>Ga0315903_10005882_pt1 | contig 15866 bp, 8 predicted proteins | sample LakEriMetagenome_7_FD_203524 | JGI IMG/M metagenome (GOLD analysis project Ga0315903, IMG submission 203524) | Freshwater fungal communities from buoy surface, Lake Erie, Ohio, United States - Buoy 2 MA119 | ecosystem: Environmental > Aquatic > Freshwater > Lake | place: USA: Lake Erie, Ohio...
ACAGCTGGGGGAGTTGCTGCCGGGACTGGTGCACTTTTTGCTGGTAGAAATCTTGGGCTGTCCAAGGCCAACCTCATTACAGGCACAGGTCGGTCAGGCTTTAGTGCTAAGGCGCTAGTTCCCGCAATAGGGGGCATGGCAGTAGGGTCTACTGTTGAAAACCTTGGGGCTGATGCAGTAGGGGCCGGAGCGCGAGCGATTGATACCGCCTTTGGACAAAAGAAGGATACTTCGTCATGAACGTAATCACGAGCGAGGTAAACCGCTTCAATCCCCGTCCGGTAACTGCCGAAGGTGGGCGGGGTTTTGGTATCCGGTACCCGTCTCCCTTCTTTGATATTGCCCAGCAGTTTTTACCTTCAAATCAGCACGAGCTTCACAAGTGGTGTAGGTACTACTTCCTCACCAATCCAATCATCAACGCTGCCTGCTCAAAGATGGCGGAGTATCCCGTCACCGCTCTCATCTTTGAGTCGGATGATCCTGAAGTTCAGAAGCTCTACAAGAAGGTCGAGGATCACCTAAAGCTCAGATCTTTCCAGGTTGAGGTTGGACTCGACTATTTTGTGTACGGAAACGCATTCGTCTCCGTGTTCCTGCCGTTTGAGAAGTACCTGATCTGCGGCTCATGTGGGGCTCGGTACCGCGCAAAGACCAATAGATTCCGCTACAAGTGGCGTGACTCCCGCTTCTACATTCACAAGTGTACCTGTGGAAAGGAAGGCTACGCCAAACAACAGGACGTTTATATTCGGAGCTTTAGACAGATCCGATTGGTTCGCTGGAACCCGGAAAACATTGACATCAAGCATAACGAAATCACAGGAAAGACGAAGTACTACTTCAGGCTCCCGAAGAGCGTGATTAACGACATCAAGCTCGGCGACTACGACGAGATCGAGTCCATCCCCCTCGAGTTCCTCGAAGCTGCGCGCGCGGGGAAGTCTCTGCTCTTCTCAGAGGACAACCTGTACCACCTGAAGCGCCCCACAATCGCGCAGAAGGACCAGGGCTGGGGCACTCCGCTAATCTTCCCGCTTCTGAAGGACGCCTTCTACCTACAGGTAATGAAGAAGGCCAACGAGGCTATTCTTATGGAGAACATTGTTCCCCTGAGAATGATCTTCCCTGGCCAGAATACGGGAGGAAATGAGGGCCCTTACGGGTCGTACAACCTGACAAACTGGAAGAGACGGGTTGATGAAGAGATCAACATGTGGAAGCGGGACCACAACTACATCCCAGTTCTTCCTGTAAACATCGGATTTCAGCAGATCGGCGGGCAGGGCCGAGCTCTATTGATGTACCAAGAGATGCGGCTCCTTGCCGAGCAGATGCTTGCTGGGGCCGGCATCCCGGTGGAGTTCATCTTTGGCGGGCTTCAGTGGTCCGGCTCTAGCACATCGCTTCGCGCGCTTGAGAACATGTTCCTCGGGTACAACAAGCAGCGGCACGAGCTGGTAAACGTCTTCATTATGGGAAAGATCGCCTCGTTTATGGAGTGGCCCAAGATTACGAGTCGGTTTGACAAGTTCCGCATGGCCGACGATCTCCAGAGAAGCATGTTCTACCTGCAGCTAAACCAGGCGCAGAAGATCAGCGATCACCGACTCATGGAAGAGCTCGGGGAGGACTTTGATCTCGAGTCCCAGCGCATGGGCAACGAGATCAAGAAGCAGCTCCAGGCGAACCGTAAGATGCAGGTTGCATCTGCAGATATTCAGGGAGAGGCGCAGCTGAGGACATCGAGGTACCAGGCGAAAGCACAGGCACTTTCGATGAAGGCCCAGGCGCAGACGCAGATGGAAATGCAGCAGGCGCAGATGCAGGCACAGCAGGCTCAGGCGCCGCAGCAGCCACCCCAGCAGGAGGCGGCGCCCGCAGAAGCGCAACCACAGCAGGCACAAGATCCCGCCGCGCAGGTTCAAGGAGTCCCGGAGGGAGCAACGATGTACGAGGAGAACGCGCAGGCGCCAAATGAAAGCGCGCTTCCGACTGCCATGGCAGGGGCCGCCTCTCCCCTTCAACAAGGCGCTGGTGGCGTAGACCTGAGATACGTCGCCCAGCGCGCGGCATCGTATTTCCGTACCCTAAAGAAAGAACAGGGCGCGGATGCTATGTTCCAGGCGCTACAGCAGCTTCAGACCGAGAACCCCCCGCTGTACCAGCTCGTTGTTCAACTTATGAACGACACTGGATCTCAGGTCAATCCTCTAGATGCCATGCAAAATCCAGCAGCTAATGGAACGCCGCAGGCCGACCCTGGAAGACAGATTGGCTGACATCATCGGACGATGTCAGCCCTCCGCTTCCTGGGTGGCACTACGATCTCGCCCTCGTACAAACGCTCGAGAATAACTCGAGAGTTGTTGAGTAGGCAGGATTCATGGAAGATAGCCTCGCTCCCAAGAGTGGCAAACGCCTCGTCATCTAGCTCCCAAGACGACGGGCGACGCTTGACTCTATGGCGAGCGAGGCTGACTAATTTTTCTCCCTTGTCTGCTGCAGCTCCACAAAAGTCGCAGAAATAGCGCATCATGTTAAAATGAGGACGCTCGAGTAGACTCCGCAGGAATCACAGGCGCCTGAAGTCCAGAACGGATGAGCCTCTCCGCGACTGGTGCAGGAACTGCAGAGCCACCGAATCTTATTCGGATCTTTTACGAAGGAGACCAGCGAGCAGTCTCTACATTCCATCACCCCGCACCTACCCTCTAAAATAGGGCAGTATTCCTTAAGAGTGTCTTCTTCCTCCCGCTTAAAAGTAACCCTTGAGGAGTGGGGGAGGGAGGGCAGCCCTCCGGCCTCGGCTTGGAGCCGAGACCGGAGGCGCCCCTTACTCAAGGGCGTCCTCCAAAACATCGGAGGACGACTGGATGGCCGCCGTAACGGCGGCCATCCAAAAGATGAGGGCGAGCATTACCACTCGCCGAATTTTCCGGTGTCAACCGGCCAGTCGGGATCGGACACGTTATCTCCTTTGCCGAGGGGTTATATCTCGGCTACGATACTTATGACCTGCTCGCGAGGGTATTTTCATGCCTAATCTAAACCCGATTGAAACGCACAAGCTCATGGTTCAGCGGGCAAAGGAGGCTATTGCCACTCACTTCCCGATTGATGGAAGTAAACACTTGCTCGAGCTAGTTCGCGTCGAAGTCGAGGACGACTCCGCAGCTGGCGCGTCACAGTTCAACCCGACTAACTACGAAAGTCAGCTTGATGCTCGCCTCAACGACCGGACGTGGGGACCGGACATTGTCGGAGTATTTCGGCTGACGGATAAGGCCACTGGCAAGGTTCTTGACGAGCGCTCCAGAACTCTCGGCAAAATTCCTAAGATTACAACTCGCTATTCTTACATCGTGAATGGAAACGAGATGCAGCTGGACAGCGTGTTCCGGCTGAACCCTGGGGCCTATCACGCAGAGGCGCAGAACGGAGACTTGCTGGCCAAGTGGAACGTAGCCGCCGGCAGCCGAATCGGATCTTTCGACATTTACATTGAAAGAAAAGATCCGAAGAAACTCGGACTCATGACTATGAGTGTGAGTAGCAGCGGGAGTTCTTCGGTTGAAATCCCCATCTACCCGATCCTTCGTGCGATGGGGATTGATGACGGGCAGATCAAGACGGCACTTGGCGAGAAGATCTATGTCGTCAACCGCGACAAGAGCTCTCCGTCGGATCTCGTCAGATTTCACAAAGCTATTGAGAACCGCAACAAGGACACCAAGTACGCACCACCTGGAGCGCAAGAAGCGGCAAAGTTTACGAGAGAAGTCTTTGAGTCTGCGGAGGTCAGCCCTCAGACCATGAAGGCTGCGTTTGGGAAGGAGTTTGACCGCATCTCGGGTGATGCTCTGCTCTTATCTGCTAAGAAGCTCGTTGACATTAGCCGAGGTGATGTTGCCGAAGACGACCGCCAGAGCTTGTCAAACAAGCGCCTTTATGGCGCCGAAGATTTTGTTTACGAAGAGCTCACCAAGGGCAAGACGATCTACGCGCTGACTCGGAAGATCCGCAACAACGTAGATCGTAAGGACAAGATTCAAGACATCATCCCCGCGTCTACCTCTGGCTACGGCGCTGCAATCCTCAAGCCGTTCAAGGCCGGTCAGCTTCCTACGCAGACCAATCCCCTTCAGTTTGTCTCAAACCACACCAAGACTACGATTCTCGGAGCAGAGTTTGGAGGTATTAAGGGAGAAAACATCAACCTTACGCAGGACAAGCTGATCAACCCGAGCCACCTCGGGCTGCTCGACCCGCTCCAGACCCCGGAGAGCTCAACTACAGGTATTCATCTGCACGTCCCACTCGGAGCTCAAAAGGTTGGGCATGACCTGATGGCGCAGGTTGTGAATGTCAGGACTGGAAAGATTGAGAGGAAAAGTGCGGCTGATTTAGAGCGTGCGGTCGTTGCATACCCGGATCAGGTGAAGATCGAAAAGCGTCCTGATGGGACGGCCAAAGTCACACCCCTCGAGCCCAACGTCATTGTTTACGACAATGATCGAAACACGTCAAAGCGTCCGTGGAAGGACGTTGACTACGTGCTGCCGTCTGCAAAGCTCCTCTTTGCCGTCAGCGCAAACCTGATTCCCTTTGTGCAAAACGACAACGGTAACCGCGCGATGATGGCCGCCAAACACCAAGAGCAGGCGGTGGGGTTGAAGGAACGAGAAGCCCCTCTAGTGCAGACGCAGGCGTCTGGTGGTGCCTCCTATGAGGATCTTGTAGGGGGAATGGCCGCTGTGTCTTCCTCTGCGGATGGAGTTGTCTCCGAGATTACAGATACAAAGATTGTGGTCAGCGGTAGCGACGGAAAGAAATACACCCACCCCATCTACAACAACTACCCGTTGAATGGAGCAAAACATATGCTTCATTCGGAGGCGCGAGTAAAGAAAGGAGATCGCGTTCGCAAGGGTCAGCTGCTTGCAGACTCAAACTTCACGAGCGGCGGGAAGCTTTCGCTGGGCACCAATCTCCGTGTCGCCTACATCCCGTACCGTGGGTACAACTTTGAAGACGGTGTGGTCATCTCTGAGACTGCGGCCAAGAAGCTTGTCTCAAATCATTTGCACTCGGCAGAAGTCGAGATGCACCCCAACGTCGTCGTCAACAAGAAGATGTGGCGTCAGTATGCCGGCCCTGTAAAGGCGACGCCGGAAATCTTACAGAAGCTAAACGACGATGGAGTTGTCAAGGTAGGCCAGAAGGTCGAGCCTGGAGACGTCCTCATTGCCAAGCTCCAGAAGCAGGTGCTCTCGAAGGAGACCGAGGACATTCGTCGTCGGCTAAAGGGCGCTGTTCAGGACTACACGGATGCAGGCGTCCGCTGGGATCACGAATACAACGGAGAGGTCGCCCGGGTCGTAAACAATGGCAGAAAGATTGTCGTCTATATTCGAACCGAGCAGACAATGGAGGTCGGTGACAAGCTCTCCGGTCGCCACGGAAACAAGGGAATTGTTACAAAGATTCTGCCCGATGACAAGATGCCGAGGGACAAAGGAGGAAATCCTGCGCACATCTTGATGTCCCCTGCAGGTATCCCCTCTCGTATGAATCCGGGCCAGGTTTTAGAGACTGTTGCTGGGAAGATTGCGCTAAAGACGGGCAAACCTTTTGTTGTAAATAACTTCGACGCGTCTACTGACTACTCTGCCCTTGTCAAGGCGGAGATGAAGAAGCACAACGTCTCCGATACGGATGAGCTCTTCGACCCCGAAACGGGGGAGAGCCTGGGCCAGGTTCTCACCGGGCATCAGTACATCCTTAAGCTCGACCACCAGGCAGAGAAGAAAATCTCCGCCCGGGCGGGAGGTTTTGGCTACGCCTACAAGACCACAGGAGAGGCGTCACAGGGATCGGGGCTGGGAGAAGGTGGGCAGCGCATTGGAGGCCTCGACACCTACACGCTGCTGGCGCACGGTGCCCGCCAAAACTTGCGGGAGATGCAGACGTACAAGTCTGACCGCGAGCAGGCAGAGGATGTCTGGACACGGATCATGCGCGGAGAGCGTCCGCCTCCGCCCAAGGTCCCGCGCTCTATGGAGCAGTTTGTTCACTACATGCGTGCAATGGGAATCAACGCCGAAAGAAAGGGGCGTGAATATTCCCTGATGCCCATGACAGACAAGCAGACTGTCTCTCAGAGTTCCGGCGAGCTGGCCTTTCCCGAGAAGACCCTCGCCGCAAAGGGATCTCTTACAAAAGAAGAGCGGGGCGGTCTATTTGATCGAGCCAAGACTGGAGGCCTCGAGGGTACGAAGTGGTCCCATATCGACCTAGGCGTCAGAATTCCTAACCCAGTATTCGAGGAGCCAATTCGACTCCTATTGAAGATGAAAAAAACGGAGTTTCAGGCTCTATTGACTGAAACTGGTGCAGTTGGAAAGAAGTCAGGCTTTGAGATCATTGAAGAAAAGCTACGCGAAATCAACGTAGACAAAGAACTTGCGACGGCTGAGAAGGCACTCTCTGAGACTACTGGAGATACGCTAAACGTCGCCTACAAGCGTGTCCGGTATCTTCGAGCTCTTAAGGAGCTTGAAGTCAAGCCTGTCGACGCGTACACAAACAAGGTTCTGCCCGTCCTTCCTCCGGCTCTGCGGAGGGTGAGCATCGGCTTTGATGGGACTCAGATCATTGACCCAGCAAATAAGATGTACGCAATTATTGGGCAGATGGTAAAACAGCACGAGCAGGCAAAGAAAGAAAAGATGCCTGTTGGAGAAATTCAAAAGATCCAGGCGCAGATCTACGAGACAACGAAGGCGCTTCGAGTCTCTGGTATGCAAATGGAAGGGAAGCAAGTCCCAAGTTTGATGGACAAGTTGACAGGACTAAAGCAGCCAAAGGGGTCTTTCTTCCAAGCCGGAGTTCTTGGGAAGCGGCAAGACCTCTCCGGTCGTTCAGTCATCACACCAGATCCAGAGATGCCCCTCGATGAGGTTGGCATTCCTCGGGAGATGGCGATGGAGCTCTACAAGCCCTTTGTCATCAAGGAGCTGTGGAGGACCATGGGTCGCGCAAACTCTCCGGGAGAGGCGCGTCTTATGATCAAGAAAAACCATCCTGCAGCCTATCAGGCACTCGAGCGGGTTGTCAGAGATCGCCCTGCTCTAATGAAGCGGGACCCTGCGCTCCACATGTTCTCGATCCTTGCGTTCCGCCCGCGGCTTGTGGAAGGCAAGTCGATCAAGATTCATCCACTTGTAACCGGAGGTTTTAACGCAGACTTCGACGGGGATACAATGGCACTCTACGTGCCGATTACGGATGGAGCGGTCGAGGAGGCAAAGAACATGCTTCCTTCAAAGAACCTGTTCTCTCCAACCAGCGGATCCCTCATGGTGACGCCGAGCCAGGACTCAGTTCTGGGCATCTTCCAGGCTACAGAGTGGGGCAAGCCCGTGTCTGGGAGCTTCACTGTGGATGAGGCCCTTCGAGCACTCAAGGCAGGGAAACTGAAGTCGTACAACGTGATCAACGTCAAGGGCCATAGCAAGCCGACCACCGCAGGTCGGCTGCTGGTAAACTCAACGCTCCCCGATCAGTTCAAGGGCGATGCGGACCTTCTGTACGATCCGAACTTCCGAATGGCAAAGGGAGGCATGAAGCGCTTTGCTACTCGAGTTGCACGAGCGGAGCCCGAAGATTTCTCTCGAATGATTGATGAGTGGAAGACCATTGGCTTTGGTCTTGCGTTCAAAAATGGGTCGAGCGTAAAGCTAAACGACTTCCACGACGGCTTTAAACTTCGTGATGAGGTTCTCGTCAAGTATAAGAAGGAGGAAGATTCCATTCGTAAGGGTGGGGGCTCACTCAAGAGCAAGGACGAGAAGATTATTGAACTGTACCAGAAGGCTCAGAAGGAGCTGAAGCAGGTAGGTGAGGCGCGGTACAACTCCACCCTAAACAACGGGATGTGGGATTGGGCGCGCTCCGGGGCGAAGGGGGATTGGAACCAGTTTGGCCAGATGGTCATGGGGCCGATGCTCGTACAGGACCCTCTCAACAGAACGGTCCCTTTCCCGATTACAAAGAGCTTTGGAGAAGGGCTACCAGTTTCGCAGTACTACGCTGCGCTGCATGGCGCACGTAAGGGTACGATTGACAGAGCCTCTGCGACTGCCAAGCCAGGTGCTCTGACTAAGGAGCTCATCAATACCGTCATCGACAACACGATTAAGACGAAGGACTGTGGGACCATCCGCGGGGCGCTTCTCTCGTCAATGGAGTCGGATGTCGAGGGCAGATACTTGGCAGGTGACGTTCCCGTAAAGGACGGTCAGACCATCCCCAAGGGGACCCTGATCACTCCCCAGATCCGGTCCAAGATCAAGAATGACGGTCCTAAAAAGATCCTCGTTAGGTCTCCCCTCTACTGCACCGAAGTGAAGGGAATCTGTGCGACTTGCTATGGACTCAACGAGCGTGGTGCACTTTATTCTACTGGGACAAACGTAGGGATCATTGCCGGCCATGCATTAGGCGAGCCGATTACGCAGATGCAGATGAGAACCTTCCACACTGGCGGCGTTGGCGGGACCAGTGGAGTAGGTGACTACTTCACTGCAGCCGAAGACCTCTTCAAAGTCCCCAAGAAGCTTAAGGGGTCCGCCACGCTGTCTACGGTCGCAGGAAAGGTAGAAAAGATTGAAACTGACGCCCTGGGTGGAAAGATCGTCACAATCGCAGGTAAACCTCACGTCGTTCCGTTTACAAACCCTCTTTTGCCTATCATTCGTGTAGGAGCGGAGGTTGACAAGGCAGACGCGCTGTCTGAAGGAAGAAAGAATCCTCACGACATTCTGTCCATCACCAAGAACATGGGTGCGGTTCGAAACCACCTAGCCGACTCACTCAACGAGCTGTACTCCGAGACTACGGGCAACGAGCGGCGTAGAAACATTGAGACGGTTATCCGCGCGATGACTGACTTGACTAGAATCGACGATCCGGGCGATGATCACGCCTACCTCCGCGGGCAGCTGGTCCCGATGTCTGAGATTGAGCGCAAGAACAAAGAGCTTCGCTCGATGAACAAACGCGAGATTCGACACGCACCGCAGCTCAAGGCCATGAACAAGATGCCGCTAGCAGCACAAGAGGACTGGATGGCGCGTCTGAACTTCCAGCGCCTTGAGGAAACCTTTGTTGAGGGTGCCGCGCAGAACTGGAAGTCAGATATTCATGGGCATCCGATTCCGGGAATCGCGCATGGAGCGGAGTTTGGACTCGAGCCTCCGGGCTCCGTAAAGCTGCCCAACGCCTCGGCCCTTCCTGAACGCATGTCAAACATCCCGAAAGTCCGACCCCCTGGAAACCCCAGCCCGTCCTTGCCCTCGCAGAAGAACTCCGGCTTCTTCTCATTCCTTTAGGAGACATTATGGACAAGATCGCAGCCTACGCCATCGCACTTCAGAACATCGAGCTCGAAAAACGAGCAGAGTTCATCATTGAGAACTTTGGAACGTGCGAAGGGGAGATGCCTGTTGCATATCTGCAGGCATACGATGCGCTTCTCAACAAGGAAGCCAGCCTCTCTGCCATGGGTAGGGGACTTTCTACGATCGGAGAGGGAATTGGAGGACTAGCGGGTCGCGCGGGATCTTCACTTTCGAACATGGCCGGGGCAACACCAGGCGGAGTTCGTCAGACTCTCGGAGGGGCGCTTTCTCGAGCAGCTGAAGGAGTTAAGGCCAACAAGGACACCGCTGCCCTTCTGGGAGCGGGAGCGGTCGGTGCAACGGGATTGGGCGTTGGAGCGCTAGGAACTGGCTTTGTTGGTGGACGCATGACTGCTCCGCGTCCCCAGGGCCCTAGCTACTAATGCCAAGCTCCCCGCTAAGGCCAACAACCGCGCTCATTCTTCAAGGCCGCATTACTTCGGTTGATGCGGCTAGATGGCTTTGCACGGTTTTTTGTAGTGTAGTGAAAAGAGAGTACAGGGAGGTAGTCATCCCCTCGCTGTATTCGACCTCGTCTGGTGAGGGCGTTCACTACATGCCAGAGGTAGGGGCACAGGTATTCATCGTAACCCCGTCAGATGGTAGCAATCCGTTCCTCCTCCTATCGGCCCCGCAGGCAACTGCAGCTACAGAGGATGGGCAGCCGGGCTCATTCCATTCCGGTAGGCCGTTCTTAAACCCGGGGGACATGTCGCTTCTGACTCGAGATGGGAATGGCCTTATTGCGCGGCGCGGAGGTCTCACTGAGATTCGAGGCACTCCGCTTGCGAGAATACTTTTCAACCCATTCTCAAATGAAGTAACAACAATTGCAGAAAACTGGAAAGTAGACACGGTTGGCGGGTCGATGGAGTGGAGGTCAAACGACCCAAACACAGGACTTCTCGGAGACACGACCTCTCTGTTTACATCGGAATTTCGAGAGTTTGTCACCTCTCCATCCTGGTCGGTGCGATGTAACTTTGGCAACACGGAGGAGCGTCTTTGGTTTGATGTAGAACCGCCAGCTCCTCCGCTCATCGATACCTCCACAATCCTCTATGTAGAGGGAGCTGTGGGGCTCGAGCCTGTATCATTTGTAGTCAAACAGCCGGCAACCCTGGATCCGGCAGCCGTTGTTGCGCGAATCCAAGTTAGCCTAGATGAAACGGCTGAAGAAGTCGTACCGTCCGTAGACTTAAAGGCCTCTCGAGCTGGAGACATTAAGCTCAGCCTCCTGGGAAAGCTGCAAGTTACAAAAGGTGCGGATACGATCCCAGAGCCCGTCATCCTTGGTAGGTCCTTCTTAGAGAGCCTCCAATCATCTCTGACAGAAATTCAAGTCGCTCTTACCGCCCTCGGCACAGCTACCGCGACTCCTGTAGTCTTGTCAGAAACGTCGGCATTGGTGGCAGACATTGCCGCATCCTTAGCATCCGGCAGCCCGCTCCTGTCCTCATCCTTCGAAACGGATTGAGAGGTCCAAATGGCCCAGCTATTCCTATCTCCGGTAGATCCCCACAGTTTCTTCGAAAAACAGGCGTCTATCGCTAAGATGCCAGACGACGATACGAAGTGGCCCGCGCATGTACTTAGCAACCTGCATCGGCAGCTTCCGTTTTTGTCGCAGTATGATGTAGACATTGACATGCAGCGGGTTGAGCCCGAGGCTGGCTTCGCCTTTGGCCACGCGCTCCTGATGTCGAAGAACGATCCCAGTGCGGCAACTTCGTCCAAGAATCCGCAGAATATGGTGCGGATCCCGATCATCGTTGCTGATCGACTCCTTCAGCCCTTCCACACGTTTGAGCTCGGAGGCAACGTCTACCCGCTGACCGCTGAGAGGATTGAGGCGTCACTGCTAAACCCTGCGATGTTCCAGGGCCCTGCAGATCAGCCGCAACGTCAAAAGTCCCTTATCGACCAGATGTACCCTCCGTACCAGCAGCGCCAGGGCTTCGGCCGGGTTGTTGGTGATGGCGCGTCATCGATGGGCATCAATAAGCTGAGCTCTGCTCCCGAGGGCATGGGCTCTCCCATGGACGCACTTAGCATGGATCCGAAAAGACTGGAACGTCTTGCGAAGCTTCGAAAGACAGAGGCAAAGGATCGGTTTTCAACCCAACAGGGGTTTTTTGAGAGAACTAAGGATAATGTAAAAGGACTGGCGATCCCGGTTGGAGCGGGCCTCACACTCGGGGCGTTTCGAGGGGGACGAGCTGCACATGCCGCTGGGAAGAGTATTGGAGAAGGAATTACGCAAGGAATGAAGTCGTCTGGAAAGACTTCTGCAGTGATTTCTGCTGCAAATATGGCTGTTAAGGAGAGAGGTCTCAGTAAGCGCCAGAAAGACCGCGAAACCTTTGGGCTTCCCAGAGCAGGAAGTCCGGAAGATGAGCTATCTGAAAAGGGAGCTGCCGTTGAGATGACCTTTGGGCCTGGGAACAGAGTTCCCGCCTCGGTGGTTCTTTCTGGGCAAAAGATCAAGGCTGCAAGTGGGGTGAACCCCTCGGCCATGGTCTTCTACAGCATTGCAGGAACGCCCTATGTTGTTGGAGTACCTGAATCGATCTCGAGAAGGCTCGAGAAGGAAAAAGACCAGAAGGCGCTAAGAAAGATTGTAGCTCCGCTTATGAAGACTGAAGCGGATGCACATGTGGCAGGTAGACCCACACCTGGCATGTTTTTGCTGTTCTATAGAGATGGGAACAGCTATAAGAGAGTAGCTCCGGCAATGGGAGGTGCGCGATGACTCTTCCTTTCTGGCCCAAGATCGCGGCCGCATCAGACGCTCCGAATTATCAACCCACTGCAGGGGACGACCGTTGCGGAGTGTGCGCATACTTTCGAGCGCTCAACGATGGGTCCGGCTACTGCGAGAAGTTTTCGTTTCAGTGCGAGCCGCAGAGTGTGTGCGACGACTTTGTAGCCGCCGGAAACGTGAAGACATCGTCAGCCTCTACGGTCGACCGTCTTCGTGAGCTTCTGTCCAACCCCGTTGTGCAGAGAGCTGGAATTTCTGGAGGGGCCGGAGCTGTATCAGGAGCCGGGTTCGGAGCTCGAGATACTGGGAAAGACAAGGCATCTCAAGGGGCAAAGGGAGCATTGATTGGAGGTGCTCTGGGCACCGCACTCGGGCTTGTAGGACCTGCGTCTAGATCAATGGCTGCCGAACATGCCTACGACAAGGGCATTCGGGAGCTAGGTAAGTCCCTCAAAGATGCGGTAGCTCGCAAGAAGCTCTTACAAGAGAAGTTTAGTGCAGTCCTAAAGGCAAGGAGAACCGGTATAGGGAACGAAGTACAGGCTGCCGTCGGAGAATACAAAAAAGTCCTAGACGCAGGGATGAAACCTAAAGCCCTTCAAGAAGAAATTAACCGAGTAGAAAGTGTTTTGAAGAACTCTAAGTATGAACCCGATATGAAGGCAATTTCAACGCCAGATTCCGCCAAAGAGCGTTATGGAGCGCCTGCACTATCTGCCCTCCTTGGAGGAGCTGTAGCTCACGGGTCTTCCCTTGACTCCAGAGAACAAAACCGTTTCCGCAAGTCTAAGTCGAAGTGAGGTCTCCAGTGACACGCTCAAGCCTTTGCGCTACGATTTCTGGTACCTTAAACCAGACGGACTTTCAACGGTTCGAGGATGAGTTTTCAAACCCGCAAGTTCGTCGTATGATTGAAAAAAATGCGTCGGTTATGGAGTGCCTCGGCCGACTCACGGAGCGACCAATTCGATCTTCGCAGGCACTGACAAAGGCCGCGTCTTCGCGGTTTAGTCCTGGCGTAGACGTTGTTCAGGTTCGGCCCAGCGGCTATGGCTACCTGATCAAGGTCTCTGCAGCACCAGCAGGAATGGCGCCACAAGAGGCGCAGGTGTCTGCCCAGCAGGCCCAACAGGTCCTCCCCGAGCAGATGCTCCAGGTCGCTGACCAGCAGGGAGCTGCGACCGTCACATCAGTTGACGCCGCCCCCGACCCCCTGGCCGAGCAAATGGCTCCGGTCACTGCGTTTGGCATCTACAAGGTCACAAGCGCAGAGACGGGAAAGCAGGCCCTCGGCTATGTCATTCCTGGGCTGTTTGACCCTGTTCAGGGCGGTCCTACGAGCATGTCCCTGTTTACGAACGGCAACTCTTACTCCGTTCAGCCAAGTATCTCAGGGTCTTTGGTCGGAGTAAACCACAACCTCCCGATCCCTGAAACTCCCAACATTCGCGGCCTTGGTGCATTCGTAAAGACGAACGGCAAGGCGATTATGTGCACAGTTCCCTACAACATCATCACCAAGGTCAATGTTGAGGGATCTGGGTACTTTGCTGCGCAGGATCTGAACGGGAACGACATCAGGATCATCCCCTCGCCCGGGCTGGCAAAGCCTGTCGCATCATCGCCGACAGAGATCGCCATCCCTGCGGACTTCAAGTTTATGCCGCTCGAGAACCCGATCCAGCTCGCAGCTGGAGAAGAGCTGATGAAGGCCGCCCAGGCCAACGCGTATGATTCGATGGTGGAGATTCGCGCCTGGGAGGGAGGATGCCGCCTTAGTGGGCCGGTCTTCGAGAAGGTGGGCTCAGGCGAGCACTCGTGGGTAGACGGTGTCTTCTGGCTAGCCGCTGCAGGCATGCCCCAGAACCTAAGCTCCGCGTGTCTAGAGAAAGCAGCCTCTACGGGCAAGCCTGTTCGTATGTTTGGCCTTCAGCCGATCTCGACACGTCGCGAGATGGAAGATGACGCAATCAAGGAGGCGGCCCTTGATATGATTGACACGCAGATTCCTCAGCGTGTCAACCTTCTCAAAGAGATCTCGGCAATTACGTTTGATAAGAAAGCGTCCGCCTTGGTCGACACTGCCTCCGTGGACGCAATCCTTGCGCTGAACTTCTTGAACCCCGAGAACGTCGACACCTTCATCGAGTTCCTCCCTCAGCTGGAGGAGGCGTCGACCAAGCTCGCAAGCGTCGTCCTTGCTTCGCAAATCGGCCTTCAGAGCATCCCAAAGACTGCTGCTGTGCGCGCGATGTTTGCACTTGAAGACGTGATCAACGGCCTCAAGAGTCTAAAAACCTACCAGGTCTGATCATGGCGCATCCGGCGGAGTTTTTCGTCAAATACCTACTCGTGATTGGATCTGCGTTGTCCCTGGATGACGTAAATCTGACTCTCGATATTTACGGTATTTCTGAGATGTCGGAGCCTGACTATGACCGTTGCAGGTCGGTCCTGACTTCGGTGCGAGACGACTTTCGTTTCTGGGATGCCAAGCACCGACCGACGGTGGCGTGGCTTCGCAAGAACAAGATCTATTCGCTGGTGTTCCCAGATAAGTTCGTAGAAGAGGCGCACGAGAAGATCCTGCGCTCGCCCCCTGTACGTGAGAAGGTAGAGACCCTCTCAATGTCGGGTGTTCCGTACCACGAGATTTCTAGGCAGCTAAAAGGAATCGGTATAGACATCTCCGACATGGCCGTTAGTGAATTTGCGCACTATTATTGGAACTCAACTCTCATGGGAGTTGGGGGCTGGGCAAATTATCTGAGGAAAGACACCTCAGATCGAACCTCGCCACTTCAAGGTGCCTATCAACTCGCAGTCCGCGCTGGACCCGAAGCTGCGTCCTACCGTGTCGGTGTTCGAAAAGAACTTGACGGTAAGAAGATCATGATGGAGGTCCGCTCGGAGCTGTATCACACGTTCCTCGAGACTCGAACCCTTCCGCTATCTGACAAGAAAGTGGAAATGCTGGGCAACCTGGCTCGAGGTCTTGCGCGAATCGATGAGCGGGTCCAGGCCGGGGATACTGCACTTCAGGAGACTCTGAAGAAGTTTGAGAAGTTCAAGGTTCTACACGGAGCCAAGAGGGTTCCCAGCCTGTTAGAGTTGTCTCCCACTGGGTCTGTCTCTAATCGCTCAAGAGAAGAGATCCTTCATTCGGAGAAGAAGTAATGCCTGCGCTGCGCTCAAAGACCGTTCGCGATGAAAACGCCATGATCGAGTTTCTCGAAGAAGAGAACATCCCCGGCCTTGTGGGAGGGCCTGACTACACGGGCAACAGCTCGGGCTGGCTCTCCATCTTCTGCAACGACGCACATAAGGACCGGGGAACAACTCCGATCTACGGAAGTGTCGGGAGCGGCGCCGCGGCATCAACGGCCAACTACGCAGCCGCAATCGCAGCAGGTCATTACTCCCAAAAGATTAACGTCGCAAACGCGTCGAAGATCATCTTTGGCCTTGAGGTCGTTGCGGCCTCCTCCGCGGACCTCCATCTCAATCTGCGGCTGTCGAATCTTGGCGACCCAGACCTCACGGCGACCGGAGACTGGTTTCGCCAACTGACGGCGCCCGAGTACTCATCTTCAGCGTACAGAGCTGATGTTGCTGAGTATGTAATCAAGAATGGTCTG
>Ga0315903_10005886_pt1 | contig 15856 bp, 14 predicted proteins | sample LakEriMetagenome_7_FD_203524 | JGI IMG/M metagenome (GOLD analysis project Ga0315903, IMG submission 203524) | Freshwater fungal communities from buoy surface, Lake Erie, Ohio, United States - Buoy 2 MA119 | ecosystem: Environmental > Aquatic > Freshwater > Lake | place: USA: Lake Erie, Ohio...
GGCAGCGTCTTGCCCGGATTCAGAATGCCGTCCGGATCGAACAGGGTTTTGATGCCGCGCATCATCGCCAGCGTTTCCGGGGTGAAGGCCTGCGCCATGAATCCACGCTTGGCCAGGCCGATGCCATGCTCGCCCGAGAGCATGCCGCCTAGACGCAACACTTCGGTGAACAGTTTTTCCGCGCAGGATTCGGCTATCGCGATCTGCGTGGCTTCGGCTTTGTCGTACATCACATTTACATGCACATTGCCGTTGCCGATGTGACCGAAGCACACGATCAGCAGACCGGAGTCGCGGCTGAGCTGTTCCACGAAGCGCACCAGCTCGGGCACCTGCGATACCGGCACCACCACGTCCTCGTTGATTTTTCCACTGCCCAGACTGCGCAGCGCCGGCGATAAGGCGCGCCGCGCCGCCATCAACTGCGCTTGTTCATCGCTGCTGGCGGGGATGGCGATATCGAGGCAACCCTCGCCGCCGGCATGAGTGGCCAAGGTTTGCATCAGCGCGTCAAGCCGTGCCGGATCACCATCGCCTTCGATCATCAGCAGCGCGCCGGCATCCGGCAAATCGGCCCCGCCGATATCACGTGCCAAGCGGATGGCGGTGGCATCCATGAATTCCAGCATTGACGGTGTTTCCGGCTGCGCCATCAGGCGCGCCACCGCTTCGGCCGCCGATTCGACATCGCGGTACAGCGCGCGCAGCATGCGGTTTGCCGCCGGTTTCGGATGCAGTTTCAATGTCGCTTCCACCACCAGCGCCAGCCCGCCTTCCGAACCGATCAACAGACGCGACAGATCGAATCCGGAGGCATTTTTATTGGTACGCGCACCGAATTCCACCAGTTCGCCGGTACCGGTCACCGCTTTCAGCGCCAGCACATTGTCGCGGGTGGCGCCGTACTTCACCGCGCGCGGGCCGCCGGCATTGCAGGCGATGTTGCCGCCGATGCTGCAGTACGGTGCTGAGGTCGGATCCGGTGGCCAGAACAGACCGAGCGGCGCCAAGGCCAGTTGCAGATCGCCGTTGAGCACGCCGGGTTCCACCACCGCGGTGCGGTCGCCGGGCGAGATGGCCAGAATGCGCTGCATGCGCTCGAAACTGATCACGATGCCGCGTTCGACGGGCACGCTGGCGCCGGTGGTGTTGGTGCCGCGGCCGCGGGCGGTCAGTGGTTGTTTGTATTGGCGCGCGAGGCGGACTGCAGTCTGTACCTGTTCGATGCGCACCGGCAGCAGCACCATGGCCGGATTGGCGCGGTAACTGGAGTTGTCGTAGCCGTAGGCCAAACAGTCGGCGGCGGCGGTCAGCACGGCCTCGTGTCCGAGTGCTTTTTCGAAAATGGCGATCAGGCTACGGTCCATCAGAATACGTCCTCGAACACGAAAGCGGCCTGCATCCAGTCGATCTTCCATGCATTGTCGCGGCCGGTCAGCAGCACGGCATCGAAACGGCAGGGCGCCTGGGCGTATTGCGGATGCTGCTTCAGCCAGCATTGTGCGGCCAGTGCGCATTTGTGCATCTTGCGACGGTCGATGGACTGCGCGGCGCCGCCAAAGGCATCGGACCGGCGTTGCCGCACTTCCGCAAACACCACGGTATCGCCATGCAGCAGAATCAGATCGAGTTCACCGACACTGTATGCGGCATTGCGTGCCAGTGCCCTGAGTCCCTGCTGTTCCAGAAACGCCAGCGCGGCGTCCTCCGCCAGCCGGCCCTGATGCTGCATTGGACTGAGTTCAGGGGCCATTCGCGGCTTGCGACACACCGGCACGGAACACCGACCAGGACAGCGTGCGTTCGATGCGGCCGTCCGGTTCCAGATGCAGATTGCCGGTCGCACCACCGATTTCGCTGTTCGGGCTGGCCAGCCAAACCGGCAGGCGCGTGGCGATCAGCCAGGCATCGGCGCCGAAGGCATTGAGTTTCGCGCCGGGTCCGCGCGCGCTCGGCAGTTTCAGCAACTGTGCGGCGCTGATGTTCAAACTGTTGCCGCGGTTGACCAGCCAGGGCATCTGCAGGAATTCGATGCCGTCGAGCTGCGTATTGGTTTTCGCATCGCCGCTGTCGGTGATGTCGGTGCCGGCGAACACCGGAATGCCTGCGGCGCCGTTCAGGGCCAACGCGGCGCGGGTCGGTTTGGCGGCATCGCCGTTCATCAACAGCAATACGGCTTTGGCTTCCCGCACGGCTTCCGGAAGCACCGAGTTGATGGCGACGCCCTCGGCATCCTTGCCGAACACCGGCGCCGGAGCTTTCAAGATGACGTTGCCGCCGCCCGATTGGTAGCGTTTTTCAAACGCGGCCAGCATGCGGCTGTTGCTGTCGCTGCTTTGGCTGAATACGGCCGCTTGCAACAGGCCTTTGCCAAGCAGGCGTTCGGCAATGAGTTCGCCTTCGCGCTCGGGGCTCAGCGAGAAGTTCAGGACATGCCGATTGCTCGGCGTTTCAAGCCGGTTCAGCACCAGCACCGGAAGGGTTCCGGCGATGTCGTGGATGGCCGCGACTTCATCCTTGCCGATCGGCCCGATGATCATCTGTGTGCCGTCATTCATCGCGCGTTCAAACGCGGTTTTGGCGCCGGCGGCACTGCCTTGGGTGTCGTAAAACCGGATGCCGGGTTTGCTGCGGGTTTCGGCGTAATAGGCCGATAGCAGACCATCACGGATGGCGTTGCCGGCAACCGCAAGGTTTCCCGACTGCGGTAGGAGCACGGCCAGTTTTGCCGGCGGGCGGTAGTCGGTGATGCCGGATTCCGGGAAGTGCGTGATCAGCGCCGGATCAAGCCAGTGCTGGTTCTTGGCGCGCGCCTGGGCCAGCATCTCGGCCGCTGTCGGTGCCGGGGTGTTGTCGGTTACTGGCGGCCGGGTCGGGCCGCTGCTGCAGGCGGTCAGCACACACAACACGGCGGCGGCGGTCAAAGCACGCATAATCCAATTCCCTTCGGTGAACCGCTATGATGGAGGCGGTTCCAGACTGGATTTTAGCAATGTTCGAGCTGAAAAAGGGCGCTTTGTACGTGGTCGCCACGCCGATCGGCAATCTGGGCGATTTGAGTCCGCGTGCCCGCGATGTGCTGGCCGGCGCCGACCTGATCTGCGCCGAGGACACCCGGCACACCCGCCAGATGCTGAACGCGCTCGGCCTGGATCGACCCTTGCTCGCTCTGCATGAACACAACGAGTCGGCGCGGGTGGCGCAGGTGCTGGCGCAGTTGCAATCCGGAAAGACCTTGGCACTGGTCAGCGATGCCGGCACGCCGCTGATTTCCGACCCCGGTTACCGCTTGGTGCGCGAACTGCGGGCCGCTGGCGTCACCGTGTCGCCGATTCCCGGACCCTGCGCCGCCATCGCGGCGCTGTCGGTGGCCGGCTTGGCCTCCGACCGCTTCTGTTTCGAAGGCTTTACGCCGCACAAAGTCTCGGTACGACGCGAGCGCTTGAATGCCCTTGCCGGCGAAACCCGCACCCTGGTTTTTTATGAAAGTTCGCACCGCATCGAGGAGTGTCTGTCCGACATGCGCGCGGCTTTCGGCGATGAGCGCGAAGCAGTATTGGCGCGCGAAATCACCAAGCTGTTCGAAACGGTTCTGGACGGCACGCTGGCCGCCATCGCGGAAAAAGTCGCGGCCGATCCGAACCAGCGCAAGGGCGAATTCGTGCTGATTGTTGCCGGTGCTCCGGAAGACGAAAACGCCGCGCTGGTTGAAGGGCGGCGTCTGTATGCCAAATTGGCGGAAGTCATGAAGCCTTCGCAGGCCGCGAAAATTGCTGCCGATTTTAGCGGCGCTCCGCGTAAAGCCTTGTACGGCGGCGAATGATTATTCCTTCCTGATTTTGATTTTCAAACTTTTTACATCATTGCTCAGCAAGACCAAACTGCTTGAGCCCTCAATGAAGTTGAGTTTGACCAGCACCGATTCGCCATCGTCAGTTTCAATGTTGAAGTCGCGTGGAAATGCTTTTTGCAGGGCGTCTTCGACGATGTCGGCAATGTTGTTTTCGTTGATGCCTTTCTTGATTGGTATTGTTACCACAACCGGCTCGACATCGCTGTTCTTGATCACCATGCGAAACACCAAGTTGCCGTCGGATTTCGCCTCATTATCGAATGTAATCCGCCATTTGTTTGAATATTTCAAAGTCATCCGATCTCCAGGCATTTCAGTTCTGGTCAGTTCTGCAATCTGTTCAGTAGTCAATACAGCAGTCGGGGAAGGGTCAGCGGCATTGACCGATGCCCCATCTTGGGAAAATGCGGTGGTACTGAACGAGAACAAGGCGCCAATGATGGAGAGACGAACCGGTGTTTTCATATATCCAACTTAAGTAATTATGTAGGTTTGAATGTCGGGCAACAGCAGGCTGGCTTTCAGCCATGGTACACCCAACTATGCGACAATAGCCCCGGCGGAGTTGGCCAGACAACCGCGTCGCGCAAGCGCCGAGGAAAGTCCGGGCTCCACAGAGCAGAGTGCCAGGTAACGCCTGGGCGGCGCAAGCCGACGGCCAGTGCAACAGAAAACAAACCGCCGAACGGCCGCAAGGTGCGTGGTAAGGGTGAAATGGCGGGGTAAGAGCCCACCGCCTGCGGGGCTAACGCCGCAGGGCACGGTAAACCCCACTCGGAGCAAGGCCAAATAGGGGTGCTATGGATCGGCTCGATCCGCACCCGGGTGTGCTGCTTGAGCCCTGCGGTGACGCAGGGCCTAGAGGAATGGTTGTCCACGACAGAACCCGGCTTATCGGCCAGCTCCGCCCCTTTTCCGATGAAGCCCTTAGCGCGCCCCGAATGCCAGACTCAGTTGCTGGGCATCAAATCCTTCCGGCGCCGCGCCTTCAGCGGCGAAGCGGTACAACACCGCGGTGTAGATGGCCTTGATGGCGCTTTTCACTACACCGATCAGCAGCAGGCCGAGCAACAGCAGCGCACCAAGCGCCATGGCGAAAGCCATGCCGGCTTTCGCCGCCAGCACCACCAACACCGCGGATACGGCGATGTAAAGAAACGTGGCGATGCCGAAGCCGAGCCAGATTCCGACGCTGCCGATCAGATTCTCGCCCCAGGTTTTCTTCAGCAGACGCGCACTTTCAGCGATGGCGTCGATTGGACCTATTTTTCGTGTGACCAAAACCGGTACCACCAGAAACGTACCGAGCGTCCAGGCCATGCCGGCCAAAGAACGCACCAGTGCTTCCAGGCCGCGCCGGCGGCGACCGCCGCGCAGGAGCATGCCGACGGTTGCGGCGATAGCGGCGTAGCCGAGGATGGCGCTGATGTTTTCGTTGGCGATGGCGATGCCATCGGAGAAGGTCGGATCACCGCCTTCCAGGCGCTTGAGCGCAGCGCCGACCAGCGCGGCATTGAAGTAGAAAATCACCAGGTATTGGCTGAAATAAAACGCGAAAGCAACCAGCATGCCGAACAGACCGAAGCCCTGCGAAAACGCCTGCGTGAAGAACAAAGGCAAGGCGAAGGTGGCCAGCACCAATAGCGCGGAAAAGCTCGACAGCACAGGGAAAAGCATCAGTTCTTTGTCATCGCGCAATACCGCGAAGCAGGCTTTCAGTAACTCCCAACTGCGTCCAAAACGCTCCATGTGCATCCTCCGATCGTGAGCAGCCAGTGTCGCAGATTTCGCAAGATGCACATCTATCGGAAGTCATCTCGCCAAAAAAGCCATTTTTTGCGCAAGTCGGATTCGCGGCGGGCTGTATTCGTGCAGAGGAGGATCCTGTGGATAAGTCCGTGGAAAAGAACAGTGTCGGGAGCTGATTTGCTAAATTTGAACATAAACAATGCGCATTTATGGATTCTTAAAGCAAATTCTTAAGTTAGCGCAAGCCTTTGATTCGGCTTGTGAAATTTTCATGGAAAGTGCTTGACTTTGCCTTTTTGGAATACTAATGTGGGAGAACGAGGAAAATTCTGGAAATTAGTGGGAATTTGTGGATATGTTTCAAGGTGAAACCGCTATTAGCATCGACGACAAGGGGCGTTTGGCCATTCCGATGGCCTTCCGCGACCTGGTTGCGGGTGCCTGCGGCAATCGTCTGGTGCTGACCTACAACCCCTACGAAGCCGGTTGCCTGTGGTTGTATCCCGAATCGGTCTGGCAAAGCGTGCGTGACCAAGTCAACGCACTGCCCAATGCCAAGAAAGTCCACCGCAATCTGCAGCTCAAGCTGGTCGGCGCCGCCACCGTGCTCGAGCCCGACAACAGCGGCCGCGTGCTGCTGCCTGGCAGTCACCGCAATGCCGCCGGCATTGAAAAGCGCGCCGTGCTGCTGGGCATGGGCAGCAAACTCGAACTCTGGAGCGAACAGGCCCACTTGGCGCAGATCCGCCACACCATCATCGAAGATGACATCAGTGACGCCATGCTGGATCTGAGGATTTAAGCCATGGCGAACGGGACCTCTGTGCCGATGCAGACTCCCCGCCACCTTCCCGTGATGTGGAAAGAGGTTATGGACGGCCTGCACGTAAAACCCGATGGACGCTACCTCGATGGCACCTTCGGCCGTGGTGGCCATGCCCGCGGCTTGCTTGAAGCGCTCGGTCCCGACGGCCACCTGCTGCTGATGGACAAGGATCCGGAAGCGATTGCGCATGCCCGCGAACATTTCGCCGGCGATGCCCGCGTTGCCTTGTACCACGGTTCGTTCGCCGAGATGGCCGGCTGGCCGGAAGCACAACGCGGTCTGGATGGCGTGCTGTTCGATCTGGGCGTGTCCTCGCCGCAGCTGGATGTGGCCGAACGCGGTTTCAGTTTCCGTCAGGACGGTCCACTCGACATGCGCATGGATACCACGCGCGGTCAAAGTGCCGCCGACTGGCTGGCACAGGCTTCCGAGAAGGATATTGCCGAAGTGCTTTGGCTGTATGGCGAAGAAAAGGCAAGTCGTAAAATCGCCCGCGTGCTGGTCGCCAAGCGCAGCGAAACCCCGTTCACTCGCACCGCGCAACTGGCCGAGTGTATCGCCGGCGTGGTCGGCCGCTTCGATGCCAAAATCCATCCGGCCACGCGCAGCTTCCAGGCTATCCGCATCTTCATCAACCGCGAGCTGGACGATCTGCAGACCGGCCTGCAGGCCTCGCATGATCTGCTCAAGCCCGGTGGCCGTTTGGCGGTGATCAGTTTCCATTCGCTCGAAGACCGCATCGTCAAGCAGTTCATCGCCCGCCATGCCAAGGCGCCGGCCGGCAATCGCCGCATGCCTGAAGCGCCGGCCTTCCACGCCAGCCTGAAGGATATCGGCGGCGCCGCCAAAGCCGATGCCGCCGAAGTCGCTGCCAATCCGCGCGCGCGCAGCGCGGTGCTGCGCGTGGCCGAAAAGGCGGGTGCAGCGTGAGTCCGCGCCTGATGACACTGCTGGCTCTGCTCGTAGCGGTATTGTGCAGCGCGGTGTCGGTGGTGTATTCCCGGCATTCGCACCGGCAGACCTACATCGACCTGACCCGACTGCAGAAGCAGCGTGATGAATTCAACGTCGAGTTCCGTCGCTTGCAAACCGAACAGGCGACCGTTTCGGAGACCAATCGCATCGTCGGCATCGCTACCGATAAAATCGGCATGCATTTTCCGCTCGACAATGAAACCACGGTGGTGCAGCCATGAGGCCGGCATCCCGCGCCAGCCAACCACGCGCCCGCCTGGTCTGGATTGTCGGCGTACTACTGATGTGCGGCACGGTCGTGGTGGCGCGTGCCGCCTACATGCAGCTGTGGGCGGATGACAAACTGCAGGCCGCCGGCGATGAACGCTTCCTGCGCGAAGTGACCATCGCCACCACGCGCGGCATGATCACCGATCGCAACGGCGAGCCCTTGGCGGTCTCCAGTCCGGTCGAATCGGTCTGGGTCAATCCCAAAGAAGTGATGGCCGACGGTAAGCGCGTCCCGGAACTGGCGAAAGCACTGGATATTCCGCTGCAAACGCTGACCCGAAAGCTGGCGCAGAAGAAAGACAAGCAGTTCATGTATCTGCGCCGCCATATGAATCCGGATGATGCCAAGGCGGTCGTCGATCTTGGCATCCATGGCGTCTACAGCAGTCGCGAATTCCGCCGCTTCTATCCGCATCGCGAAGTCATGGCGCAGCTAATCGGAACCACCAATCTCGATGAGCATGGCGTGGAAGGCTTGGAAAAGGTTTTCGATGACTGGCTGACCGGAACACCGGGCAAGCAGAAAATCATTCGCGACCGTCGCGGACGTATCGTTGAGAACATCGATTTGATTCGTCCGGCTGAGAACGGCAAGGATTTGGTGTTATCGATCGACCGTCGCATCCAGTATCTGGCCTACAGTGAGCTCAAGCAGGGAGTCTTCGATGCACGTGCCAAGGCCGGTACGGCGGTGGTGCTTGATGTGCGCACCGGAGAAGTTTTGGCCATGGTCAGCTACCCGTCATTCAATCCGAATGCGCGCAGCGGGGTGAGGCCGGAAACCCGCCGCAATAAAGCAGTGACCGATGTGGTGGAGCCGGGCTCAACCATGAAACCGTTGACGGTTGCAGCGGCAATGGAAGCGGGAAAGATCACGCCGGAAACGATATTCAATACCAATCCAGGTTGGATTCCGAACGGCAAATACCGCACTACCGATACCCATAATTACGGCGTGCTCGACACCACCGACGTCATCCGTAAGAGTTCCAATGTCGGTTCGGCGATGATCGTGCATCGATTGACCAACCAGGACTTTTATGACTTCATGCGCCGCTTCGGTTATGGCGTGACAACCGGCAGTGGCTTCCCCGGCGAAAGCCCCGGCTTTCTCCCGCCGCCGCCGCTGTGGAGCGGTACCTCCAAACAAACCATGTCTTATGGTTATGGCTTGAGTGTGACGCCCTTGCAATTGGCACATGCCTATGCGGCTCTCGGAAATGACGGTCGTGCCATCACACCGACCTTCGTCAAGGGCGGCAAAGGCGAAAGTAAGCAGATACTCGATCCGAAAGTCGCGCACGAAATCGTGAAAATGATGCAGACAGTGACTGAGCCCGGCGGTACCGCTACCCAAGCGGCGGTACGCGGCTATCACGTTGCCGGCAAAACCGGTACCGCACGCATGGCGGATGGCGGTGGTTATTCCCGCCGCTATAATGCGTTCTTCGCAGGCATGGTGCCGGTCGATAATCCACGGTTCTCGATGGTGGTGGTCCTGCAGGACCCCGACCCCAGTCGGGGTTATACCGGCGGCGTGGTTTCGGCGCCGGTATTTAAGAATGTCATGGAAGGATCGCTGCGCCTGCTCGATGTGCCGCCCGATAACATCGAGCAATGGTATGCCGCCCGTGCGCCTGCTCTGGCGCCGTTGCCTGCACCGGCAGTCGCGCAGTCACCACCGCCGGATACAGAGGTGCTTCAATGATCCGGCAGATGGCATTGACTGAATTGGCCGAAGGCCTTTTCGCACTTTCCGGACATGCCGATTGCACTGTGACCGGCATGACCAGCGACTCGCGCGCCCTGCAACCAGGCGATGCTTTCATCGCGGTACAGGGTCTAACTGCACATGGCCTGTCGTACCTGCATTCCGAGCAGGCCGCCAAGGCGTCCGTGGTGTTGTACGAGGCGCCTGCGCCTGCCAGCACCTTCATTCCGGAAAATGCGTTGGCGGTACCGGCGCTGAAATCCCTTCAGGCCCGCATCGCCAGCCGCTTTTACGGTGCGCCGTCGCAGGCGATGACTCTGGTCGGCGTGACCGGCACCAACGGCAAGACCTCGACCGTGCAACTGATTGCGCAGGCTTTTGCCCTGCAAAGCCGCACCGCCGGCACCATCGGTACGCTCGGCACCGGGCTCTACGGCCAGCTTCAGTCCGGTGAACGCACCACGCCCGATGTCATCGCGGTTCACCGCGCGCTCGCGGCGATGCACGAGGACGGTGCGCAGGCGGTGGCGATGGAAGTGTCCTCGCACGCCCTGGATCAGGGCCGTGTCGATGCGGTGGCCTTCGATACCGCCGTGTTCAGCAATCTGACACTGGATCATCTGGACTACCACGGCACGATGCAGGCCTATTTCGAGGCCAAGGCGAAACTGTTCGCCTGGCCCGGACTGCGCCATGCGGTCATCAATATCGATGATGCTTACGGGCGCCAGCTGGCGGAAAATCTGCCGGCCGGACTGCAATGCATCCGGACCTCCTCGCAGGGCAGAGAGGCCGATCTACGCGCCGAAGCGCTGGCGCTCGGATTGGATGGCATGCGCTTCATGCTGGTTCACGGTGCCGAGCGGGCTGCCGTGGCATCGTCGCTTCTGGGCCGCTTCAATGCCGATAATCTGTTGGCCGTTGCCGGCGTTCTCATTGCCGACGGCATGGGCCTGGACGAAGTCGCGGCGCTGCTGGGGCGTTTGAGTCCGGTCGACGGCCGCATGAGCCGCTTGGGCGGCATGCATGGCAAACCGCTGGTGGTGGTTGATTATGCCCATACCCCCGATGCGCTGGAGCAGGCGCTGAAAACCCTGCGCGCGCACAGTCAGGCCCGATTGATCTGCGTGTTCGGCTGTGGCGGCGACCGCGACCGCAGCAAGCGGCCGTTGATGGCCGCCAGTGCCGAACAGTGGGCCGATGCGGTCTGGGTCACCGATGACAATCCGCGCAGCGAATCCGGCGATGCCATCGTTGCCGAAATCCGCACCGGTTTTACCAAGGCCGATGCCGTCCACATCCAACGCGACCGCCGTGCCGCCATTGCCGAGGCCATCGCCGCCGCCGGTCCGCAGGACATCGTGTTGATCGCTGGCAAGGGCCATGAAACCTATCAGGAAGTGGGCGGCATAAAGACACCGTTCGATGACCGCACGATTGCCGCCACGTTTCTGCAGGAGGCGGCATGAGAACGGTCGAACTCTCGCAGCTGGCGCACTGGTGCGAAGGCCGACTGCTCGGCGACGACGTGCCGATTTCAGGCATCAGCACCGACAGCCGCGACGATCTGCACGGGGCGCTGTTCGTTGCCCTGAAAGGCGAGCGCTTCGATGCCCATGAATTCGTCGCCCAGGCCAAAGCCAACGGCGCTGCAGCCCTGTTGACGCATCGTCCGGTGGATTCCGATCTGCCGACCATCCTGTGTGCCGATACCGAAGAAGCGCTCGGTGAAATCGCCGCCGGCTTGGCGCGTACGCGTCCGGCCGTGGTGCTGGCCTTGACCGGCAGCAATGGCAAGACCTCGGTGAAGACTCTGCTGCATGCCATTCTTTTGCATGCCGGAAAAGCATATGTCAATCCGGGCAACCGTAACAATGAAATCGGTCTGCCGCTGGCGGTCATCGATGCGCCGGAAGATGCGCAGTTCGCCATTTATGAAATGGGTGCCGGCAAAACGGGCGACATCGCCTATCTGACCAGTATCGTCACGCCCAATATCGCGTTGGTCAACAACATCGCGCCGGCCCACATCGAACGCATGGGCTCGCTGCTGGGTATCGCGGAAACCAAGGGCGCGATATACGAGGCCCTTCCCGATGACGGTCTGGCCGTGGTCAATGTCGACGATGCCTTCTGTCCGTATTTCCTCGAGCGCATTGCCGGCCGCAGTGTGCTGCGCTTCGGTCTGGAAAACAATGCCGATGTCACGGCCGGAAAAATCGTTTCCGGTGCCGACGGTGTTCGTTTCGAATTGATCACCCCGGCCGGACGTGCCGAAGTCGCGCTGCAGATGCCCGGCCGTCACAATATTCTCAATGCCTTGGCCGCCACCGCCATGGCCCTGGCGGCCGGTGCCCCCTTCGAGGCGGTGCTTGCCGGTCTGCAGTCGGCCCGGCCGGTTGCCGGACGTCAGGATGGCAAGCAACTGGCCAACGGCGCGGTGCTCATCGACGACAGCTACAACGCTAATCCCGGCTCGGTGCTTGCCGGCATCGCGGCGTTGACTGCGGCCTGCGCGCTGGACGGCCGTCAGTCGCTGCTGGTGCTCGGTGATATGGCTGAGCTGGGCGACACCGCGGTGGATCTGCATGCGCAGATCGGCACTGCTGCGAAAAGCCAGGGCATTGCCGGGATGATGACCTGTGGCGTACTCAGCGCCGCCGCCAGTGAAGCCTTCGGCTCCGGTGCACGGCATTTCACCGACCGCGCGGCACTGATTGCGGTACTGAACGGCAGCCTTCATAGCAATCAACGTCTACTGGTCAAAGGCTCGCGTTCGAGCCGGATGGATGAGGTCGTGAACGCCCTTTTGCAAACCTATGGAATCCAGGAGAAACCGGATGCTGCTTGAATTGGCACGTTGGCTACAGGAATTCGCCCGGCTGTTCGCCCTGTTCGATTACATCACCATGCGCGCCATTCTCGGTGCCTTGACCGCGCTTGCGCTCTCGCTCTGGCTCGGGCCGGTAGTGATTGAACGGCTGTCGCGCCTCAAAGGCGGCCAGCCGATCCGTACCGACGGACCGCAATCGCATTTCTCCAAGGCCGGCACGCCGACCATGGGTGGCGCGCTCATTCTGATGACCATCAGCCTGTCGACCCTGCTGTGGGCCGATCTGCGCAACCGCTATGTCTGGATTGTGCTGGGAGTTCTGGTGGGTTTCGGCCTGATCGGCTGGCTGGATGACTGGATCAAAATCGTTCGCCGCGATCCGAATGGCCTGAAGTCGCGCCACAAGTACGCCCTGCAGTCGGTGTTCGGTGCGATTGCCGCACTACTTCTGTTCACTACCGCCGATGCCCCGTCGAATACCACGCTGTATCTGCCGCTGCTGAAAGATGTCGCCATCCCGCTCGGCGCCCTGTTCATGGTGATCGCCTATTTCTGGATCGTCGGTTTCTCCAATGCGGTCAATCTGACAGACGGCCTCGATGGCCTGGCCATCATGCCGACGGTGCTGGTCGCCGGTGGTCTCGGCATCTTCGCCTATGCTTCGGGCAATGCCGTGTTCTCGGACTATCTACAGATTCCTGCCGTTCCCGGCGCTGGCGAATTGGCCATTGTGTGTGCCGCCATCGCGGGTGCCGGTCTGGGCTTTCTCTGGTTCAACACCTTTCCGGCCATGGTGTTCATGGGCGACATCGGCGCTCTGGCGCTCGGCGCCGTGCTCGGTACCATTGCCGTGATCGTGCGTCAGGAACTGATTCTGGTGATCATGGGCGGCATCTTCGTGATCGAAACGCTGTCGGTGATGATCCAGGTCGCTTCCTTCAAGCTGACCGGCAAGCGTGTGTTCCGCATGGCGCCGATCCATCATCATTTCGAACTCAAGGGTTGGCCGGAGCCGCGCGTGATCGTGCGCTTCTGGATCATCTCGGTCATTCTCGTTCTGGTCGCGCTGGCGACCCTGAAGGTGCGTTGATGGCGACGCCCGCCCAAGCCACCAAATATAACGAACTCGGCGGCCACGTCGACGTCTGGATGCTGTGCGCGGTGGTCCTGCTGATCGGTCTGGGTATCGTCATGGTGGCATCAAGCTCGATGTCCTATGCGGTGATGACCGGACAGGGTGCGTTCTATTATTTCAACCGCCATCTGATGTTCCTGGTGATCGGGTTGGGACTGGCGGTGGTGGCATTGCGTACCGAAATCAAACAAATCGAAAAATACGGTTACATCTTCCTGCTGCTGTGTTTCCTGGCCTTGATCAGCGTCTGGATTCCCGGTCTCGGCAAGTCGGTCAACGGCGCACGGCGCTGGGTGCATCTGGGGCCGCTCGGCTTCCAGGCCGTGGAAGCGGTCAAACTGATGTTCATCGTCTGGCTGTCGAGCTATCTGGTGCGTTACCGCGACCAGATTCCGGTCAGTCTAAAAGCCTTGCTGAAACCGATCGGCATTGCCTGCATCCTGGTGGCCCTGCTGCTGATTCAGCCGGACTTCGGGTCCTCGGCGCTGCTGCTGGCCATCACGCTGTGCATGGTCTGGCTGGGCGGCGCCAACCAGAAACACATCATCGGTCCGGCCATTCTGCTCGGCATCGCCATGGCCTTCATCGCCTGGTTGGAGCCCTACCGGGTCAAGCGCCTGACGAGCTTTTGGAATCCCTGGGCCGATCAGTTCGATTCCGGTTTCCAACTGGTGCAGGCCTTCATCGCCATCGGCCGCGGCGGCCTGACCGGTGTCGGTCTGGGTGGCAGCGTGCTGAAGCTCGATTATCTACCGGAAGCGCATACCGATTTCATTTTCTCGGTATTTGCCGAGGAATTCGGCTTCATTGGCATCTGTGCGCTGGTCGCCCTGTTCGGCATTCTGACCTGGCGTGCATTCCGCACCGGTCTGGGTTGTCTGGAATTGAACCGTCCTTTCGCCGCTTACTGCGCGTTCGGACTCGGTCTGTGGATCAGCATCCAGGCCGCGGTGTCCATCGGCGTCAATCTCGGTGTGCTGCCGACCAAAGGTCTGACCCTGCCGCTGATTTCCTCCGGCGGTTCCAGTCTGATGATGACCTGCGCCGCCATGGGTCTGTTGCTGCGCATCAGTTATGAACTCGACCGTGCCCGTCGCCAACGCGGCGAACGCAGCGAACCGACACGGGTTGATGCTTCCGGATTCAGTCATGTCGCACCCGCGGGCATGAACGCCGCCCAACAGGCGGCCCGGCTGGGTAATCGAAGCCGCATCGAGCCGACGGCAGGAGCCTCCGTATGACGGCAAAGTCGCCCGTGATGATCATGGCCGGCGGTACCGGCGGCCACATCTTCCCAGGTTTGGCGGTGGCTGAAGCCTTGCGTCTGCGCGGCGTGCCGGTGCTTTGGTTGGGCTCCGAGGGCGGCATGGAAACCCGTTTGGTTTCCGAGCACGGCATTGCGATTGAAACCCTGGCCATCAAAGGCCTGCGCGGCAAAGATCTGCGCAGTCTACTGCTGGCGCCCTGGCGAATATTTACGGCCGTGCGCAAAGCGACGGCATTGATTCGCCGGCATAAACCTGCGGCGGTAGTCAGTTTCGGCGGCTATACCGCCGGCCCGGGCGGTCTGGCGGCATGGTTGCAGGGCCGGCCCTTGCTGGTGCATGAGCAGAACCGTGCGCCGGGCATGACCAACCGGCTACTGGCGCGCATCGCCGATCAGGTGATGACCGGTTTTCCCGACAGCTTTCTGGGCATCGCCAATCAGGTGGTCGGCAATCCAGTGCGTCCGGAAATCAGCGCCTTGCCCGCACCGGCCATGCGATTCGCCGATCGCGATGGCGTGCTGCGCGTTTTGATTCTCGGCGGCAGTCAGGGTGCCCGCGCGATCAATGAAAGCTTGCCGGGTATTTTCGCCGGCCTGCAGTCCACGCATCGCTTTGCCATCCGCCACCAATGCGGTGAAAAAATGCTGGAGCAGGCGCGCGCTACCTACACGGCTGCCGGTGTCGATGCCGTAATCGAGCCATTCATAACCGACATGGCGGAAGCCTACGGCTGGGCCGATGTCGTCATCGGACGTGCCGGTGCGTTGACCGTTGCCGAAATCTGCGCCGCCGGTGTTGCCGGCATTCTCATTCCCCTGCCGACGGCGGTGGATGACCATCAGGCGCGGAATGCGGAATATCTTCAGCATTGTGGTGGCGGCCTATGGTTCCGCCAGGATGAAGCCCTGACCAAGAACATCGCCCATGCGCTTTCCGCGCTGGCGGCCGATCCGCAGCGGCGTCTGGTCATGGCCGGTGCCGCACGCGCCGCAGCCTATCCGCAGGCCGCCAACGACGTTGCGGATTTGATTGTTCGGGAGATGGCGGCATGAAGCGGCGTTTAATGAAAGACGGTGACCTGGCCCGCGCCTTCCCGCGCGTGCACTTCATCGGCATCGGCGGATCGGGTATGAGCGGCATAGCGGAAGTGATGGTCACCCTTGGTTATCAGGTCAGTGGCTCCGATCAAAGCGAAAGCCGGGCGACCAAGCGCCTGCAGGACATGGGAGCCACCGT
>Ga0315903_10005893_pt1 | contig 15834 bp, 20 predicted proteins | sample LakEriMetagenome_7_FD_203524 | JGI IMG/M metagenome (GOLD analysis project Ga0315903, IMG submission 203524) | Freshwater fungal communities from buoy surface, Lake Erie, Ohio, United States - Buoy 2 MA119 | ecosystem: Environmental > Aquatic > Freshwater > Lake | place: USA: Lake Erie, Ohio...
TTACAGCGCCTGCTGTGCATACACCCGCTTCTACTCTTACATCCATGCGTTTACCTTACGCTACGGTGATTCGAACGATACCTGTCGAATCCCATGTGATTGTAAAGTTACCATTGGTTGATGACTGATCGGAACCGAAGTCAACATATCCAATGAGTGCCTTTGATGCTGCGTTTGCACCTGAATCATCATAAACTACTGCATAACGTGCAGTAATTGTTGAAGATGACCAAGTAACGTCAGCTGCATCGAGCACAATTACATTGTTTGTACCATCATATGTGGAAGTCTTGGAAGCCAAGGTAATTCCACCTGTGGTATATCCTGTACCAGTTACTTCGTATGAAGATACATCATCGAAATAATCGTGTGTGTCCTGGTTAGGTGTATAGGAAGAGCTGAGAAGAGCTACCTTGATGGTATCTGAATCCCAATCAATTTCCTTATTGAGGGCTTGCTTTAAGAAGTTACCGTATAGTTTGCTTGGCATTATTTAGTTCCTCCTTATGCTGTCTTCTCGATAATTGCGAATGCGTCTGCATCGGCAACTGCGAAGCCACGACGAATACGTGTCTTGAGAAGAACGCCATCCTTTGTGAATTCTGCATCACGAGAAACTGCTGACTCTACGCCACCACGAACACCGTTGATAAGCATCTGACGGTTTCCTACAATAAGTAGAGCGTTGTCGTTTGCACCTGGTGCATCAGTTGCAGCTGCAGTCTTTGCTGCGCCATAAGAAATTACCAATGGATATCCAAATAGAGATCCTGGTGTTCCTGATAGTGGATCTGGAAGAACCAAATCGTTATTACCCTTGATCATTCCACGAATTTCCTTGAGCATCTTAGGATGTGCCATCCATACTGTGTTAGATGCATCAAACTTTGATGAATCTTCAACAATACCAAGAGCATTGTTTAGATCATCGTAAGATAGAGCTCCACCTGTCTGGATTAGATTAGTACCTGCAGCTCCTGGTGATACTGCACGGTATAGAGATGTAAACGGCTGACCGTCATCTCCATCAGCAGCAGCATGAACACCAAGGCATGCGTTATCGAATTTGCGAGCCCAGCGGCTTGCCCATTCTCTCTTGTAAACTGTTAGAACGTCTACGAGGTTGTCATTTAGATCTTCCTCTGAAACGTGCATAATTTGTGCGTACTTACGTGCTGTCAATACGATCTCATCTAGAGTAGCTGATGCTTCTGGGATTGTTCCACCCTCTGCAACTACCTGTGGAGCGTCTGATAGGAAACGTGGTACAGTCTTTGTGCGAGAAGCCATTACTTCACGACGAGCAAAACGCTCAACTGCTGAATTAGCAATTAAGTCTTGGATTACATTAGAACCCTGCTCTTCGAGAATGTAACCATTGGCTTCTGTAAAATCTGTTCTTGCCATGTTATTTCTCCTTGAATTAGTTAATTTGAACTATTGAAAATAGATTATCGTCCAATACATCTATGGTCGCAAGTCCAAACGTCCATCTGGAGACTTGCATGCCATAATTATATCAAAAATAAACTCTATTTTCTACCCAAAACAGCCATTGCTTGGCGTTCTGATGCAGATAATTTCTTATCTACTGGTGCAGAATCTGCTGAATCTGCTTTTCCTGCTACTAGCAACTTTGGATCAAATAATTCTGGAAAATCTGACTTTAATTCCTTAATTTGATCATCAAGGCCAAGAATATTGAAATCATCATCAAATGATAGCCCTTCAAATTTAACAAATTTAAGAATTCTATCAGTATTGACCATATTTAACTTAGTCAATTCCTGAACTACTTTTTCTCTAAGCAATTTCCCGCTATATTTAGCATTGTCCTGCTCATATTGTGCCAGTTTAGATTCTAGGGCTTCTTTTTCTTCCCTAAATTGTTTTGCATCCTTTTTGGCACGGTCCAAAGCTGCTAGAACAGCTGCTGGATCTTTAATCTCTTCGGACGTACCATCCATCTGAGTTTCTTCCATTTATTTATATCCCTTGATTTTGTTCGGCTGCGGTTTGTTCCAAAGCCAAATTATTTGCATTTACTCCAGTTGATTGTAGAGAAATGTCTTGTGTTTGTCCTGTTGGGACTACAGAAGCCTCAGCAACCTGTGCTGCGATCTCTGCATCATATCCAAGCTCCAAAAGAATCTGTTCCAATGGCATTCCGACGCTCTTTTTGCGTACAGCAATGTCCCATTGGTCAACAGTATCAATTGTTTCTGGATTTTGCCAATCAATTTCTACTTCTGCTGAAATTCCTTCAACACGAAGCATGAATTTGAATAAATCTCTCCAAGTATTGCCAAATGCAAGCTGGCGGTTGAGAACCTTCTTGGTCAAAGGTGCTTCAGAGACACGAAGTGCCTCACCAGATGGAATATAGCTTCCCTTAGTGAAATAATGTGTCGGAGTTGATGTAATTGATGCCATTGCGTTTACGAATTCCATTACTGGCTCTGTAAATGTCTTTGGATCTGCCGCTGGGAATTGTCCAACGCTGGATACTCCCTGTAAATACCAGAGTTGTCCTGGGCCATTTTGTAATGCGCCTAGATTCTCTCTAGCAGTATCATCATCATTAAAATCTTCAAACTCAGATGAATTGCCACCATTAGACAAAGCATAGCGCTGTGGAGCACCCTGATAATCTACAGTGTACATATGAGTGTTGATTAATTTATTAATTGCATCTTGTGGGCCGTAAGCATCATAGTGCTCAGGTTTTCCGTATGGCTTATGTGTGCGGAAATGGAAAACAGGAATTTCATTCCAAGGATTTGGAACTGTTTCTGTTAATGCCATAATTGGAAGAGAAATTATATTTTCTAAATCGCCTCTTCCTTCATATTTCTCAATTCTGTCTGCATAATACAAATTGATTTTGAGAATTTTCTCATTATCAGTCTCCACTTGCCACATTTTTGCTGCAAAAGATTTAATTCTTGGATTTTCCTGATCATAAATAATTACAGTTGTAAGTGGAGAATTGTAATCAATTGCGACTTGACCAGTCATGTCTGGCCATACAATTGCATATGTATCTCCATGAATTAATGCTGATCTATGAATTTCATTTATATCTATCTTTATATCTGTTTGATCAAATACACGATCAATAAAGCGGTTAGCCGCTTGTGTTGTTGCTTGAACTTGATTAATTTCAAGTCTATTTAATACAGAATCAACTACTGTTTTAGCAAAGTTGAATCTAAAATCTGCGTTTTCAAATCTAAATATTCTGTTCCATCGTTGAGATTGAAATACTTCTGGCTGATGGCCATCATAATATGCCTCCGCCTTTACATATGCATCTCTCTGGGCTAGTATATGATCGAACGCCTTTTTTATGTCTGACATATTTATCTCCTCAGATAATTAAATTGTTTGGATAATACCTTTGGAGCTTTATTGTCCAAGAAGTAAAGTATCCCTGACACTACGGCATCAAGAACGTCATCGTGAGATATCTTTGGGAATGCCCACATTTGTTCCTCCAGCGCTGGGAAATGTGTAGTGTGGCGTATCTTTCCTTGCTGATAAAAGTTTAAGGCCTTACCAGCTCGTATCTGCTTTGACACAGATTGCTTTACAGATCTATATTTTACAGGAATATCTTTAAATACATCCTGCCATAGATCTCCACCTTGGTTCGTTTCAACATATATAACGCCTGGGTCATATATATCTACGAGTGCTGCCACTCGTTCTGCTAATTCTGATGGTGACACCTTCATCTGCAAAGCTTCTCGCACATAAATATTGTCATCATCACCTCTGGACAATACGGCTACACCCGTATAGTCAGAAATCTTTGTCTTTGTTACTGCTGGGTCTATAGAAATAATTGTATTTCCATATTCCTCTAATTCATTCAAAATAATATCTTGTTCAGTCCAGAAATTACCATCTGCATTTACAGGTCTATTCATATAATTCTTGGCAAAGTCACGCAGGTGTCTTTGGCTTAGCAGCCAGTCTAGAGGCCACTTCTGAGGCCATACAGAGCGTTCTGAGCCATCATCAGCGGTCATAATGGCTGGGAAGTAGTGGACACGTACGTTCTGGTCTGAAATCCAGTTTAAATCCTTATCTGTGTGTCCTTCAGCATGTTTTCTAAATTGATCCATCATAGAATTAGGCATAGTGGTAGTTCCCACAATAATCATACGAGCATATATATTCATTGGAGCAATATCATCAAAAACTGTATTTCTCTGTTGTCCTGCCTGATATTCAGAATAATTTTTCTCGCCTTTTTCAATATCATCAAGGATAATCAGGTCTGGTCTTTGGCCAAATACTTTTTTACCCAGAGAGTTGGTATCAATGCCATTAGCATCAAAGATAAAATCATTTGTCTGAACAATTCTCCAACTATTATTCGCAAGGGAACGCCCAGTGCTACCGACAATTTTAGGTGTACATAGTGCTGGGTAGTCTGCTTTAAGATATTCATTTGTATCCAATTCATTCTTAAATGTCATCAGATGTGTTTCTGCCTGACTAGCAGCATCTGAAAATGCAGCTACGAATTTAATATGACCATGGGCGGCGGCCCATAGTGGTAGTATCAAGAAGATCCATGTGGACTTGCCACATTCTCTAGGTGCAATAAATGCATCTCTATGTTGCTTAGGTCTAGTGGGTTTATTGATCCATGTCTTTCCATATTCCGCCAAAGCCCAATGGAATTCAGATAAAGTGAGCTCGTCGTTTGCATTCTTTAAGTGATGTGGCAAATATATAAGAGCAAATAGCATTGGATCAAATTTAGTAAGTTCAATACGCCCTTCAGAAAATGTTAATAGTTCTGGGTTAATATCTTCTAAATAACTTTCTAACTCCAATTTACTCCTAGTTGGTATATATATAATTTTTACTGTAGAAATTTATTTACAGTAGCAAAATATAATTTTTAAGACAATTTGTCAATGTGGGTGGTCCCATTTGTAGAAATATTATCTTTAATTAGATTATTTCTAGCTTTGGCTTCATTCAGCATATCTACGATTGCTAGATCTGTGCCATCTTTAGATCTATTCTCATTAATATTTGTAGACTTACCTTCAATTAGATTAATTGTTTGAATTGCTTTATGTATAGCATTTGATAGTTTATTTATATCTTCTGACAAGAGATCATCTTCATATAGTTTCTCCACCGCCCGATCTATTACAGCTTGGGCTGCTATAATCTTATCTTTATCTTTATAAAAGATATCTAATTGTTTGGCCATAACTGCTAATGTATTTGCGGTGGGAAGATCTAAAGATCTTTGAATATAAAACTTCTTTGCAGTATGATAAGATTTTGGATATCCCAAATATCTCATAGCTGGACCAATTCCCATTTCATTTGCAGTTTCTATAAATTCTGATATTTGTTCTTCTGTAAATATTGGATATCCCATTATTTGCCTCCATTTGTCCATATATTGGACATGTCTTGACATATATTGTCATATATGCCTATTGGCATAATATTTGACATTACGCACATGTTTCTGGTATTTTTTATAGATATATCAATAACTGTCATATCTATTTACCCTTATTCTTGTTAGCAAGCTTCTTATTTAATTTCTTTACTGCTTTATATCCTGCTGCTGGATATTCTCTTCTTATTCCATGTTTGTTCTTATCTATAATAATCTTTATCTTTCTTGATTCGCCGCCCGATTTAGTCTGCATATATTAGGTCCAAGAACTGTTTTAAATTGCCATTTGGCTGAAATCCAAAGCTAAATTGCTTGGTATTTATATCGTCATATATCTCTAGTGTCATAGATAATGTACCATCTGGATGATAATGTAGGTCTTTAGCGTATGGGAATAATCTATTCCTGCCGCCCTGTGGATTAAATAAATCTCTTTCATCCATTAAATACTGCATCCTATCACTATATGCTAATTATACATTATATAAAGAAAAGATGCCCTGGTTAAGTGGCAACTTAGAGGCATCCAGGGCATCCCTATAGGGTTAACTAAGGGAAATGAACTAACCTTAGTATATATATTCTATCATCTTTTCCAGTTAGGGTCAATAGCTAGATATTCAGGCTTTATTGGAAAGTCCCAGTCTTTCTTCATCTTCTTTTGTCTATATATAAATCCTTCAAGGAATTTATCTATGGCTTGGATTATTTCGTCATCTGTCATAGATTGGACTTGATCCATATTATGTTCTTTCCAAAAGGATTTGATCATAAGTGGTTCTTTGTAGGTAATACCTCTTGGTTCCACCGCCTTCATATTGTATTCCTTACGAACCCTTGGCTTTGAGCCTGGTCTAGGATTTTTAAGTAGATGATCTGGTAATTTCTTTCTACCTGCCATTGCGCTTCATCGATTCATAGCATCTAATTCTCCAGCAAGGCTTGCAGTAAATATTGTGTTTATCCAAACTTGTTGATTTAATGCCAAACTGACTTATAGGCTTTTCTAGGTGGCATTCTCTACAGATCTTCGATTGCACCTGAACCTGCTGCTGTGCGACCTTCCTAGAGGCATTGTAGCCCTTATAATAGGCACTCTGGCAGGACTTGCAGCGATACCCATGCCCATCAGGTGTTCTTTTATCTTTATGAAATTCATTTAATGACTTTTCTTCTTTGCAAACAGTACAAATTTTCATCTTTGGTTCTTCCACTCTCTATTTCTCGTAGTCTTGTCTCTATGACAAGGCCAGCACAATGTCTTTAAATTACTTGGGTCATTATTGGATCTATCTCCATCTATATGATCAACCTGTAATTTCTCATTGGTTCCGCATGTTTCACAATAATCTTTTTTGTACTTTAATTTTCTTTTTTCACAGGCAGCACAACCTGTTTTCCATACTTTAAATCCCAATTTAGTTTTTGATTGCCAAGTTACTGGCTTACCACAACCACATAATGGTCTTTTTGTTTCACTTGTTTTTATAATCATTTTCTTCCAGCCACCCAATATTTTTTCCTGGTTCCAACCAGCTACGAAGTGTGGCTTGGCTGTCTTGCATTATTTTAATCATTTCATCTAGGCTTTCTACCGCATTTTCTAGGGTTTCAATAGCCTGGTCCAGCGGCGCTTTGGCTTTAATTTGTTTTTTCATCGCCATTCTCCATTCCAGGGTGCGGCGGCCTGTGCTTTAAAAGAAGCCAAAGAGGAAGTGTCACTTTCCCATTCTATATTGATATCTTCTTTTGATATCTTTTTGGTATTAGAATTTACATATGAATTTTCGTTAGAAAATTCATTACTATTCTTTTCATTATTCTTTTCATTATTAACTTCATTATTATATTCATTATTTGTTGCCACCTCAGCGTATACCCGCTTTTCTAATAGCTCAGACCCTGTTTCCTTAATGAGTATGGGTGCATTCTGAGGGATTAGAGGCTTATACATATTAGAGTTATCTATGCGCCTCCAGACCTCAAGGTATCCCTGTGAGACTAATTCAGTTTTAGCTCTGACAATACTTGAAATAGATAAAGATGCAGCTTTTGCCAAAGTTTTATTACTTGGCCAGCACATTGCATTTTCTTTCCAATTATAATATGATGCTATTACTAATGCCGTAAGTCTGGCATTTGCGCTTAAATTAGAAGCAAAGATTGCTCCTTGATAATCATAATGATCCATATATATCCTTTCTAGGTGATATGTATGAATCTTACTATTGTTTGTTTCCTATGTCAACTACTTGATCAAATGATCGTATAAATGATTTACTCTGTCTTCTAATCTGTTTAGTTGGTCTTTCAAGGAACTGCCGCCATTTGGCTTAGCAATGTCTCTTTTGATCCGCATCTCAATATATGAGATTAATGTAATTACAGATAAGATTGCGCCTAATAGTTCCATTGTTAAAAACTTCTTCCCATAAATTTTTTAGTACCAAAACCATCTCCGCCAGAAGAATGATCCCAAATGTCTTCACAAGTTCCCGCATATTCGTTCCATGTATCAGATAAAGCAGTATATTTATCTTCTAATTCACTTGATAAAAAATTAGTAAATTCTTCTGCTTCATAACCTTCGCCCACTCCATATAAATATCCCAAAACATTATCTTGTTCTGATTCTAAAATTGCCTGTTGTCCTGGGTTTAAAAATGGATTATTTTGTAAACTTCCATATGCAGTTTCTACTTCAGATTCCCAATAATCCTGCATCCAAGTATCTCCAGAATCGCCAACACGTATATTGCCAGGCACACTTACATCTGCATCATCTAAAATCTTTTGCATAAAATTTGCAAAGCCTGATCCAACTCTTGATGAAGAAAACATTCTAGGCATTAGATATTACCTGATGTTATCTTAGCTTTATATTTATAGCCTTCCACTAATCCCACCGCATTTACTACTGGCTGGGTAGAAGATATAGTCCATTGACCATCTTCATATACAGGATTATCGTTTCTGTCCACCAAGTTCTCCAGTATGCCATTCAATTGTAGTTTGTCGTCAGCCAAAATAATTAAATCTCCAGTAAAGCTTGTAGAAATTTGCACCTTGATTGTCGTAGGAATTGTTTCATAACGTCTTTCAGTAACCGTACCATCGGGACTGGTTACAAGGGTATATCCTCTGTAGTCAACGGTGTAATTTCTATTCTTAACTGTGTTAAATAACATTAGACATTTCTCCATTTAGTAATCTTTGGGAATTGGAATATCTTTCCAGTTCTTACGCTCTTTGCTTTTCTGAAAGATAATCCCTTAGCCGCCAAAACTGCAAGCGGAGCAATGAATGGTGCATCCATATTTCTGTTGAAATTGATCAATGCATCAGTCTGACCCTGGCTTGTTAATGCGGCTTGCTTAAATACAATTTCCTCATTCTCAAGCATGTAGGCTGTCTGATAAGACACCATTTTGTCTAATAATAATAGATCGGCAGGATTATCTATATCTACTTCATCCTTGCCAATATAAATTTCAATTACACCTTGTGCTCTTTTAATTAGATCAAGGGTAACTTCATAGCCTGTATATTCTCTTACGCTATTTACTGTTGATAACATTATCTAGTCCTCCCAAGTTCTCGCACACGAATTGTATGTGTTGTTGTGTAATCTTTCTTTCCCGTCCCAGTTAATTCTAGCTGAAGCACATAGTCTCCAGGATATTCAAATAGGCTACGGGTTGTTGGCCATGTAAATGTAAATTTACCTATGTCCTTGTTTAATGTATTAAGGCTAGATCCAGTTAGATCTAACTCTTCATTGTAACTGCCTAACATCTTTACAGTAAAAGTAGTATAACCAGAGAGGTCCATGTCATTGCCATCTTGGTCTTTTACCTGTATAGAAAGAGGTCTGGCAGGTATTTGGTCTTTCCAGTATTGACTAATCATTTGATTATGTCCTCCCTTAAGTATAATATTGGATCAACATGTATCATGTAGACCACCACTTCATCTTCTTCTATTCCAGAAATTCTTGGATCTTTCATTAATGATGATGCATTAAATACATCCGCATTTATATTCTTTACAAAGTCTCCAAATTTAGCATTTGCTGTCAAAGGCAATGTTGTATTTGAAACATCCGCCAAAGCATATCCTGGTGCGTGTAATATATTAGCATTAGCTAACATTGATGCGGCATAAACAGTTCTATCTTTATCTGCATTGACTATAGGCATAGGCAGAATTGCAGTTAGATTCTTGGCAGCTTCAGTACGAACTACCAAGCCATCATCTACAATTTTATCAGATAACCAGCGAATACCACGAGTTAACATAGAAACCGCCGCAAATTGTGCTCTTTCAAATTGATAAGCATATGTAAGCTGGAACCATTGCAATGAGCTTGTTATAGTCTGAGTAGACAATGAACCTTTTTTGTTTAGTCTATTTACTCTACCTTTTCTAACACCTTTACCTAATCCGTCTTGCTGTACACCAGATCCAGTTGCATCCTCAAGTAATAGTTTATTAACTAATATATAATCGCCATTACTTGTCCAATATTTAAGTTTATTAATATCATTTATTAAAGTTTGATTGCCAGCAATAATTGCTGCCTCTAATCTTCTGTCTAAATTATCAGGTGAAGCAAGAAGTTCATCTCTTTTAGCAAGTGATATTTCTCCATCTTGATAAGCTCTATTAATAAATTCATCCTGAATTAGATCGACACCAAAATATTCTCTAGTGTAATCTTTATCTTCACGATCAAATCCTTCTGTAAATGTTACAAATATCTTACCAACAGTTGGTTTGCCATTTAATATAGTTCCTGGTTCTACAGCTATTGTTGTTGCATAATTTCTAAATGGATTGTCTACAGCTGTATTATTCTGTAATATTTGATTTGAAAAAGCGGTAATTACTTTACCAGCTTTAACATTTGCAATTGGAGCGGCTTTTGAATATGATGCTCGAAGTCTTTCATCAGACATAATAAATTCATCTCCAACTTGTAATCCGTTAGGACGATATTCTATTTTTGTATAAGGTCTGTTTGGGCCACCATAATCTACAGTATCGTCATTTTCAAAATAGAACCAATCTTTCCAAATGTATCCAGGCTCATTTGTTAGATTTTCTAAAGTATTTATAACTCTATGTCTATTATTCTTATGTAAATCTAAATAGTCTCCACTGGTTCTAGGTATAATAGCTCCGTTTGGTGAAATTCTAGCTGTTACATAAGCATCGGTTGTAGTAAAATCACCTTCATGAATATTAGTTACATCTTCAACTCTATCAACAATTCCAAGATCTACAGCTAATTGATGATTAGTTACAAATAAAGATATTCCAGTATCTAAACCTTTACGCAATGAAACTAGGAATTTATCAAATAGTTCCCGCTCTCTTAAATTGAAATATTCATCTGCAAAATCTTCTCTAGTATAGGCATCTCGCTCTATGCTTTCTTCTGGATAATTCTTGAAGAATATTGCATCAAACTGAGATAAATCAATGTCATTAAATACATCTATATATCTACGAGCATCAGTTACAGGATCTGTGAAATATCCACGAGTATTTACCTTATAAGCATATTTGGCTGGATCTTCTCTTCCAGTCAAAATTGTAAATGATGGTTCTTGAATCTTAATATTTTCAACACCATATGCCTCTGGCTTAACCAATTCGCTCACATAGCGGCCAGTAACATCTACTGGATATAGATCCCAATCGTACCATTGCTGTGGAGGCTGGCGGAAATAATCATCTGTGCTTACAACAGGATCAAAGGTTGGACCGCCTGGATTTGTTATTTCTAATGGATTTCTTGCGATAATTCCATCAGTATCTTCTGGCCAGAAATAAAATACGATTGCACGTCCACGATTACCAGTAGCAGTATTATTTGCTGTCATGGTAATTGTAGCCTTCATTGGCTCTGCCTTTATTGGTTCATACTTTAGATATCCAATATAATTTAAATCTACATCTTGTTCTGAAATAAATGCTTGCTTATCATATGACCATGCTGATGTTTCAAAGTCTGATTGATAAGTAGTTATTGCATTATTGGATCCCATTACATAGAGTCTTGCAAATTGTTGTCCGCCGCCAATTTGCTGACGATCTAATTGACCATCTACCCAGAACTGGATACGATTATCTGTATATCCAATTTGAACAATTATGTGGTGCCATTGACCATCTGCTATATTCTTACGGCCAATCATAAATGGATTGCCTGCCATATCTGGATTGGCAGGATGTGGAGTTCTATTTCCAGGAACACCTGAAGTAGTACTTGAGTTCATCAAATAAAGCTTGCCGTCATATAAACCAAAGCCAGTTTCTAACTTTTGAGTATATAAGAAACTCTTCCATTTACCTTTGGCAATTATCTGATTAGCTTTTGTTGTCTTAATGCTAAATTCAAGGCTGAATGGCAATTGAGATTTATAAATTTCTTCAGGCATTTCAAATTCAATATTATTGACACGAACTGCTTTTCTACTAAAATCATCAAAATATCCTGTATATAAAGCAGGTGTTGGTGTCAAATTTGGAGCAATTGATGGGTATACCTTTGTTTTAGTAGTATTTGTACTGCCAGGTGATAAGAATATTTTTTCTTCTAAATTATTTTCTAAATATCCATTTCCTACAGTTATTGTAGATGTAACATCATCAAAGAATTTAAGGAATGTTTTTGCCACTTGTGTGGATGCAGTATTTGGAAGATTTCCAGTTACAAATGCAGGTTCAATATTTTGTTCTGCATGTTGAGCAAATAATCTTACATACCATTGGTCATCAGTTAATTGTAGATATGCTGGTGGAAGTGGAAGGAATGAATTTGCTAATGCTGGTTCTGCAAATACTCTTGCGCCCTTTATTGTTACAATTCCAGGCATTACAAATGTAGCATCAAGGGCTACAGCTGTTGGAACAGATATGGATCCTCCGCCAGTTGATATTGGATGAACAAATAATGCAGATGCATCCATATGGTCAGCGCCATGGAAATCACCTATTTGTAATTGTGGATCATGGAATAATGCATCAGCTGTAGCTGCTGTATGTCCATAGTTTGCATCAATTACTACGTTACCGCCAAAGTTTGGTAGTACGAATAATGCTGAAGCAGTTCCTGGCGCAGCATCTAATATTTGTTCTGTAATAAATGTAGGCATTTCAAATAGGGCTGATGCCGTTGCTTCATCTACTGTTTGAGTAGTTCCTGTACCAGCGATATTTGTCGGCATAGGCAAGGAAGCAGTAGCAGTAGTATCCATTTCAAGTCTTAGTTTCTGCCATGCTTCAAATACTTCTTGTGCGGTAAATGCAGTATTTGTTACGAATACTTCATCGATTAATTTATCTACAGATAAATTGCTTGCAATAATACCTGCAACTCCACCAATAATGAATTCGCCATTATCTGTCATTTGTGTAGAATTAGACGAAGATAAATGTTCTTTGCCATCTACATATAATTTAACCGTACTGGCTTCTTTTACAATTACAGCCAAGTGCCATTTGCTATCAGCATAATTTGTCGTGCCAGTATAATTTGTAACAGTTCCATTTGCATTACCAGCAAGAACTCTTAAATAGCCGCTTGTGGCAAGCATTTGTAGCGAGAAGCCATTACCGTCATTAGCACCAGTAGTTTCACGACCACCAAATCCAACAATTCCTTGCTGATTAGTTGCATTTCCAATTTTAAATACAACACCTATTGTGCAAAGATCATCTGTAGAAAATGTTCCAGTATTGAGAGAATAATTACCTCTAGTAGTCTGTTCTCTAGTTGTAAACTTAAATGCTCTATTATTAAGACCAGTTTCACCCTGTGTAAATCCTTGTGGGCTTAGATATGGGACTAATGCAATTGATGCACTACCAAAGTTTACTGGCGATCCGCTTCCTTCATCTAAACGATAATCAATAATTGGATTCTTAGATTGAATATAATCATTAAAGGCACTGTCAAATTTAACAGCCGAATCAGGCATATATGCACTTGCTTGAACGGATGTAGGTACTCCATAATCCCAAATATTTGCAATTTCAGTTGTGCCTATAGCTGCTGAGGTTGTAACAAAGAATTGAGATAGATAAACTTTATCAGTAGAGCTTGATTCAAATTGGAAACGATCTAATGTAAAGGTTTGATTCATTGTAGTAGTTCCAATAGATGTATTGTCTATCCACAATTGCATTGTTCCGCTACTTAATTTAGCTACTACAAAATGCCATTCTCCATCAGTAATATCTGTTGTTGATGATATTGTATGATTGGTATTGTTTTTAAAAATAGTAAATGTAATTCCACCATCAGTATTCCATCTTAAAATAAGATTTTCTGTGTTGCCAGTATTATATGAAGAAATAAAAATTGAATCTTCTTTTACTAATTTCTTTGTCCAAAAACCTATTGTAAAATCTTCATCATTGAGTAAGGCAGCTATTCCAGTTGCATTTGGCGTAGTCTGAGAAACAAGATTAATAGTATTTGCATCATCTAATAATATGAGTGCTCCAGATCCCTGCACACCGCCAGTAGGATCATTTGTGACAAGTGGGCCCCAGGCAGAAGCTCTAGTTGGCTCTGTTCCATAATCTGTTAAAATTTTAGTTTTATCAAATTTAAACCAAGTCTGAAGAGTTAATCCAGACATATATGTATTTAATAATGTTGGGAATTCTACCGTTGAATTGTAATGATCTCCAGATGCTGCACTAGCAGTCATTGGAGATGCTGATAATACTGTTTCTACTGAGAATGCAGGCATTACAAATAATGAGCTGGCAGTTCCAGGAGTATCTGCAAAGTCTACAGATGCACCAGCATTAAAGTTATCTAATACTTGTTGTGCAGATAATTCATAATCATATGCAGCAAATTCATCCATCCAGCCTTTATAAGAGCTTGTATTATTTGTGTCATAAGCTCCAAGAATTTTATGATTAGTCCCAAAATGTGATGCTGAATTATCAAGATAAAATCTTGTAGCAGTTGGCGGAGTACCAGTTCCAACTAATTGTCCATCTAAATAAAATTTTAAAGAAGTAGTATTAACTACTGCTACTACATGGTGCCATTTGTCATCTACAACAGTTGCACTGCTTTTAATGCTAACAGGAGTATCACTAAGACTTCCAATTATCGTATTAAATACGATTTTATATCTATCTGCTACAACACCGTAGGTTCCTCCAAATATTTGTAAATTAAATAAAGCTACGGCAGCACTATTATTTGCAAGTGATAAATTAGTAGTTCTACCTCTAAAAGACCATAAAAATGATTCAGCTCTTGAACCTAAAAATGTTTGATTTGTTTTGAACCAAGTTTCAATTGTAAAGGATCTATCATCAAATAAGGTAAATTCTGGCATTTGTGATAGACGGCATTGGCTTTGATTAAAATATACCGCACGTCCATCAACATCTGTCTGTTCATTTAATAATAAGCCATCAAAGTGCTGTGTCAGTGTGCTTGTAGCAGATCCTGAGTTTACAGGATTACCAGCAGTTTCATTAAAACGATACCAGATCTTTGGATTTAAGCTAGATATTTGATTAAAATATGATGCCATAAAAATAGGCGCAGCTTATGCTACGCCTTAACTCCTAACAAAGACTTAGTTGGTGTCACAGATGAAATACTATTTCCGCCTACTGAAGGTACGGATGGAAGAGAGAAGCGAGTCACTACTGGAGCAAATATGACGACACCAGAAAGGAGCTCTACGGTAGTTTGGACTTCATGCATTACAGCGCCTGCTGTGCATACACCCGCTTCTACTCTTACATCCATGCGTTTACCTTACGCTACGGTGATTCGAACGATACCTGTCGAATCCCATGTGATTGTAAAGTTACCATTGGTTGATGACTGGTCTGAACCAAAATCAACATAGCCAATGAGAGCTTTTGTGCCTGCAGAAGCGCCTGCATCATCATATACTACTGCATAACGAGCAGTAATTGTTGAAGATGACCATGTAACGTCTGCTGCATCTAGCACGATTACGTTATTTGTACCATCATATGTAGAAGTCTTTGAAGAAAGAGCAATTCCACCAGTGGTATATCCTGTACCAGTTACTTCAAATGAAGACACGTCATCGAAATAATCGTGTGTGTCCTGGTTAGGTGTGTAGGAAGAGCTGAGAAGAGCTACCTTGATGGTATCTGAATCCCAGTCAATTTCCTTATTAAGAGCTTGCTTTAAGAAGTTACCGTATAGTTTGCTTGGCATTATTTAGTTCCTCCTTATGCGGCTGGGGTCTTCTCAACGATTGCGAAAGCTGAGGCATCTGCTACTGCAAATCCACGACGTATACGCATCTTCAAGAGGACGCCATCCTTAGTAAATTCTGCATCACGAGAAACAACTGACTCTAGGCCACCAC
>Ga0315903_10005899_pt1 | contig 15822 bp, 17 predicted proteins | sample LakEriMetagenome_7_FD_203524 | JGI IMG/M metagenome (GOLD analysis project Ga0315903, IMG submission 203524) | Freshwater fungal communities from buoy surface, Lake Erie, Ohio, United States - Buoy 2 MA119 | ecosystem: Environmental > Aquatic > Freshwater > Lake | place: USA: Lake Erie, Ohio...
TCTGGGTTGCACTGTCGACGGTGAAACTGGCGGCGCTAACGCCGTTGAAGGTGACGCTGGTGACGCTGGTGGCACCCGTGAAGCCGGAGCCCGTGATGACGACGGAATCCCCAGTCCAGCCGGTGGTCGGCGCGAAGGAGGCAATGGTCGGCGAAAGGGTATTGAGCGGGGTGGAGGTGACCGAAACATCATCAACCGAAATCCTCGGACGGCTTCCGCCCGTTCCCCCAGTGCCGTTGTGATAGTAGAATCGCAGGGTAACGGAGGATTTGTTGTCGATATCCGACGGAAGATTGACCGAAACCGCTTGGGAACCGGGCACATTGTTGGTGGCTGAATATGGAAGCCCTCCACCGGTCAGTTCGCTCCAGGTGCTGCCATCGGTAGTGTAGTAAACACGCAGTGTGCCCACCCTGTTGCCGGTGCTGTTGAAGACGGTGGCGGCATTGAACGCAAGAACTCCGGCATCCCGATTGCTGAAGTTCATATTCAAATCGTATCCCGCCGATGTGCTGTTATCGGGTGTTCCAGTACTCAGCAACTGGATGTTACCCGCACCGGCAATACGATGAATTCCACCACTGCTTGACGATGCCGCTGCTTGGAACGCAGTTGTCGCAGCCGTGATTCTGGTGGCCGCGGGAATCGTTCCGGTGGCGTTGATTGCGACGCCGCTCCATGAACCGGTGGTGGGGCTGGACCACGACTCGACGTTGGCGAAGTCAGCGGAGAAATTACCGGTGGAAAGATCGAAATAAGTCTGGGCCCGGGCGTCTCCGGCAATAAGGACAGACAGCAGGGATGAAGTTCGTAAGAACGCGGCGACTGATCCGCGCGTGGGCTTGGTTGTGTGTTTCATAGGGATTTCAGGGGATAGCGGGGACTTTTGGTCGTGGGGAGAGTGGACGGGAAAGCTACGGGCGCATTCGGAAAGTTGTGTCGCATTCGTCACGGGGCACCGGAAGCAAAATGTGTGCCCGGAATAATTTGGTTGCCAAATTCGTATTTTCAGTAATGATTGAAACAGATGAACGCAGCGACCGATGACCGTCTCAAGCAGGCCCGCGAGGAATTCGTGGCGCAGTGGGGGGCCCTGGGGACGCAGTGGGGGATCAACCGGACGATGGCGCAGGTTCACGCGCTGCTGATGACGGCGCCGCAGGCGCTGAGCACGGACGAGGTGATGGAGGAGCTGTCGATCAGCCGGGGGAACGCGCACACCAACCTCAAGGAGCTGGTGGCCTGGGGGCTGGTTCGGATCGTGGTGAAGAAGGGCGACCGGCGGGAGTATTTCGAGGCGGAGAAGGATGTGTGGAAGATTTTCACCACGGTGGCGCGGGAGCGGAAGCGCCGGGAGATCGATCCGGCGCTGGCGGTGCTGCGCAAGTGCGCCGAGGACAGCGAGGGGATCGAGACCGCCGAGGGCCGGGCCTTCCACCAGCAGATGCGGCAGTTGGAGGAGTTTGTGGATTTCGGATCGAAAATGTCCGACCGGATTTCCGCGATGAAGCACGGCTTTGCCCTGCAGATGGCTGCCAAGCTGCTCGGCGGCTGAAAAAATTTTCCCGGCATCTTTCAGTTTTTTCTGAAAGATCGGGATTACCAAGAAACCAAAGAAAGAAACCAAGACCATGAATGCCACTGTGATCACTTACGGATTGTATCTGCTGATTGCGTTGCCCCTGACCGTGTGGGTGGCGCGAACCCTGTTCCGGAACGGCCGGGTTTTCCTGGTGGATTGCTTCCACGGCAACGAGGAGCTGGCGGACAGCGTGAACCGGCTGCTGGTGATGGGATTCTATCTGGTGAATTTCGGGTTTGTGGCGCTATATCTGCGGCTGACCAACGAGGTGGAGGAGACGCGCGGGGTGTTTGAGGCGCTGAGCGCGAAACTCGGGGTGGTGCTGCTGGTGCTCGGCGGGATGCACTTCCTGAACCTGATTGTTTTCACCAAATGGCGGAAGCGCGCCACCTGGCACCTCGCCCCGCCGCCGCTGCCGCCGACCGGCGTGGTCAACAAGATCTAACCGATCGATCCGGGAACCCAAAATCCCCGATGGAAAACCACGAAAACCACGAAAAATGAGGATGACGAATAAGGAGCGACAAAATGGAGCGCGGAATTCATTCCGCCCCGTGAATCATGAGAACTTCGAGCGGAATGAATTCCGCGCTCCGGTCCTTTCGTGAAATTTCGTGTCTTTCGTGGTTAGAAAATCTTTTCCCAGTATGAACACTCTCACCATCTTCCACGACCCGCGCTGCGGGCTATGCGCGAAGTTCAAGAGCTGGCTGGAGGGCCAGCCGACGCGGGTGCGCGTGGAATTTCTCGCTTATGACACGGCGGAGGCGGAGCGGCGCTTGCCCGGGCTGGAGACACTCGGGGCCGGGCGCGATGTGGTGGTGTTGGCCGATGACGGCCGCTGGTGGCAGGGGCCGGCGGCGTGGATCACCTGCCTGTGGGCGACGGCGGCGTATCGCGAATGGGCCTTCCGCCTCGCCTCCCCCGCCCTGCTGCCGATGGTGGGCAAGGTGGTACATCTGCTTTCGGAAAACCGCCTGAGGATTTCCCACCTGCTGCGCCTGCGTGCGGACGATTCGCTCGCCCAGGCGATCCGATCCCTGCCAACCGGCGAGTGCCGCGATGGCGCTTGCCCGACCTTCAACCATCCACCCGTATCACCATGAATCCCGTCATCGTCATTTTCGGAGCCAATGGCTTTCTCGGCCGCTATCTCAGCCGGCATTTCACCCGCCAGGGCCGCGAGGTCGTGTGCGTGGGCAGAAACCGCAAGGGCTGGAGTGGCGACGGCATGTTTCTCGAATGGGACGGCAAAACCGCGGGCCCGTGGGAGCTGGCGCTGGAAGGCGCGGAGGCCGTGATCAACCTGGCCGGGCGCAGCGTGAACTGCCGCTACCACGAAACAAACCGCCGCGAGATCCTCGAATCGCGGATCGACAGCACCCGGGCGATCGGCCGCGCGGTGGCAGCCTGCAAGGTGCCGCCGAAGGTGTGGCTCAACGCCGGCACGGCCACTTGGTATCGCCACGCCGAAGACAAACCGCAGGACGAATGGAGCGGCGAGCCGGGCGAGGGTTTCTCCTACGAGGTGGCGCGGGCGTGGGAAGAGGCGTTCTTCGGCGCGCCGGTTCCCGGGGACACGCGCAAGGTCGCCTTGAGGATCGGCATGGTGCTGGCCAATGAGGAGGGCACGGTGTTTGACGTGCTCACCAAGCTGACCGCCCTCGGCCTGGGCGGTCGGATGGGTGGCGGCACGCAACGCGTGAGCTGGATCCACATGGAGGACTTCCTGCGCGCGGTGGAATTCGTGGTGAACGATCCGTTTCTCTCGGGCGTGGTGAACGTGACAGCTCCGGAATTTCCCGACAACCGCGAGTGGATGGAAATCTTCCGCAACGCCGTGGGCATGCCGATCGGACTGCCGGCCAGCCGTTGGATGCTGGAAATCGGCGCGCGCTTCATGCGCACCGAGACCGAATTGGTGCTCAAGAGCCGCTGGGCCGCGCCGCTGCGCCTTCACGACGAGGGTTTCCGCTGGCGTCACGCGCGCGCGGCGGACGCCGTGGCGGACCTGCAGGGACGGCGCGGGCTGTCAGGATTCTTCCGCCCCGCCACCGCCCGCAGCGCCGGAGCCAAAGTCTGGCTGCCCGCGACGAGGTGAATCACGCCTCCAATTATTAACTCTCAACTCTCAGAGTCTGCCTGAGAAATGGCAGGGACCGGTCTCCGCTCCGAGCGGTCCGGGTGCATGGCAGGAGAAGGAAGTGTGCTTTCGCGCCACGCATTCAGATCCCATGCGCCGGACGGCTGCGGAGAGCCGTCCCTGCCCTCGCGGGATATCTTTTCCACACTTACCACGCATGCCCTTGATGGCTGGGGCCTCCCTCGAAGCCCTCTGGCCAATATCATCATTCCGTATGTGAAATGTATATCCCGCGGAAAAAATTCGTCCGCTTTTCGCCTGCTTGTCCGTTGCACGGATGTCCGGGTGATGTTAGGAACGGGATTGGAAACCAACCAAAACCCCATGAATCCCATCCTGTCACTCGTCATCGCCGCCGCCTGCCTTGGAACCGCCGTGGCACAATCCCCGAAAGCATCACCGGTCTCATCCGCCGAGGCGCTGTTCCGCCAGGGCCAGGCCGCCGAGAAAACCGGTGACGTCGCCGCCGCCGGGAAAGCCTACACCGAGGCCCTCAAGGCCGATCCGAACCACGCCGCCGCCCGCTTCAGCCTCGGCCAACTCCGCATCAACGCCCCGACCATCGCCGCCCGCGCCCGCGAGTCGAAATTCTCGGCCGTGAACGTGCCCGAATTCAAACTCGACGGCGCCACCCTCGAGGAGGCCGTCGCCGCCCTCTCGATCATCGTCGAACGCGAGTCGAAAAAAGCCGTCAACCCGAACTTCATCATCCAGGATCCGAAGAACCAACTCGCCAACGCCAAGATCTCCCTCAACCTCAAGAGCACCCCTGCCGGCGCGGTGATGAAATACCTCACCGAAATGACCGGCACCAAGGTGAAATACGACGAACACGCCATCGTCATCCAGCCGAAGTAAGCGCGGAGCGGGCCAGACAAAACCGGAAGTCGAAACCTCGAAACCGGCGGAAGGCCGCAAAGTAACAGCATGCCTGCTGAACGTTGGAGAACCGTGCCTTGCTATGGTGTTGACTGATTGCGCGGCAAGCCAGGTGGTCTCGGTGGCAGAGGCGGTGGAGTTGCCATTTTGGGTTTCGAAACAGATAAAACTCCCACCAACGCCACTCCTGAAAACAACAGAAGTCCCAAACCTTCGACGATCGACGGCTTCCCGCCTTCCTCGATGATGATTGGCTCCCTGACGATGTTCGGTAGCGCTTTGCGCACTTGAAAGATAACACGATCATCCCGGGATATCCCGGATTGGATAAGCCCCTCGAAGGGTCTGTTCTGAAAGATCACGCGGGCGTTCTCCATCGCGAATTTCAATGCCTCCATTTCACCATTCCCGGTTTCGTCCAGAGAATGAAGCTGCCGGGCGATGGCGAGCAAGTCCGGGTTCTTGGAGAGAAGCAGCACCGAAACATCGGCTTCCTCCTTCCCTTCCGGGTGGATCGGGACGTAAATACTGTCGATTTGCTTTTTGAAGCCCGCTTCTGAAACGGCGGCGTCCACAAGATTGATCCGTCCTCCGGTGACCCGGACCCATTTGGCACGCGGAGGATTCGAAATCAGTTGTTCAATCGAGATATCGATCGGTTTGGTATTGGTGAAATAGACATGGAAACTCTGTATGGCGAAGCCGGCAATCACCGCAGGAAAGATCAGCAAACAACGACGGATGGCAGGAGGAATGGTCATGTTGAGAGATATCATAATGCTCAAGATGAAACACGCGCGAGGCTCGGCTGGCCAGCCAGTATGAGGGCTGATCTTCGCAGCTTCGCGCCAGGACCTTAAATGGAGTTTCGCGATCTGAAATCAAAACCTATGGATTTCATTCTCAGAGGTTGCCGAATGAACCCGAGCATGACGCGTTTTGAAATCCAAACATGAACCGCCATTCAATTGCCATTCTCACGGACCGCCCGGAGGTCGGTCCCTGCCGTCTGAAATGGGGCGGACAGATTCTCCGGCACTTGATCATCCCACCGGCGCAATCCCGGCCTCATGCAAAAGCCATTCGAAACCGATCCCCAATCCACCCCAACCCGGTAGAGCCGGAACCAAGACGTAGGCGCATTCGTGAGAATGCGATTTCCCTATCTCCAGACGTCCGCTCTCCTCGTTCTCACGAACGAGCCCACTCTCGCGCGCGAATCGTAGGCCAGCCCCATTCGCAGGCGGTCATGCCGATGTTTTCGAGGCGGGCGGCGAGGAACTCGTGTGTTTGGCATTCCGATGGGGAGCACACGGGCCTCGCGTGTTCCGTGACGCGCCCCGATATCCGAATTCCACTTTCGTTCATTTGGCGTTTTTCGTTGTTCCCCATCTTGGAATTCGGGATCAACGCGGCGGATGCTGCCGACCGAACACCAGCCGTGGATCTCGCGCTACCGCCTGAGGGCGCGCGGGCCGCTCAACGCGGTTTCGCGACGGCGGGACTTCGAGGGCGCGCTCATTCGCGTGAACGACGGCTTCGGCTGCATTCACCCGTGGCCGGAGCTGGGCGATCCGCCGCTGGAGAAATGCCTGGCGGATCTCGCGGGGCCGCGGCGGCGGGCGATCGTGCGGCGGGCGCTGCGTTGCGCCGAGTTCGACCGGGCGGGCCGCGAGTTCGGGCATTCGCTTTTCGAGGAAATGGAAACGCCGGAGAGCCATGCCACGCTCACCGCCCGCCATCCGGCGGAAGTGGCGCTGGCCGTGGAGGCGGGATTCCGCATCGTGAAACTGAAGTGCGGCGCGAATCCCGGGGAGGAGATGCGTTTTCTCGATGCGATGCGCGAGGAGCATCCGGAGCTGAAATGGCGGCTGGATTTCAACGAATCGCTCGAACCCGCGGCGGCGGCGGAGTTTCTGTTAGGGCTCGCGGCGAAGACCCGCGCGGCCATTGACTTCGCCGAGGATCCCTGCCCGTATTCGGACGGAGTCTGGCGGGAGTTGAAACACAAGACCGGTGTGCGGCTGGCCGTGGACCGCGAGGCCGCGCCACTCAGCGCGATGGCCGCCGTAATGGTGGTGAAGCCCGCCATCGACGAGCCGTTTCTGTTAGGCGAGGCGGCGCTCGCCCACTCGCAGCAGGTGGTGGTCACCGGTTACATGGATCACCCGCTCGGCCAGACCTTCGCCGCGTGGGAGGCCGCGCGGCTCTCGCTCCAGTTTCCCGGACTGGTGGGCCTGTGCGGCTTGCAGACGCACCATCTCTTCGAGCCGGACGCCTTCACCGAGATGCTCGGCCCGTGGTCGCCGGTGTTCCAGCCGCCCGCGGGTGACGGCCTCGGATTCGGCGATTTGTTAGACGCGCTGCCATGGACCCGGCATTTCTAACAAGCGATGGCTTTTGGTCGGATCCCGCACCGTTCGCGGCGGTGGCGCCGGGTGTCGCGGCGCCGGTGTTTCCGGAGACCCCGGAGCTGTTGGGACAGGTGTTGTTCCAGACCTCGGGCAGCTCGGGCGCGCCGCGCTGGATCGCATTGTCGAAGGACGCGCTGCATGTTTCGGCACAGGCGGTGAACCGCCATCTCGGAGTGGAAACCGCGAGCCGCTGGGGTCTCGCGCTGCCGGTCCATCATGTCGGAGGATTCGGCGTGATTGCCCGGGCGCGCGCCGCCGGCTGCGGGCTGCATGGCTACGGGCAAAAGTGGAACCCGCAAACCTTCGCCGCATGGTTGAGCGACCACCGGATCACCCACACCTCGCTGGTTCCGACGCAGGTGCATGATCTCGTCACCGCCGGGCTTCGCGTGCCGGACGGACTGCTGGCCATCGTCGTCGGTGGCGGGCGTCTCGATGAAACCGCGGGCCGCGCGGCCCGCGCGCTCGGCTGGCCGGTGCTCGCGAGTTACGGCATGACCGAAGCCGGGTCGCAGATCGCCACCCAGCCGCCCGCGTGTTTGCGGGATGACTACCACAGCGCGCCGATTCCGCTGCTGGACATCTGGGATGCGGATGTGGACGCGGATGGCAGACTTCGGATTTCAGGCCCGGCCATGTTTTCCGGCACGCTGTTGCCGAAGGATGGCGGATGGAGTTATGTCAAACGCGAGTCACCATGGCATCTCACCCAGGACCGGGTTTCGCTCGATGGCCGCTGGCTCACACCGCTTGGCCGGGCCGACACGCTGGTCAAGGTGCTGGGCGAACTCGTTGATCCGGAGCACATCGAACGCGAGTTGTTGGAAATTTCCGGCGGCGCACTTCATCCCGGCATCTTCGCGGTGGTGGCGCTGCCTGATGCGCGGACGGAGCACGCGCTGTTTCCCGTATTCGAGGGAGTGGCCACGCCGGAGCAGGATACTTGGGTCCGCGCTTACAACGAGAGCGCTGCCGGTTTCCGCAGGCTGCGGGATTGCGTCCGGATTCCGGTGATGCCCCGCAGCGACCTGGGGAAAATCCGCCGCGCGGCGCTCGCGGAGATGGTTGCCGCTCTCAGGGAACGTTCCAGTAGCTGAGTCCGCGCTGGATTTCGGTCCACTTCATTTGTTTCACCGCGAAGTCGGCCATCAGCACGTTCACCAAGCCCTTGTGGCGGAAGTCCGCGCCCTTCCTGGTGAGGGGCTTCACCCGCGAGTCGAACTGTCCGGGGGTGGTCGTGTAACCCGTCGAGTTGTCACCGGCGGTGGTTTCGATCACCAACATGAACCGCGCGGGATTTTTGATCAGCGAGAGCGGCATGTCGCGTCCCCGCATCGAGCGTTTCACCGAGGGCACCGTCCCGCTCGCGGGAGTGACCAGCGAAATCGTGACCGGCGTCTGCCCGCCCTTGTTGAGCGTCGGGCAGCAGCGCATCTCGCGGTGGATCCGCACCGCTTCGTCAAACGACGGGCTCCGCTCGTAGGTTTCCTCGTCCACCCGGTTGATGTCGGACACCCAGTATTCGATGTACGGCGAGCAACCCTGGACATCGTAACTCACCGGAGCCACCTGGCGGACTTCATATTTCCCGTCGTTGTCGGCGGCGTAACCGGCGATCGCGTTGCTCCAGTTCTTGAATTGGGCCACGCACTTCACCCGGTCCGCGCTCGCGCGCATGTTGCGGGCCAGCGGAAACAGCAGCGCCGCCAGCACGACGATGATGAGAATCACCACCAGCAGCTCGGTCAGCGTGAAGCCGCGGGAATGGGACATGCCGTGAAAGGCGCGGGTCTTGGGTTTCATTTCGAACGCATGGTCACCTGCGGCCGCGCCCGTTTCAATTAGCACGAACGGAGGATAACCCTTTCGGGTAAGGCGGAGCCCATCCGCCCCTGCCCTTTTCCGGATGGAGCAGGATATGCGGAAACTTTCCATGGTGCTGGGAAAATCCGCGCATCCTTCAAGACGGGATGCGGAGCGCCCCGCCGGACATCCGGTCACGTTCACGCTGAAACCGCGCAGCCCGCATGACCGCCACCACCTCCATGTCCGTCTTCCACCAGTGGCTGCTCGCCGATCCGGCGAGCAAGGCCTCCGCGTGTGCCATCATCATCCACGGCGACAATGATCCCGATGCCTCGCGGCTTATCCCCGACATCGCGCAATACCTCAATGAATACGACGACGATGGCGACGGCCGCTGGTTACCCGCCAGCGACGAACTGGTGGAGAAAATCGCCCGTGACGCCAACCACCGCCGGCTTCTCGGGCTCGACGAGATGGAGGACGACTCCACCCGCGGCTTCCGCAACATCCTGAGCGCCCTCGGCAAGCGCGGCCACGTCGTTTTCCACTGGCCGGGCATCAGCGACGAGGAACTCGATCTCGCGAACACCTTCCACGCCGGCGTTGGCCACGGCCTGCAGGACCGCTGCCACATCATCGTCGATCCCGAACTGATGGACACCCGCTGCGTCGCGCGCGTCATCGGCGATGTCTTCCTCGAATGGCTCCACAGCGAGTCCCGCCGCAATCCATCCATCAGCGACATCCGATAAACGATGCGCGGGATTTGATCGATTCCGCAAAGCCCTGCTCCCCGAAACCCTGCTTTCCTCCACGATCCCGCCCATGAGCGTCCTTGCCCTGACCATCCTCGTTTCCTCCTGCCTCGCCGGCATCTTCATCGCGTGCTTCGCGGTGGAGATCCGCCGCGCCCGCCGCACGAGTCCCGAGCGTGACTCCCTGCTGCCGCTCGATTCCGGCCTTCCGACCCAACCGACCGCCGAAACCACCCCAACTCTCCAACCACACCGTCCATGACCACTCCGATCACCTACGACGACAAGTCCGTCCGCCATTTCATGATCGCCTCCATCGTCTGGGGCATCGTCGGGATGCTCGTGGGCGTTATCATCGCCACCCAGCTCTCGCTCTGGCAGATGAACGGCAAGTTTCTGGAAACCATCACCTTCGGAGCGATCCAGTCGGAGGGCATTTCCTTCCTCACCTTCGGCCGCCTGCGCCCGCTGCACACCAATGCGGTGATCTTCGCGTTTGTCGGCAACATGATGTTCGCCGGTGTTTATTACTCCACCCAGCGGCTCTGCAAATGCCGGATGGCTTCGGATTTCCTCTCGAAGGTCCACTTCTGGGGCTGGCAGCTCATCATCGTCGCCGCCGCCATCACCCTGCCCGCCGGCCTCACCCGCGGCAAGGAATACGCCGAACTCATCTGGCCCATCAACATCGCCGTCGTCCTCATCTGGGTGGTCTTCTCCGTCAACTTCCTCTGGACGCTCGCGAAACGCAACGAACCCAGCCTCTACGTCGCGCTCTGGTTCTACATCTCGACCATCGTCACGGTGGCGATGCTCTACATCGTCAACCACCTCTCGATCCCGACTTCGATCACCCATTCCTATCCGATCTTCGGCGGCCTTCAGGACGGCCTGGTCCAGTGGTGGTACGGCCATAACGCCGTGGCCTTCTTCCTCACCACACCCATTCTCGGCATCATGTATTACTTCCTGCCGAAGGCGGCGGGACGCCCGGTTTACTCCTACCGCCTCTCCATCGTCCACTTCTGGTCACTGGTCTTCATCTACATCTGGGCCGGCCCGCACCACCTCCTCAACACCGACCTGCCCCGCTGGCTGCAAATGCTCGGCATGCTGTTCTCGCTGATGCTCTGGGCTCCGTCATGGGGCGGCATGCTCAACGGCCTGCTCACCCTGCGCGGCGCGTGGGACAAACTGCGCACCGATCCGGTCATCAAGTTCTTCGCCGCCGCCGTCACCTTCTACGGCATGGCGACCTTCGAGGGCCCGCTGCTTTCAATCCGCGCGGTCAACGCCCTTTCCCACTACACGGACTGGACCATCGGCCACGTCCACTCCGGCGCACTCGGCTGGAACGGCTTCATGGCCGCCGGCATGTTCTACTGGCTCGCCCCGCGCCTTTGGAAAACCAAGCTCTGGTCCACCTCGCTCGCCAACATGCACTTCTGGATCGGCATGGTCGGCATCCTCCTCTACGTCGTCGCCATGTGGTGCGCCGGCATCATGCAGGGCCTCATGCTCAACCAGGTCAATGAGGGCGGCACCACCCTGAAATACGAATTCCTCGAGACCCTCGAAAGCATCCAGGTCTTCTTCTGGCTGCGCTCCATCGGCGGCTTCCTGTTCCTCGTTGGCTTCATCCTCTGCGGCGTGAACATCCTCATGACCGCCCGCTCCGGCCAGGCCCACGACGAAACCGTCCAGGTCGCACTGCTGGAGAAAAAACAAAAGGACGGCATGCGCTGGGGCGAAGCCCTCTTCAACGATCCCCTCGCCCACATCTTCGTTGCCATCGCTTTCGTCATCCTCTGGTTCTTCCTCCCGCCGCATGCGGACAAGGCCGCGCTGGTGGTTTCGCTTTTACTCGGCGTGAAGGCCTACCGCGCCTTCAAGGCCAACAAGGAGCGCTGGACCAACTGGCACGAGCGCCTCATCGAGAACTACCTGCCCTTCACCGTGCTGGTCTTCGTCTCCGTCGCCATCGGCGGTGCGGTCCAGATCATCCCCACCCTCATCGTGAAGCGGGAGAAAAATATCGAGGGCCGCCTCCAGGAACTCTACACCCCGCTCGAACTCGCCGGACGCGACATCTATGTCTCCGAAGGTTGTTACAACTGCCACTCGCAGATGATCCGCACGCTGGTTCCCGAAGTGATGCGCTACGGCCGCCCGGGTGTCGTGGATGACTACTCGCATCTCGGCGAGTCGCTCTTCGACCACCCGTATCAGTGGGGTTCCAAACGCACCGGTCCGGACCTCGCCCGCGAGGGCGGCCCCATCGCCGCGGGCGCGAAATACATGCGCCTCGGCAAACGCGGCAACGACTGGCACTTCAAGCACCTCGTCGATCCCCGGGCGATCTCCGGCGACAACTCCAACATGCCTTCCTATCCCTGGCTCGTGGACAAGCAGACCGACATCAAGTCGCTGCCCAACAAGATCCGCAAGCAGGTCGCCATCGGCGTGCCGTGGCCTGCCATGCCCAATGACGAGATCATGGACCGCGCCAAGGTCCAAGCCATGGAAATCGCCGACAACCTCGTCGCCGCCGGCGTGTTCCTTCCCGATAAGAAGGAACTGCAAGGCAAGGAACTCAGCCAGCACCTCGCCAAGTCCGAAATGGTCGCGCTCATCGCCTACCTGCAGAAACTCGGCGCCTATCAGGAGGTGAAGAAGGAAAACCCGGGACCCAACAGCCTGGATCCCGACTCGCAGCGCAAGGTGACCGTCAAATGAGCCACACCGAACTCTAACAGGAAACCACCATGTTCAAACGGGTTCTCACCGAGGAATGGGCCTTGTGCCTGCCATTCGTGGCCTTCTTCCTGTTCTTCGCCGTCTTCGCGCTGATCGCCATCTGCGCGCTGAGGCTGGGCAAGACGAAGCGCGAACGCCTGGCCTCCCTGCCCCTCGACGATTGCCCGTCCACCAACCGATTTCCAGAAACCGACAACTGACACTTCCATGAACCAGGAACCCAAACGCGGAACTTTCGCGAAAGAAAAAGGGGAGGTCATCCTCCGGGAACACGAATACGACGGCATTCAGGAATACGACCAGAAGCTCCCGAACTGGTGGCTCTTCACCTTCTACGGAGCCGTCGTCTGGTTCGTCGTTTACTGGGTGCTCTACTATCACACCAACACCTTCAAGACCGACCACCAGATCATCTCCGAGAAGATCGCGGCGGTCGAGAAAGCCAAGGCCGAGGAGCTGGAGAAAACCGTCGCCAGCCTCGATGACTCCACGCTCGTCCACGAGTGGGCGTCCAAACCGGAAATCGTCGCCGCCGGCGAGGCCACCTACAACCTGGTGTGCACCGCCTGCCACGCCGCCGACCTCAGCGGCACCATCGCCGCCGGTCCCACCAAAGTTCCGCTTCCCGGCCTGCCGCTCAATGACGGCAACTGGAAATTCGGCGGCAAGCCGATGGAAATCTTCAAGATGATCAATGAGGGATCACCCGCCACATCCGACGGCAACAACGGCGTCAAGATGCAACCCAAAGGCGGCGCGAGCCTCACCTCCAAACAGGTCGCCGAAGTCACCGCCTACCTGATCTCCAAACTGCCCGACGAGTTCAAGGCCATCCCGAAGAAGTGAGGTCCAACCGTCTACTTAACCCGGACGGCTCGTCAACCTCCGCATGCTCGCAATGGCGAGTGCGAAAAGCAGAAGCAGAACCACCCAAATGATCCATCTACGGGAGTTCGTCGGCGCACTGGATTGTATGGCTTTGCTGTTCTGGCTAGCGCTTGCGCTTCCTGCGTCCGGATGAGCAGCGCTATGGCTTCCCCGCTTGGATGGCCGGGATGGCGAGTCGTCAGGCCGTTTGATTTTGATATCCCTTTCCTCGATCAGTTGAATTGCCCCGTCCTCTCCACGGATACCCTCAAGAGCCCTGAATAGAAGTTGTCTTTGAGCTAAATTATCTGATTCGCCAATGGCCTTTAGGATTGGCTCCACGCTCGGTTCGCCGAGCTTAGCTAGCGCCCAGACACACGGATGTCGAACCTCCAGCCGTTGCATTGATGCCTTATGTTGATTGAGTTCCACGACCCTATCAATCAGCAGCGGAATCCACTTATCCTGTTTCTGAAAGCCTATCGCTCTTACGAGACCAATGCGTTTCAATGAGTATTCGATATAGGGAGCGCCGTCTCGAATCGTCAGACCATCGAATCCTTCACCTTTTAGCAGCGCCTCCTCCTCGGCAGTCAATGGCAGCGAGGGATCCCGCTGATCCGCTTGGACTCTGCCATAATCAAACAACTCGTGTTGGAACGGTCTGGTCTCAAAGCGATACCCCTGCTTTGTGCCAGCTTCCGATACTAGTGACGCGAAGGAAGCGATGGCGACGATAACGCTCAATCGTGGCAGAGTCTTGGGACGCTGGCGAGTAGTGGCTTTCATTCGGTTTGATCCCCTGATGGTGCTGCTAATGACGTCGATTTAAGGATCCGGGGCGTCTCCGAGAGGAAGATGTTCTTGATCGACACTGTTTGTTTCGCCTGCTTTTTGCTTGTACCGCGCGGTTGTTGCATCCCATTCCACCCAATAATGGGCGTGCCAGTCGAACTTGTCTGAGCATCGTGAACCAAGGTTGTTGTTACCTGTTGGACGGGCACCGTAAAATCTGACTCTCACCCATTCCTTAAAATTGTTGCGACTCAAGACTTCATCCGCGATGTTCAGCAATACAGGATGGCCTGGGCCGTCCAGAACATAGACACGGTCGCCTACACCAGTTACGTCTTCGTCATCGCTGAGGCCTCCATCGTCGTCTGCGGCGTCTGCGGCGTCGAAAGTATCTTCACCCGGTTGGTGAACTTGTGTGACCACTCGGGGACTTCCGGCAATGGTCCATTCCCGAAAAGCAATATCGCGGGCAAAGTCGAATTTGATATCTGGCTCGTTCGCTATTCCAGGAGGGAAGATCACGGGTGTCCGGTTGAAATGAATTTGGATTCCTAGAAAACTCTCAAAATGCGTTGGTTACGAACAGAAAAGGGTGTGACGGATTTGAACTCGGGAGCGGTATTTTCCAGAATTCCCGGCCATGAACTCCGGCCGCTTCGTCCTCTCGCAAGTTCTCGACTTGGTTCACCGCCAGACTCTCGACCGCATTGTAAAGCGTTACGAACTCGCAACCTCTGTACGTCATTTCGGATTTCGACAGCAGTTCATCTGCATGGTCTTCGCCCAGATGACCTCGCGGGAAAGTTTGCGCGATATTACTACTTGTCTCAACGCAAGATCCGAAACGCTCTACCATCTTGGGTTCAGCGAGCCGCTTGCCAAATCGACGCTCGCCGATGCCAACGAAAACCGGGACTGGCGGATTTGGGAAGACCTCGCCAAGAGTCTGATGCGCACGGCAAGACCGCTCTATGCCGGCGAGGATCTCGGACTCGATCTGGACAATACGATCTATGCTTTGGACTCTACCACCATCGATCTGACCCTCTCCCTCTTTCCATGGGCCGACTTCCGGCAAACCAAGGCAGGTATCAAGATGCACACCCAGATCGACCTGTGTGGTCCCATCCCCACTTGCATCCACATCACCGGGGCGCGCCAGCACGACGTGGGCTGGCTCGACAGCTTGTTCTTCGAAGCGGGCGCCTTCTATCTGATGGATCGCGGCTACATGGACTTCGTCCGCCTGGGGCTGATCGCCAAGGCTGGAGCGTTCTTCGTCACACGCGCCAAGACCAACCTTCAGTTCACGCGGCATTACTCGAAGATGGTGGATCGACTCACCGGCCTGCGCAGCGACCATGTCGGAAAACCCACTCTCGAAAAATCCCGCAGGGCCTTTCCAATGCTCTTGCGCAGGGTGAAATACGTCGATTTGAAAACAGGCAAGGAATTCGTCTTCCTGTCCAACAACCTCGAAATTCCAGCGCTCACCGTTGCCATGCTTTACAAGCTTCGCTGGCGCATCGAACTGTTCTTCCGCTGGATCAAGGGTCACCTGCGCATCAAGCACTACTACGGAACCAGTTCCAATGCGGTGAAGACCCAGATATGGATCGCCGTCTGTACATACCTCATGATTGCAATCCTTCATAAGCAGCTCAAGCTGCCCGGCACACTCCACAGAACTTTGCAGCTTTTGAGCGTTCATCCTTTCGAAAAAGTCACTCTAAATGAGCTACTTACAGAAACCGACCACAGAACTATCATTAACTCTGATCCTAACCAATTGAATTTGTTTTAGTTGCAACCGGACACTCGTGA
>Ga0315903_10005900_pt1 | contig 15819 bp, 13 predicted proteins | sample LakEriMetagenome_7_FD_203524 | JGI IMG/M metagenome (GOLD analysis project Ga0315903, IMG submission 203524) | Freshwater fungal communities from buoy surface, Lake Erie, Ohio, United States - Buoy 2 MA119 | ecosystem: Environmental > Aquatic > Freshwater > Lake | place: USA: Lake Erie, Ohio...
AACTTCAGGCTCCTGAACTGGTGGCTCCACCACAGGAGGTTCTTCTAAAGGTGGCTCAACAACTGGAGGTTCATCAACAGGCGGCTCCTCAGCTGGGGGATCGTCAACAGGCGGTTCTTCAACAGGAGGTTCTTCAACAGGTGGATCTTCAACCGGAGGCTCCGCTACCGGTGGCTCAACAACTGGAGGTTCATCAACTGGCGGCTCCTCAGCTGTGGGATCGTCAACAGGCGGTTCTTCAACAGGTGGATCTTCAACAGGCGGCTCTTCTACCGGTGGATCTTCAACTTCGGGCTCCACAGCCGGAGGCTCTTGTAATGGCGGCTCTTCCGCTGGCGGTTCTTCAACAGGCGGCTCTTCTACCGGTGGCTCTTCAGCTGGGGGATCGTCAACTTCAGGCTCCTGAACTGGTGGCACTACCACAGGAGGTTCTTCTAAAGGTGGCTCTTCTGCTGGCGGTTGCTCAACCGGAGGCTCTTCCACAGGTGGATCTTCAACTTCGGGCTCCACAGCCGGAGGCTCTTGTAATGGCGGCTCTTCCGCTGGCGGTTCTTCAACAGGCGGCTCTTCTACCGGTGGCTCTTCAGCTGGGGGATCGTCAACTTCAGGCTCCTGAACTGGTGGCACTACCACAGGAGGTTCTTCGACTGGTGGATCTACGACAGGAGGTTCCTCTGCTGGAGGTTCTTCAACCGGTGGCTCCACCACAGGAGGTTCCTCTATAGGTGGCTCCTCCACCGGCGGTTCTTCAAGCGGTGGATCTTCGACTAGAGGGTCTTCAACTTCGGGCTCCTGTAATGGAGGCTCCTCAACTGGAGGTTCTTCAACTGGCGGCTCAACAACCGGAGGCTCCTCAAGGGGAGGTTCCTCTAGAGGAGGCTCATCAAACGGTGGATGGACATCCTCGTCTTCGTTTTCGTCTTCGTCCTCGTCTTCGTCTTCGTCTTCGTCTTCGTCTTCGTCTTCGTCTTCGTCTTCGTCTTCGTCTTCGCCCTCATCCTCGTGCTCATCCTCGTGCTCATCCTCGTGCTCGTCCTCGTCCTCGTCCTTGTCCTTGTCCTTGTCCTTGTCCTTGTCCTTGTCCTTGTCCTTGTCCTTGTCCTTGTCCTTGTCCTTGTCCTTGTCCTTGTCCTTGTCCTTGTCCTCGTCCTTATCCTTATCCTTATCCTTATCCTTATCCTTATCCTTATCCTTATCCTTATCCTTATCCTTGTCCTGATCCTCGTCCTTATCCTGACCCGAATTCACTCTGTCTTTGTCGTCTTTGTCGTCTTTGTCCTCGTTATCGTCCCTTTCACCAGAATTTGGAGCAGGTGAAGGATCATTTTGAGGGGTGGAAAGGGGCTGCGAGGCTATTGCGTTGGCGGCAGCGGCGGCGGTTGGATTTTCATCTTGGTTGGATTTATTACCGCGGCCTACCCCACCTACGACCTTGTCGAGGTCGTCCAGGGACAGCTCTTGGGGAAGACTGAACGAACTCCCCCCCGGTGGCTTACTTTTGTTAGCCATTACCGAGCCTAAAGATCAAGAACGATGGAGGCATTAACTGATCGTTTTATTATCACTAAGTAAATTTAGTTTATCGTAAAAGGTTAGCAAATCATGATTAACCCAATATTTGTTGAATTTATTCATTAAAAACTCAAAAATTACCATAAACCTATCGTTTTCTACAATTAAACTGAAAATAGGGAAGACCCCATAATTTCAATAACAAAAATAATTACGTTTAATGTTCTTCACTGAAATCATTCGTTCAGAACTTAAAAGCCCAAGGCTAGGCCGCGCAGCCTTGACCAAAGAGTTGTCATACGACCAAAGGGGCTTAATTGCCAGTTAAAAACTTTGTAGCCTCATTACATATTTCTAAAAACAGTTTTGATTCAAGCTGTTTTTATGCCTACTGCTTGGTTAACGACGCCTCTGACGGCGGTTGTTACTCGACCCTCATTGATTTTGAACATGCATAAATCGGCTTGGCGCCTGCTGGTGGGTTGCTCGCTGGTTGCGATATTGGCCAGTTACGCTGCTGGCTGGGTCCATCTTCCGCTGCTGTCCCGGGCCGAACTTTTTTTGCATGATGTTCGAATTCGCGCGCTAGCGCCTGGTACGCCCGAAGATCGGATAGTGATCGTCGACATTGATGAAAAAAGCCTTCGCGAGAAGGAAAGAGGCGGGGAGGGTCACTGGCCTTGGCCTAGGGATCGATTGGCGCAACTGGTGTCCTCTCTGTTTGACAACTATGGTGCCTCATTGGTCGCCATGGACATCATTCTTTCCGAGCGAGATCGGTCATCGGGGCTGGATGTGCTGGAGCGACTGTCTCGCGAAGATCTGCGCAACGTGCCAATGTTCGCGGAAAAATTGAATCAGCTGCGGCCTTCATTGTCATATGACCAGACGCTGGCCACCGCCATGCAAAAAGGCCCCGTGGTGTTGGGCTATGCGTTTCACAACGACTCGCCTTCCCTTGGAACCGATTTACCCGAGGGTTTTGATGCGAGCCAATGGGGCCTTTCGCGAATACCTGCGCAGTCCTATACGGGCTATACAGGCCTTCTTCCCGAACTCAAGTCGTCCGCCGTTGCCGCCGGGCACCTCAACCCACTGCGTGATGACGATGGTTTGATTCGACGCATCCCTTTACTGGTGGAGCACCAGGGACGCTATTACCCATCTCTGGCACTTCAAGTGACACAGCAGGTCCTGGGTGATACGGGTCTAAGCATGAATACGGCCCGATATGGCGATGCTGACGTTCGCGTTGAAAGCTTGCGGTTTGGGCCGTTGCAGGTTCCGGTTGATGGGGCACTCAATGCCATCGTGCCTTTCCGTGGTGAAGCGCGCAGTTTTTCTTACGTGTCCGCTGTGGACGTTCTTCAGGGCAAAGTTGAGCCGTCGAGGCTCAAGGATCGAATTGTCATCATCGGCACTTCAGCAGCAGGGCTTTCCGATCTTGTCTCCACACCCGTGGGCGTCAGCATGCCCGGTGTAGAGGTGCATGCCAATTTAATAACCGCCATGTTTGATGACCGTGTGCCCTACGCACCGGCCTGGTCCAAGGCGGTCGATGTCTTGTCTGTCTTGGTGCTGGGTGCGCTGATGCTTTGGTTGGGCCGACAAGGCAGGCCGGCCCGTACGGTCATCTTTTTTGGCATGGCATTTTTTGTCATCGCCAGTCTGAACTTTCTGGCGTTTAAGCATTGGCAACTTCTGTTACCTCTGGCGACACCCCTGGCTGCCCTTGGCCTGATGTTTGTGTTTGACATGGTCTATGGCTTCTTCGTCGAATCGCGCGGTAAGCGACAGATGTCGGCCTTGTTTGCACAATATGTGCCGCCCGAACTGGTCGATCAAATGGCATTGGACCCCAGCGCCTACAGCATGGTGCCGGTCGAGCGTGAGCTAACGGTTTTGTTCGCGGACATTCGCAACTTCACCACCATTTCTGAGCGTTTGAGTCCCCAGGCACTGGGCGATTTGATGAACCGCGTCTTGGGCGCAGAAAGCGATGTGATTCGCAACGCCTATCAAGGCACCTTGGATAAATATATAGGCGATGCGGTCATGGCTTTTTGGGGAGCCCCCGTGACCAACTCAGAACATGCCCGCCAGGCGGTCATGGCTGCTCAGGCAATGCTCAAGGCCGTTCGCACGGTCGATGAGGCAGGGCAGGCCTTGGGGTGGCCCAAGGTGCAGATAGGTATTGGCATCAATACAGGCTTAATGTATGTAGGCGACATGGGTTCGTCCGAGCGCCAAGCGTATACCGTCTTGGGTGATGCAGTAAACCTGGCTTCGCGGCTTGAAGGGCTGACCAAACTCTATGGGGTTGATATTTTGATGGGTGAAAGCACGCGTGCGGCGCTGCATGATTGGGTTTGCAGAGAAGTGGACAGGGTTCAGGTGAAAGGCAAGAATCTGTCCGTCACGATTTTTGAGCCTATTGCGCCTCATGCAGATGTGCCGCCTCTTTTGCAACTCGAACTTGACCGCTGGGAACAGGCGCTGATGGCTTATCGTGCGCGCGATTGGTCTGGTGCACTGCAGGCACTGGAGGCACTCAAAGAATCCTATCCAAAGTGCAAACTTTACGCGCTGTATGCACAACGTGTCAGTGAATTCAACTTGCAGCCACCGCCGGCTGATTGGGATGGCGCCGTGCGCGCAATGGGCTAAAAGGAAGCTTATGGACTGTTCTCTAAAAGATGACCTCTTGCAAAAAGGACATCACCCTGCAAACATCTCGTTGACCAGATTTGCCGCTGTTCGTGCCAACACGCTTCGTTGGGTCGTGGCTTTGGTTCTGTGTCTGGTATTCCCTGCCAGTTGGGCCAATGTGGGCTCTGTCATCAATATTTTAGGCAACGCAAAAATACAAAAAAGAACGGGGCAGACTTCACCGGCCATACGGGGTGATTTCCTTTACGAGGGAGATGCGGTTTGGACGGAAGCAGCCTCGAACGTGCAAATTCGCATGATCGATGGTGCCATGGTGTGGGTCCGCCCCTCATCCGAGCTGAAGATCGATGCCTACAAATCAACCGACCGTGGTGGTGCAAGGAATGAGTCCAGTCTGAGATTGTTATCGGGAAGCATGCGCACGGTCACAGGCATGATCGGAAAGCAAAGCCCAGAAAATTACAGACTCAATACGCCCAACGCCACCATTGGTGTGCGCGGCACTGAATTCGATGCCGTTTATGTGAATGCGGCATCCGCTGGTCAGTACAGGGCAGAAACTGGCACTTACCATCGCGTCTATCAGGGCAGCACTCAGATCAGATCGGGCCAGCAGGAAATCAATGTCTCTGAAGGCCAGGCCGTGTTTGTGGGTACCCAGCCCAACAGCCCACCCGTTCGCTTGCAGAACATTCCCGATTTTCTAAATTTGCCTCCTGCTGCGACCACCATCACAGCTGCACCTGCTAACCCCGTTGTAGCGGCCAGAGATCAAATTCGGATTCTCGTGCGCTATGGCAACACCAACATCAGTTCTGGGGAAACCAGTGTCCAGGTTGACAACGGGCGGTTGTCATGGGTGCCGGTTCGACAGCTGATGGGCCAGACGGCTTTGCTGATTGGGTCTGAAGTGGTTGAGAGCAACCGCCTGAACATCGCCTTAACCGCATCAAGGCCAGTGGGCAACCAGGCCAGTGTTCAGTTGCAGATGGGGGATATGCAATTGAGCGGACGACAGGGCGTGGTTGGACAATACAGGATGAGTCTGGAATTACCTGCAGCAACCTGGGTTGAAGTCACGGATCGGGGCCCATGGCAAGGGGTCAAAAAGGCCCTTGCTGCATCTTCTTCACGCTATGAATTTCAGAAGGTTTTTATCATGGCCGAAGAGAAGAAATGACCGACTGGGCAAGTTGGAAATTGCGCCCATGCTGACTGACCCTTAGGCAAGCTTTGGCTAAAAAATTTTGGAGTGGTGGCTTGGTTTGGCCAGGTCAATGCCGATGCCCATGGTGCGCATCGGGCACATGCGGGTGGGTATGGGTGATGGGCTCGTGCTGGTGCCAATGGCTGTGCGTACCGTTTAAAAGGGGCGCAAGTTGGGCGTCATGTTGATGGTCATGGTGCCCATCGTCATGGCTGTGCGCATGTTCATGGGCCAGCGCCTCGTGCGTGTGCGGGTGCGCATGGGTTTCCATCAGGTGCAAGCAAACCCCCAGCAGCATGAGCAGACCTGCGGTGGCCATGAGCCAACTGCCCGAACGGTCGCCCAAAGCAAAGGCCCCCATGGCACCGATGAACGGGGCAAACGCAAAAACAGAGCCTGTGCGCGCCGCACCCAGCGTGCGCTGTGCCAGCAAATAAAACCGCAAACTCAAGCCATAGCCTGTGGCCCCCACAGCCAGCAACCCCATCGCTTGGGTGGCCAAGGGCAGGGGTTCTTTAAACAGCACAGCCAAACTGAGCGTGCAAAAAGCCCCCAATGCGGCTTTGACCAACACCACCTGCCCGGGATCACGGTCGGCCACCCCTCGGGACAAGGTGTTGTCCACGCCCCAAGCCAGCGTGGCCAGCATCACGGCCAACAAGCCCCAAAGCTGAATCTGCCCCAAAGCGCTTTGTTCAATCACCAAAATCACGCCGCCAGCGAATAACAACAAAACCGCCAAAACCACCCGTTTGTCTAATGTCTCGCCGTACCACCGCCAAGCCAAAACAGCGGTAAAAAGCGCCTCAAGTGTCAACATCAAAGAGGCACTGGAACCACTGGTGTGCTGCAAGCCCCAAGCCAAAGCCACAGGCCCAATGACCGCGCCAGTGCCCGCCATGGCCAGCAGTCTGGGCCAATCTTGCTGCTGGATTTTGGCCTCTTGCGCGGCGGGGCGTCTTAAAACCCAAGCCACCACAGCGGCACCCGCATAGAGCAGGGCGGCCGTTGTAAAAGCCCCCACCCCTAGGCCCAAGCTTTGCACCATGGGCGTGCTCAAGCCGAACAGTGCCGCCGCCAGTAAAGCCAGAAGGCCGCCTTTCAGGGCAGGGTGAGTGGGGGTGTTGTGCATGGATTGGGACCTTTAACCAGGTGTAGAGGCAGTATTCAGATCATTACCCGCCTTTAAAAATCGTGGCGTAAGGAAACGTTTGAGTAACCGGCTATGGGTTTAAGCGTTTAACGCCAAACTCTCCTCTTAAGTCGGATTATTCCGTCACCGTTTCAAAGTCTCCGGGCAATACGATTTCAATCAGTTCGAGGTCTTCGGAGTGGGCGATTTCGCGGTGGCGAATGCCGGGGGGCTGGTGGACGCAGGTGCCTGCTTCTAGGCGGTGCTGGCCCTGGCCTTCGTATTCAAAGACAGCCCAGCCTTTCAGTACATAAACAATTTGAAGCGATAGTTTGTGGTGGTGCCATTCGCCGGTGGCGTGGGTGCCTTCCCGCGCCCGGATGACGTGCATGACGGCCTGGCCCTCGGTGGCTTTGTAGATGCCCAGGTCGCGGTATTCAAAATATTTGCGTAAACCGTCGTACTTAAAGCCTTCGTCTTTGGCGTGTTGAATGCTGAATGCCATAGGTGTCTCCATGTATTGCGGCAGTGTAGGGGGTGACTTTAAGCCTTGCCTAATGGACTTGCCCGTCATTTTTGTCATTTCTTGATGTGATAATTATCGGAATTGTTGAATTGCCTTGATGAGGTTTGAAATTGAAGCAAATTTCTAAATTATTTTTGATGCTTGTGCTCGGTTACAGCGCTGCGTCCCCAGTTTTTGCTGCTCAAGAATGTAAAGAGCTTCCCTCTGGCGTACAAGCCATCAGTGTCAATAACATCAGCCAGAACAGTGAGTTGCAAAAACTGGACAACCAATTGGGTGATTTTTTGCAGCCGTGCCTAGAAGACCTGACACCCCAAAACAGCAAGGCCATTTGTGCGAATGCCCGCGTGGTGGCCGAGCAGGTGCTTCGGGTAGTGGCGCGCATTGACGATGCGGGCAAGCGCAATGACTTTTTGGCGAATGCCAAATTGAAGTCCTACAAAACCGCTTCTGGTTTGCTGGATCGGATGAAAAAGTTTGCCGCTGATAAAACCTGTCGTTGAGGGTGTGGCGGGGTTTAAAGCAGGCCCGTTCTTTCAAGTGTCCAGTACAAGCCCAAAATGACGATGGCTAAGGAACCCCCCGCCACCACGATCCAGCGGTAAAAGCGGGTTCTTCGCAGCAGCCAGGCTATCGGTAAAAAGGCCATGACTATGGCCATTTGGCCCAGTTCGACCCCGATGTTGAAACCGCCCAATGCTGCGGCTAGGGCGCTGGCCGGTAGGCCCAAATCGACCAAAACATTGGCAAAACCGAAACCGTGAATCAGGCCAAATACAAAGGCCAGACGCCAGCGTTTCAGGGCGCTCCAGCCGAGCAGGTTGTTAAGGGCGGCCAACACCACAGACAGCGCAATTGCAGGCTCAATGAAGTTGGGAGACGGCTTTAGCCAACCCATGATGGACAGGCCCAGCGTGATGGAGTGGGCGACCGTGAAGGCCGTGACCACGGCCAATACGTCCATAAAAACCGGTTTGAACCGGGGGGCCGCTTGCCATTGCGTGACCCGCCGCTGTGCTGGCTGCAAGGGGGCCAGCACCAAAAGGCTGAGCAAGAAAAGGATGTGGTCAATGCCGATCCAGATGTGCCAAACACCTTCGGTGACATAGCGGGCCAAGACCCGAAGCGGTTTGTTTTCGGCCTTGTCGACCAGGGCTTCGGGCCGCTCCGGGCTGAGCAGGGCGGTGCTTTGGTACTGGGGCAGATCGACCTTGAGCAAGCCACGGTGCAGGTTGTCTTGCGCAAACATCAGCGCGTAACGCACGCTCAGGCGAATGTTGTCTAAATCAGTCAAGCCCGGGCATTGCGCAAGCCATTGCGCGCTGAGGTAAGTGCCGTCGGCATGTTGGCTGGCTTGCAAATCTGCGGTGTCTAAGGTGCAGTTTTTACCCGATTCAGAAAGCTTTATGCCCTGAACCAACCAGGCTTGTAGCTCTGGACTGCGGGCCATGGTTTCGCCCCAGGTGATTTGGCCGTCGCGGTTTTGGTCAAGGTCAAAAATCAAGTCCAGGTCGCGCATGTGAAGGTCAACACGCAGCGTCAGTTGATTGTTGGGTGCGCTGAGTGTGAGGTAGCTGTTGCTGCTGGAGTGCGCTTGGGCGCTTTGTGCCAAGACAAAACAGGCAAATAGCATTTGCAAGCACCATACCAAAACATTGTTTAAGTTTCGAGTGATTTTGGCGAGGCTTCTAGCCAGAACAGAGAACATCATTTGCCCCCTGTCCAACGCGGATGCGATTGGAGTTGCCTGATAAGCGGGGCAAGTTCCGGGTCGGTGTAGCCGGTTTTTTCAGCCCAAATAAGCACCGGCTCGGCGGCACGGGGCTGGTTGACGGCCAGGGCCGCTTGAATGAAGAGCAGGGCGTCGGGCGGCTCTTTTTGGAGCTGCCAGTTTTGGATGGACAGCGCCAGTCCCGCCACGGGGTCTTTGCCGTAGGCGATAAGGTAAAAGAGTTTGGGGCGCTCGATCAGGGATTCTTGCCGCATTTCTTGCGACTTGAGGCGTGCATCGATGAGGCTGGCCAGGCGCTTTTCATCAGGCTCGTTCAGCCCACGGCTGGCCAGCAGGGCTTGCATCAGCAGGGCGTCGCTTGCAGATTCGGTGGTGGCAATTTGTTTTGCTAGTCTGTAATTGCCTTGGCTGTTCAACATTTCTGCCAACGAAAGCCTGAGCAAATGGGACTGTGGATTGGCCTTGAGCTGTTTTTGCCAGATGGCCAAGGCTTGTGCTGGCTGGCCGCTTACGCGCAGTGCTTCACCCAAGTGAAAGCCGATCCAATCTTGCGAAGAAGTATCTTGAAAGGTCTTGGCTTTGAGTGCTGCAGACAGCAGTTCAGTGGCCGGTTGCGGCTTGCCCGTGCGATAAAGCAAGATGCCGCGATAGACATTGCCCTCTTCCGGGCCGAACAGGCGGGAAATTTCCAGGATGTCTTGTTGGGCGGCAGCCATATCTGCCAGCAATAAATGCAGGGCAAACCGCCAAGACCAGAACTCGGCACGCTGGGCGTCTTTGGCAATGGCTTGGTTAATGTCTGCCAGGCCTGCATCGAACTCGTGAAAACCTTGCTTGACCAAGCCCCTTAGAAAAAACCCATCCGCAGGCAAGTCGGCGCTTTGCCACCAAGGTGTTAAGGCCGCTTTGGCCGAACCAAACCAGCGCAAATCACCCTCGGTGAGTCCCAATGTGAAGACTGCTCGGGCGTAAGCCAGGGAGGCGTCCAGATTTGTGGGCTGCGCGCGCCAAGCTTGATCGAGTGCGCGCAATTGCCCGTTACGTCCCCCTTGGGCATGGACTGATGCAGCCAACACCACCTGTTGATCTTGGGGTTTGAAGCGTTCTTGCCCCAAACTGGGCAACATGAAAGCGCCCATACCGATGGCTAACGCACAGATTCTGAATAAAGGGTAAACCCGCAGTTCGGTGGCTAGGGTTCTGGGGGGGATGTCCATTTTTAGCGTGGGCCTATTAATATGGATACGATATTAAAGTGTTTGAATTAAATCAGCACGCAATGGTTCTTTTCTTCAATCTCAATCCCTGAAGGTGTTTCAATGAAAATCGTGATGACCGCTCTTATTTCTGCTTTCATGCTGATGTCTGCTCCTTCTTTTGCAGGTAGCCATGGCGGTGGCAAGATGGATGACAAAAAAGTTGACTGCTCCAAGAAAGAAAATGAGAAAGACAAGGCTTGCGCCAAGAAGTAATCCATCTTGAGCCTTAGTAAAAAACCCCTCTTGAGGGGTTTTTTACGGGCTGAAGAAAAATGCCGTTGCGACGTCAAACGATTTAAAAATTAATTTAATGGTCGTTTTTTGGTAAGAAATAACCGTGAATTTTTAATCACGGGCTTTTGTAAAAAGTAGTCCCTAGAGCTATGGACTTGCCAGCCCTAGTTGCAGTAAGCTACAAGGTTTTCCACGTAACTTGTTGTCGCTCATGGACAGTTCACCCCCATCCATTCCAGCCAAACGCTATTTCACCATTGGTGAAGTAGGCGAATTGTGTGGTGTGAAGCCACATGTGTTGCGCTATTGGGAGCAAGAGTTTACGCAGTTGCGACCGGTTAAACGCCGGGGTAATCGTCGTTATTACCAACATCACGAAGTGTTGATGATTCGGCGAATCCGTGATTTGTTGTATGACCAGGGTTTCACAATCAGCGGGGCTCGCAACAAATTACAAGAATTGGTGCAGGCTGATCGGCAACTGCGCCGCAACGAGCCTGAGGGCATTGATTTGGAAGATTCAGTCAATCCAGATCCTTATGCGCGCACCTTGCCCGAAGCCACAGCCATGCCACGGGTTGAGTTTTCCGGGGGCCGCACCGATTACGCTTTGCTCCATCAAGAACTGCTTGAAATTAGGGCTTTGCTGGCCAATTGAGCAAAAATTATCAGGTTATAATTTATAGCTTGTCGGCGTGTAGCGCAGCCTGGTAGCGCACTTGCATGGGGTGCAAGGGGTCGCGAGTTCGAATCCCGCCACGCCGACCATATGAATCAAGGACTTAGCTTCGAAAGGGGCTAAGTCCTTTCTTCTTTGTGGGCCTGAACTTACCTCAATACCTACGCTTTATCAGGCTCATTTAACCTCATTTTTTGCGCTAAAAACCTCAAACAATCCGCCCGTACCGATGCACGGACAGCAGGCAGCCGATCAGGACCAGCAGCATGCCCAATAGCGCCATGGCGCCCGTGATTTCGGTGACGGCACGTTTTTCAAACTTGAATCTGTTGCCCAGTTGGTCGTAGACCTTTTGTAAATCTTCGGCGCTGGTGGCCCTGAAATATTCGCCCTCCGTCAAGCGCGCCACTTGTTGCAGCGCATCTTCTTCTAGGCGCACACGCATGCTGCGCCCTTGCACTTGCACGATGGCACCTTCGGGCGTTCCAACCCCTACGGTGTAGATCCGAACCCGGTGCTGCGCCGCCAGTTTGGCCATGTCCAGCAGCTCTGGGCCCAAGTTGCCCTGGCCATCGGTCAATAAAACAATGGCCATTGCGCGGCCATTGACTTGGGTGGTTTCGGACGGCGTTTCGGTTTTGGGTGGGGTTGCCAGGCTTTTCCCCTCGGGCTTTTTGCGAGTGCCATCCATGGCTTCATTGATTATTTTTTGCGCATCAATGCCGGACCCGGGCAACAAGGCTTCCAGCGCGATCAGCACACCCGAACCCAGCGCCGAACCATATTGCAAAGGCAAATTGTCCAGCGCCTTGAGCAGGTCATCTCGCTGCTCGGTGGGGGCTTGTGCCAGCGCGGCAGTGCCCGCGATGGTGACCAAACCCACTCGGAGTCGGGCTGGTTTGGCCAGAATAAAACGTTCGGCCTCTGCCCGGGCCGCATCAATGCGGCTGGGCTTCAGGTCGTCGGCACGCATGCTGCCCGAGGTGTCGATGGCCAGCATGACGGTGGCTTCTCGCATGGGTGTCAACATGATGGATTGGGGTCTGGCCATGGCGATCAACAAGACGGCCAAGCCGAGCAAAACCACGACAAAGGGTAGATGTCTGAGCCATCGCGAGTGCCTGGCCATCATTGCCAAGCTGGCACCGCGATTCATGCGCACATAAACCCATGCCACCAAGGGCAAAAGAATCAGCGCCCCAAGCAGTGGGGGCCACATGAAGTTGAGCGAGAGGAGATCAGGCATGCAGACTCCTGCGTTTGCGTAAAGCCACAAATTGGCGCAAAGCCAGGCTCAAATCTTCATCGGTCGATAGCGACAAACCGTCCATGCCCGCATGGGTCAGGGCCTGTTCAAACGCGGCCTCTCGCTGCAAGGCTTTGTCCGCGTAGCGTTGTCTGAATTTCGGGTCCGAGGTGTCCAGCAGCAATTGTTCGCCGGTTTCAGCGTCTTCTATCCACACCAGGCCAGCACCGGGCAGTTGGGTTTCGAGGGGATCGGTCAGGCGCACAGCAATGCTGTCGTGACGTCGCGCCAGACCCGCCAGCTCCCGTTCCCAGCCTGCGGGGCTGATGAAATCAGACAAGACGAACAACTGGGCACGGCGCTTGAGCAGCGATTGCGCTTGGCGCAGCCATGGCGCGAGGTGTGTGGCGTGCTCTCCTAAGCCAACGGGCACTTGTTGAACCGTGTTCATGAGGTGCAATAAATGGCGTCGCCCCATGCGAGCTGGGACGTGCAGTAACGGGGTGTCGGGCGCACCGGTCAGCACCAAGGCGCCCGTGCGGTTGCCGTGGCGTTGCAACCATAAACCCATCACTCCAATAAACGACAACATCAACTCGCGTTTGCTTTGGCTGTCAGAACCAAAGCCCATGGAGCCGGTCATATCCACCAGAAACCAGACACTGACCTCGCGGTCTTCTTGGTGCATTCGGACATGGGGTACTTGCAAGCGGGCCGTGACGTTCCAGTCGATGTGCCGCACATCGTCATGGACTTGGTATTCACGCAGGTCGGCCAGGTCGAGACCCGCACCGCGAAACGTGCTGCGGTTTTCACCTTGCAGGGCGCCATCAAGTCGGCGCAATACAGTCCATTCAAGTTGCTGCAACAGGGCTTGCATGTCCACCCGCGCTGGGGTCTGCAGCAGCGGGCCTGAGGCATCGGCAGGGGGGGCTTTTTTAAGCCGACGCAGCCACTCGAGCATGAGATTCCAGTGGTTTATCCGGTGCGGGTACCGCTTGCATGATTTGGGCTATCAGGCTGTCCGGGGTCTTGCCCTCGGACAAAGCTTCATAAGACAGCACCAGCCGATGGCGAAGCACATCGGGTACCAGATCGATTACATCTTCCGGCAGGGCATAGTCACGGCCGCGCAAGAAAGCCAGTGCCCTGGCCCCCTCGATCAAGCCGATGGTGGCCCGTGGGCTGGCACCAAAGGTCAGAAAACGGTCAATGCCTTCCAGACCAAAACGACCCGGTGTACGTGTGGCGGCCACCAGTTTGACGGCGTAATGCACCAGACCCGGGTCCACATAGCCCCGGCGGCATTGTTGCTGCAATTGTTGCAACTGCTCGGGTGTGAGCACGCCTGCCACCTGCACGGGTTCACCGATGACGCGTTGAACAATCACAAACTCTTCTTCGTCGGTGGGGTAGTCCACCAGTACCTTCATCATGAAACGGTCTACCTGCGCTTCGGGCAGGGGGTAGGTGCCCTCGGTCTCGATCGGGTTTTGTGTGGCCATGACCAGGAAAGGGGCGGGTACGCGGTGCGTCTCGCCAGCCAAGGTAACTTGTCGCTCCTGCATCACCTCTAGCAAGGCACTTTGAACCTTGGCGGGTGCCCGGTTGATTTCATCGGCCAGCAACAAGTTGGCAAAGACCGGGCCCAGAACGGTGCTGAATTCACTGGTTTTTTGGTTGAAGATGCGGGTGCCGATCAAGTCGGCAGGCAGCAGGTCGGGCGTGAACTGGATGCGCCGAAAAACCCCACGCAAGGTTTTCGACAAGGTGTTCACCGTCAGGGTTTTGGCCAGCCCTGGTACCCCCTCGATCAGCAAATGACCTTGCGCCAGCAAAGCCACCAGCACGCGCTCCAAAAAGGCATCTTGCCCGACCACCACACGTTTCACTTCGTAAAGCACCCGTTGCATTTGGGCTGAGGCCTCGGCGGCCATCGGGTTTGAGCTGAGTGCTGTTTCAGCAGAAGCTCGCCAGGAATCGTTGGGTGTATTCATGTCTGGCCCTTTTATTTGGAGCGGGTTAAAACGGAGGCAGGCCCACGGCCATGCCTGCTTCTTCTATGGTGGTGGCAAAACCGATTCCGATGAAAGTGCGTGCCGATGTGGGGTTGAGAATGGCCGTCACGACGCCTATGACTTCGCCCGCCATGTTGACCAGTGGTCCGCCCGAGTTGCCAGGATTGGCCGCGGCGTCGAACTGGATCAGCCCGGAGAGCAAACGCCCACCTTGCGGCGACAAAAACTCCCGCCCCATTCCCGAAACAACGCCTGAAGAAACGGATGGACCCATGCCAAATGGAAATCCGACGGCCACCACGCCATCACCCGGGGCCAGTTGACGGCTGGAGCCCAGCACGGCGGGTTGCAGGTCGTCTGGAATTTTTTGTGGTTTGAGGACGGCCAAGTCCTTGTCGGGGTGAACGGCCGCAACTTCCGCCTGAGACTGAGTGCCATCGGCAAAGGTGACCAACAGACGTTGTGCGCCTGCTACCACATGGTAGTTGGTCAGCATGGTGCCATCGTCTTTGATGACTACACCGGTGCCCACGCCCGTGGGTCGGAATTCCCCCTTGGGTTTTTTGGGGTCGGGTTCAAAGCCTTCCACCCGAACCACAGACGCTTGAACAGCCGCCGCCGCTTTGGCAGAGGGAGAGGGCAGGTCTTGGGTGGTCAGGGTGTGCAGAACAGCTGCATCGATGTCGTTTTGTGTAAGTGAGCTTGCCGGAGGTGAGAGCCTGTGGGTGAAATGCAGGCTCAGCAAGGTGAGCAGGACGCCCAGCAAAAACAAGGCCAGTCCTTGCCAGCGCCTGAGCCGGCTGTCCGGGGAGTTAACGATAGCAGGAGTGGCGAGCGGACTTAACCCTGAGGTCTCCGGCTTGGGGGAAACCTCGGTAGAAATCTGGCGTTTTCTGTACACCACGGTACGTTTCATGAATAAACATTAACACGGTTTCGGTGGTAAATTGCGGCCAATCCAAGATAACCATTCGAGGCCCAATGCATTTTTTGAATCCCGAACTGCTTTGGGCCCTTTTGTTGGCCCCCTTGGCGTTGGGTATTTACATCGTGCTTTTGCGCCGTAAAAGGCGGGTGGTTTTGAGCTTTTCAGCGCTCAGTCTGGTTCATGATGCCCTGCAGGGCAGTGCTGCCCGATGGCGTCGACATGTGCCCCCATCTTTGGTCTGGCTGGCATTGGTGTTGTCTCTTTTTGCCTTGGCGCGCCCGGTAGCCAGGGTGACACTGCCCGCCGATTACATGACCTTGGTGCTGGCCATGGATGTATCGCGCAGCATGCTGGCCGAAGACGTGCCGCCTAACCGCATACAAGCAGCCCAAAAAGCGGCCAAAGATTTTTTGCAGGAGTTGCCCCCTAGCGTGCGGGTGGCCATTGTGTCTTTTGCGGGCACGGCACAGGTGGTTCAACATGTGAGCGATCGTCGGGAAGATTGGGTCGCTGCGATAGACCGCTTTCAGTTGCAGCGGGGTACCGCTACGGGCAGCGGTCTGTTGTTGGCCTTGTCCACCTTGCGGCCCGAAGCCAATATCGACCTTGAGTCGATTCTTTACGGCGCTTTTGGGGGGCGAGGCCTGATGGAGCGGCAAGGGCAGGGGCAAAGCCT
>Ga0315903_10005902_pt1 | contig 15814 bp, 18 predicted proteins | sample LakEriMetagenome_7_FD_203524 | JGI IMG/M metagenome (GOLD analysis project Ga0315903, IMG submission 203524) | Freshwater fungal communities from buoy surface, Lake Erie, Ohio, United States - Buoy 2 MA119 | ecosystem: Environmental > Aquatic > Freshwater > Lake | place: USA: Lake Erie, Ohio...
GTTTTCTTCACACCCAAGAAAGCAAAAAGTTTCGTTTTTTAACTATATTTGTTTGGAAATTATGATTTTTTATAGTAAAAGAGAAGAGGAAATTTACACAGAAACGCTCGAAGCAATTACGGGCAAAAAAAACGCGGCCGATTTAAATTTGATAAAAGCCTTCGCCGTAGAAATGGCGACCTATGAAGAGGCCTGCTCAAAGTTGGCTAAGAAAAAAACAACCACACGCGGCACCGGTGGCGAAATGCCATCCCCGTGGATTGCAATAAGGAACCAGGCAATTACAAACGCTCAGCGCATAATGAAGCTGCTCAATATGTCGGAACTTGCAAAACAAGAGCAACCGGTGGCAAAGGTGGCAAAATTAGATTTATTAAAAAATGGCAAAAAAAATATCATTCAGAAAACAGCCAATTAATGGCGGGTTTATTATTGAACGCAAACACTTGAATAAGTGGCGCGGGGTTGACAAAAACGGAGAGATCTCTGATACTGTGTTTTTTTACAGAAACGAATATTTAGCACAAATCCAATTAAACAATTTTGAACAGCGCACAGAAATATTGCCAAGCGATATTATCGCAGGAGATACCGAGTTGCAAATTGATACAGAAGGCTGCGCATAGATTTCAAGCAGACCTGCAGCGAAGTGACATAATCTTCAATGAGGATTTATACATGCACGCTGTGGAGTTTATTGAATCTTTGGAGCACACCGTAGGAACTTACGCCGGTAATCTTTTCAAGCTTGAACCTTGGCAGCATTTTATTGTTGCTAATTTATTTGGGTTTGTTAAACCCGATGGACATAGAAGATACACCAGGGCTTATGTTGAGGTTCCGCGTAAAAATGGCAAATCGACATTTTCCAACGCTTTAATGTTGTACGGCTTACTTGCCGATGGTGAAGAGGGTGCTCAGGTTTACAGCGCGGCAACAAAGCTTGATCAAGCAATGATGGTTTTCTCAGAATCTGCTCGCGTGTGTAAACAAGTGGATTGGATAGCCGAAGGCGTTAATGTTTACAACTCTGTGAATAACCGCCGAATAAATTACGGAAATTCATTTTATCGCCCGCTTGAATGGAACCCTGGTAAGCAGGACGGACTAAACACGCACTTTGCAGTAATTGACGAATATCACGCACACTCTAGTGATGAGCTGTATAACGTAATAAGAAACTCGATGGGTGCTAGATTACAGCCGTTGTTATTTGTTATTACCACTGCAGGTTTCAATCGTGAATCGGCATGCTATCGACACAGGCAATATTGCACTAAAGTGCTTGAAGGCGCGATAAATGATGACGCGTTATTTTCTGTCATATACACACTTGACGACGGCGACGATTGGATGGAGCCCGTAAATTGGGCGAAAGCCAACCCCAACTACGGAGTGAGCGTAAATCCAAGGCAGTTAGAAGAGGGGCTGCAGGAAGCGAAAGAATTATCACACAAAGAGGTCGAATTCAAAACCAAGCTGCTTAATGTTTGGACAGATACGGCGCAAACATGGATATCTGATGAAAACTGGATGAAATGCAAAAATGACGTTGAGCCACACGGCGAATGTTACGGCGGCTTAGATTTAGCAACAACCGGTGATTTTTGCGCGTTTTCACTTTATTGGCCCAGCACGGGAGCTGTGCGCTCATGGTATTGGCTTCCTGATGAAGCGGCAAAGCGCCGCAATGATCAGCAAGGTGACGCAATTAGAAATTGGTCGCGTGACGGGTTAATTACCGTGACCGAGGGTAATGTAACCGATTACGAATTTATACGACATAAAATCATTGAACTTGCAGAAAATTACGATATACAAGAAATTGCCTATGATAGATGGAACGCTACGCAAATAGTTAACGACCTGATGAACGCGGGACTTACCATGTACCCGTTCGGTCAGGGCTTCGGCTCCATGTCGGCTCCGACGAAAGAATTTGAGCGCTTGGTTAAAAATCGTAATCTACAGCACGACGGTAACCCGGTAACGCGTTGGATGTTGGGAAATGTGATGCTTAAGCGTGATCCAGCCGATAATATAAAAATCGATAAAAGTAAAAGCGGCGATAAGGTCGACGGGCCCGTATCCATTGTTATGGCGCTTGGAACTTATCTCCAGGAGGCTCAGAAAAATAATAACCAAGAGTTTTGGTTTCAAAGCATATGAACTACTCACACGACGATTTTATACGCACCTACTACACAGCGCTACCGCACCACAAGAAATATGAGGATGCTTATTGGTATGTAGAGGGATTATTCAAATCTAAATACGGGCATTATAAATACAGTAGCTATGGCGTATTTCGTGCGACACTATCGCGTTGGGTAAAATGTAACAGCGTAGAATAAGATTAAATTTAATATTGCACCAATGGGATTATTTCCTAACATATTCAAAAAAGCGCAAAAGCGTAGTAGCCTAACCGCTCCCAGCGATTGGCTGATAAAATCATTGTCATCATTATTTGGGCAACAAACCACATCAGGGCAGAGTGTAAACCAAGAAAGCGCCATGAGTATCGCCAGCGTACACGCTTGTGTGCGTGTTATTTCTGATGGTATCGCTGCGCTTGGTTTGAAACTATACTACGAGAGCGAAGATGAAAGAAAAGTAATTTACGCGCATTATGGTCAGAGTGTTGTAAATGAACCCAATGCTTATCAAACGAAATTTGATTTCACAAAATACATGGTGTCGCAGCTTGTGTTGAATGGCAATGCTTACGCATTTATAAACCGCGACGCTAGATTTATTCCAATTGCATTACATCCTATTCACCAAAGCAATGTTACGCCGTACATGAGCGATGGCGAGTTATTCTACAGAGTGCAGCAACCCGGGTTCCCATCAGTAGTTCCCGCAACCGATATGCTACATTTTAAAGGCTTGAGCCTTGATAGTGTTTTAGTTGGTAAATCACCAATTACACTACATGCAGAAACATTGGGCATCGATTTAGCAGCGATAAAATCAAGCGCATCTGTGTACAAAAACGGAACCTTGAAATTCTTGTTAAAATCCGCGGGTAAAATCGACGAAGCACAAGCAAGGCCTTTGCGCCAATCACTTGACGACGTTATAGACGGAAATATGCGCAGCACCGTTTTACCGCAAGGCGTGGAAATGGAGCGTTTATCATTAAGCCCACAAGAGGCGCAATATATAGAATCTAGAACATTTAGCGCCGAGGAAATAGCCCGTATTTTTGGAGTTCCAGCTTCAATGATTGGGGCAAAGGAAGGGATAAAGTCAAGTGTTGAGCAGGAGTATCAAGACTTTTACGCGCGCACATTGATGGCATACTGCAAGAATATTGAACAGGAATTAAACCGAAAATTATTGCAGGAAATAGATAAACCCTATTATTATTTTAAGTTTAATTTTAATTCATTGTTGAGAGCCAGTGCCAATGATCGCGCAGATTTTTACAATAAAGGCATCAGAGGCGGCTGGTTATCACCAAATGAAGCTAGAGCATTTGAGGACGCCAACGGCTTTGAAGGTGGTGACACTTACTACGCCGAGGCTAATTTGATACCGCAGCAACAATTTGAGGCTTACATGGACGCTAAAATACAGCAACTACTGGCTTCAACATCAAAAAACAATAATCCAAATGGAAACAATTAAACGAGCAATAGGTACGATAAATTATCGCAGTGAAGGCGAGGCGATGCCCAAGGAATTTGGCGGCATTGCTGCAGTGGTTGACACTGTAACTGATTTGAGATTTTTTGAGGAAAAAATAGAGCGCGGAGCGTTCGATGAAGTTTTAGAAGATGATGTACGAGTGCTATTCAATCACGAAGCCGAGGCAATTTTGGGCAGAACCAAAAGCAACACAGCGCGTATATGGGTTAACGCAGACGGCAACTTGGAATACAGCTGGGTGCCCGACTACGAAAATCCGCTACACATGCAAGTGGCTCGCAGCATCATGCGTGGAGACATAACACAGAGTAGCTTTGCATTTACGGTAAAAGAGTATTCATGGGGCAAATCTGAAAGATACGGCGATATGTCAATGCACATTGTGCGCAAAATTGACCGATTGCTAGATGTTAGCCCGGTTACATATCCAGCCTACGAGGACACCGTGGCCGAGGCTCGCAGCATATTGGCAACTAAGCCAAAAAAGGTAAACGAAAGCGATTTGATAGAAATAACAAAATTAAAATATAAATAATCATGAAAATTAAAGCTCTTCACGAGGAAAAAGGACGTTTAATCGAAGAATTAAACACCTTGCAAACTAGCATTAACGCTGAACAGCGCTCAATGACTGACACTGAGAAAACTAGATTTAACGAAATCGACGCAAGATTGGATTCAATTGGATCTGAGGTTGAGGTGTTAGAGAAATTGCAAAAGCGCGCAGCTGAAAAAATCGCATCTGCTCCAGTATATGGCGCGGCTTCAACTAGCGACAAAAACGAGCGTAACGAAATGGCTAATAAATATAGCTTTAAAAGAGCTGTTGAAATGGCTGCAACAGGTCGTCGCGAAGGAATTGAATTTGAAATGCACCAAGAGGCTGCAGCTGAGTTTCAGCGCGCGGGTGTTAGCGTAGCTGCTCACTCTGTTTTGTTACCTTCTGATGTTTTCAAACGCGACATGACCGCAACAGGTGGAAGCCCTGCAGGTGTTGAAGGTGGTTACAACATTCAAACTAATGTTGGTGGAATTATCGACGTTTTATTGCCAGCAACCGTTTTGAACGGCTTAGGTGTAACTCGCTTTGATAACCTTACCGGAAACCTTGATTTACCTCAGGCTTCTACACAGCCCGCAGCAGGTTGGAACACTGAAAACGGAACTGCAACCGAAAAGAGCCCTGCATTTGGCAAGGTTTCTTTTTCGCCAAAGAGATTGGCTGCTTTTATCCAAGTTTCAAATCAGTTATTGCGTCAATCTTCAAACAGCATTGATGCTTATGTGCGTCAATATTTGATCAATGCAATGGCTCAGGAACTTGAAAAAGCGGCTATTAAAGGCGGTGGAACCAACGAGCCAACCGGTATTATCGGTAACAGCAATGTTAACGTAATTTTCGCAGGCGGTGCGGCTTCAAACTCAACTAATGCAAACGGTGCAGCGGTTGTTTGGGCTGACGTTGTTAACGCAATGAAGGCTGTAGAAAACAGCAACGCAATGGGACAGGCTTACTTGACTAACCCATTGGTTAAAGCTGCTTTGCAAACTACTGCACGTCAAGCATCAGGTGTTGAGGGTAACTTTATCCTTCAATCAGGTGCAGGCGAGTTGAACGGTTATCCTTTAGCGGTAACTACCAACGTACCTAGCAACTTGTCTAAAGGAACTTCTAGCACTTTGTCGGGTATGATTTTTGGAGATTTCAGCAAATTGGCTATCGCGTCTTGGGGAGGCATGGAGTTAACCGTTGATCCATTCAGCGGAGCAACTGCAGGTTTGACTAACATGGTGCTTAACAGCTACATGGATGTAAACCTATTGCAACCTAAAGCGTTTGCGGTTTGTAAAGATATCGTAGCCTAATTTTAAGGCCGCGCGGGGCCTATAGATACCGCGTGCCCTGGGGCGCTTGATTGCCGCTCCAGGGAGCCAACATGAAAGTGAAATTTGTTAAATTTCCAATAGCTTTAAACCTTGCGTATAACGTGGGTGACGAAGCTGCACTTGAAAGCAAGCAGGCTCAATTGTTAATTGAAGAAGGTTATGCTGTAGAAGTAAAAGAAGAAGTAAAAAAGAAGAAACCAATTAACCCAGAAGAGGGCGATTAAAAATGATAATAGGCAAGCGCATAGTTAGCGTGAGTAACGCAGATACTGACTACATTTCCGTAGCTGAGGCGAAAACCCATCTACGCGTAACAACGTCGGCGGATGACACCTATATAAGCAACCTGATTAGCGCGGCGCTTGACATGGCTTCACACTACGTTGGCTACGAGGTGCGCGAAAGTGTTTGCCGTTATGGCTTCGGGGAATTAGTGGGGCAACCTGCAACAGTTAACCCATTGAACGGCTCGCCATTGCTTGTGGGTAATTATTGCCGCATTCCAGCGCGAGTAATTTCATTGGATGCGTTTTATTACGTAAACGAAAACAACGCACTAACAGCGTTCACGGATTACATAACTGAGCCCGAGCCGTTGTCTAATTTTGGACTTGATTTGTACCTTAACAGCACGCCGTCAAATTTAACGGATGCGCAAAGCAAATATATTGCAGAGGTAACAGAGGGCTTTGAGCCTTCAGGTTTCCCTGATAGCGTAAAAATGGCCTGCTTACTTATGGTGGCGCAGTACTACGATAACCGCCAAAACATTATTGTCGGTGTGAGCGCTACTGAAATGCCTTATGGATCAGATTTTTTACTGAATAAATATAAATTAAGCACCTTTGCATAATGAACGCGGGAAGGTTTGACGATTTAATCTCTATTCACCGTTACACTACGGAAATAAACACCGATACGGGCGAGCCGATAAAAACATGGTCGAAACTTGCCGATGTATGGGCAGAGGTTAAGCGTAAAAACGGCGTCGAGCAAGTTGCTGCAGAACAGCGCGAAAATAAGCAAACAGCAACCGTTAAAATTAGATTCTACGAAGGACTAAGTGTATTGGATAGGCTTGTTATTGATGGGGTAAATTACAACATCATTTCAATTAATTCCATTGAGCGCAGAATGTATGACGAGCTTTATTGTGAGAGTAGCCAATAATGAAGTACACAACAGGCTTCCAGGAATTAAGTAGGGACTTAAAAAAAGCCCTTGAAAAAATTACACCTAAGGAGGCTTTGAAAATAGTTGAGCAAGAGGGAAATAATTTGGCGCAGTCTATTCGACAAAATGCGCCAATGCAGATAATTAAAGAGGATATAGGCGTTATTTCTAAGCCTGGATATGATAGCAGCGTGTTGGTTGGTTTGCGATACGATAAAGGCCCGCGCACGAATTTGGCTTACGCGTTTGAATATGGTACAGTGAAGCGTTTTGTTAAACCCAAAAAAGGCAGCAACAGAGCTGCACAAGATAGAAGTTATTATAGGGGTTTTTTATCACCTAAGCCATTTTTTCGGCCTACTGTTGACAGCAACGCAAATAAAGTTGTAACCAACATAGCCAATAAAATTTTTAAACTTGCAACAAATAAATTAAAATAAATAATCATGGCAACTACTGGACTAGTAAACGGAACCTTGATAGCAATCTACAAGGACGTTGCAGGAACATTGACAAAAGTAGCAAACGCTACTTCGAGCGATTTTGAATTAACTCGCGACACGATCGACGCAACCAATAAAGATGGCGGCGCGTATAAAGAGTTTTTAGTTGGCCTTGCAGGTTGGACTATGAACGCTGAGGGTATCTTTGAAGAAGATGGTGGGGTGACTGGCATTTCTGCAAAGGATTTACTTGATGACGTTATTGCGGGAACTCCTATTACCGTTGTAATGACATCAAATGTAAGCGGAGATCTTAAAGTTAGCGGATCTGCAATTATTACTTCATTTTCTTGGAATGCTCCAGTAAACGATGTTGCAACTTTTTCCGTAGCTTTGCAGGGTACCGGAACTTTGACCGTCGGCACTATTTAATTGTTTTGTTTTTCATTCCATGCAAGAGGGCGCAGAAATGCGCCTTTTTGTTTATATTCGCACAATGGAAATAACGATTAACGGCAAAACACACCCATTATTTTTTTCAATGAATGCAATTGAGAAGATAATGGAAGCCAACAAGATGACCGATTTTGCAGCATTGGGCGAAGCTCAAAACCCTGCAGAAAGTTTAAAATTTGCGCGCATTTGTGCATTTTATGGGATAAAAGCAGGCTACAAAAAACAAGGCAAAAAATGCCCGTACGAAACGGCCGAAGATTTAGGCGACGACGTGCAGAATTTCACAGAACTTACCGCAGCAATGGAGGGCTTTTCTGAAAGCGTAAGCGGTTTTTTTCAAGTGAGCCCAGCAGAGGTGAAGGCGGAAAGCCTCTAACCTGGGAGCAAATTAAACACATTTCTTATGGGGAGTTAAATCTTACCCCCGAAGATTTGGAGCGGTACAAGCCTGAGTTTTTTAGATTGAAGCTTGAAGGTATGCGCGAGGCACAATTTCAGCAGTATAAAAACGAATGGGAGCGCACTCGATGGCTAGCTACTATCGTGCTGTCACCACATCAGAAAAAAGGCAAAGGAATCAAGCCGCGCGATTTGATTGAATTTGAATGGGAAAAGCCTAAACTGAACGTCGTTGAAATTGTAACCCAAAACAAGCACATATTTGATAAATTGCGACCATGAAGGCAATAAAGGCCGTTTACAACCTACTTATCAATGATGTGGACACAGCGGCCGCCGTCACGAATAGGATTTATCCTGTGCGCGTGCCACAAGGGTTAACATTTCCTGCAATAGTTTTAACGCAAATAACACGCGAGGCCAACGAGACAAAAACGGGCTATTCCATTACAGATGTGGCGCGTGTTCAAGTCACGATTTTAGCCGACACAGCAACCGAGGCCATGACAATAGCGGAATTAGTGCGCGAGGCCATGTCTCCCGTGCTCCCTGCTATTTATAACACTATTTATGTCAGCAACATTGCCTTTTTGGATGAACAAATATTAATCGACGACGACGGCGATGAATTAGGCGTGTTTTATATTGCCCAAGACTATAACGTGCATTTCAATAATGCTATTGTGAGCACGGGTAATTTATTGCTTGAAGATGGTGGATTTATGTTGTTAGAAAATGGCGATAAAATAATATTATGATAAAAAGATTAGGCGTCGTTTTATTTGCAAAACTGCAAGAGCTAGCCAAAGGCATAGCAGAAGGCGTAAGCATAGTGCTGCAAGGTAACAAGAAAATGGAGGCTAGCTCCAAGAAAGTTAGTAAATCCATAGAGCAAAGTTTTGGGCAAGGTGCAAAAAATGCTATAAAGCAAACCGGTGAGCAGATGCTTATTCAAACCGATATTTTGCGCGACCTTGAAATGGGTTTGAAGAAACTTGAAGATCAACAAAAATCCACAGCAAAATACGATTTTCAAGCACAAGCCAAAATAAACAAGGCAATAAAGGAGCAAACCCAAGCGATAGCAGATCAGAAATTTCAGCTGCAAGGTTTGAAGATGCAGCAGCAAGAAAATAAATCTGCACTTTCTGAAAGCAGGGCGCTTGCTGAGGACAACTCCCAAGCGATGGAGGCGCTAAGCCGTGCAGTTAATGCAGCCGCAATGGCTACGTTGCTGCTTGGGGACGACAATAAAAAATTACAACCTGCAATAAACGCCGTGCGCGTTGTTATGGCAGGGGCAAGCGCTGCAATGGCGCTTTATAATTTATCACTGCGCGAAAATAACGTGCTGACAATGCTAAGCGGAAAGCTTCAAAAGGCTTACGCTGTAGTAGTTGGAACGTCTACGGGCGCAATGAAGATGTTTAGGATTGCTTTAGCGTCTACCGGTGTTGGTGTGCTTATTGTGGCATTGGGTGCCTTGGTTGCTAAACTGATGGAGACAACAGACGTAACAGATGAAGCAGCAGAGGCGATGAAGGATTACGAAAAAAACCTTCAAAAAACATCAGACACTATTGATTATCAAATTGGCGAATTAGAAAGAAAAGCAGAGCTAGAAGAATTAAACGCGCGCAAAGCTGGGAAATCTGAGGCTTATATAAATAAATTAAAACGCAAATCATTAGCAGATCAAATAGCGTATTTAGAAAGCAAAAAAGACGCCGAAGATAAAGCCTGGTTTAATGAATGGGAAAAGATACAATTATCAAGCAAATCAGAAGAGGAAAAAACCAAGCTACAACAAGAATTAACCGACAAAACCGCGCAATACACAAAAAAGATAACTCAACAAATAGATGCTTTAAAACATCAATCAAGGGTTAACGAAATCAATGAAGATATAAAATTAAGCGAAGAACAAAAATCTATCCAGCTTAAAAAATTAGAGGATTTTCAAAAGGCAGAAGAAGAAAGGCAAAAAGGATTTAAACAGTACCGGGCGGAGCTATTATCTGAGGAAAAGAAATTTCAACAACTTTCTATTGAGCAAATGCAAGAAGGCAAAGCCAAAGAGCTTGCTCAGTTAAAATTTATTTTTGAAAACGAAATTGCAGAGGTTAAATATAGTCAAGAATTAAAAAAGGCGTTAACCGATAAATACAATAAAGATGTTGCGGCGGTAAATACCAAATATTCCCAGCAAGAACTTCAAGCTATAGGTGACAACCTAATGGCCTACGTTAAATTTGAGCAAGCTAAAAGAGACGCACGTTTAAAGTGGAACAAGAAAGCCAACGACGAAATACTAGCAGAGCAAGAAAAATTCAATCAGAAAATTAACGAGCAATTTAAAAACGCTTTAAATCAGTTCACGCAGACGGTTGTATCTGAAATTTCAGACAGTATAAAACGAGCATTTGAAGGGGTGGGCGAAAGTTCAAAAATAGGGCTAGAAATATTAAAGTTGCAGCAAAAAGAATTGGAGCAAACCATGAAAGACGCCGAACGCAGTGAATTGGAGCGCCTGCAAGCAAGGCAACAGTATTTAAAAAATGAGCAAGAATTATTGGAACAAAGTCGCAGCAATATGAGTAAATTGTTTAGGGGAATTTTGTTGTCGATTGCGGATTTTTTAATACAATTAGGAACCAGTTTAATAGTCACAGCAACTGCAACAGAGGCGTTTAAAAAATCACTATTAAAAAACCCAAAGGCAGCGGCCGTAGCTGGGGCGGTTGCAGTTACTGCAGGTTTAGCAACTAGAGCAATAATAGAAAAGGGCCCTAGATTTGCGAACGGTGGTATAGTAAGCGGCCCGACGCTGGGTTTAGTCGGTGAATATCCTGGGGCTTCAACAAACCCCGAAGTTATAGCGCCTTTAGATAAACTTCAATCTATGTTAGGCGGAATGGGTACGGGCGATAATGGATTTATAGCAGAAACGCGAGTAAGTGGCCGAGACTTGGCATTGGTTTTATCACGATATAATAAAGACGCACAACGTGGCTAGGAAGTATTACGGCATAATAGACGACATAAACGGCGATACATACACCGTTGAACTTTGGGACGCACCAAGCGGCTCGCTTACGGGCGGGACGCAATTACCATTGGCAGCGGATGGCTTTATTTTGGATCAGCAGGGTGAAGGTGACGCGCTTTATGAAAACCCAATAAGGAAAACTAAAGTAACTGCTTATTTTGTTGTAAATAGCACTGCAGATCATACATTTTTTAAAAATATAGGCGTAGATGACGAAAACAAATACGCACTTGTAATTTGGAAGGGCAGCAACTTATTTTGGGTGGGGCGTGTGTTATCTGATTTAAATCAATACGAATTAAGGCCAGAGTTAAACACAACATACACGGTAAACGGGGTGGATTGCTTGGCGCTTATGGATCAGTATTACGTAGATCCCGACTGGTTCAGCGCAGCAGATAGGCTCAACATGCTTGATATAGTGCGCCAAAGTTTATCGCAAACCGAATTGCCTTTATATTGGAGCCATTTAGGTAAAGGCACTCAATACATGATTGACGCCATTGAAAGTAAAACGCCGCGCGTTGAAGCATTGAAAAAATATGAACTAAACATAAACGCGGCAATTGACGACTATAAATTATATTATACTCAAAAAGTAGATGACGCAACCTGGAGCGGTTGGATTGATTGCGAAACCATAATAAATAACATATTACTTGCAATGGAGGCAAGGCTAGTGCTTGATAATGGCAAGTATTATTTTTATCAGCCTGTTGAATTTGGTGTTGCGTCAACTATTTATTACTCATTGTATGGTACAGACGGAACGCTTACCACATCGACAAGCTACGCGCATCATGTTGGAGTAAGTACAACGCTATCCGCAAGGCCACAATTTCAAAGTTTCCCAATAGTAACGCACCAGCCTGCAGTGAGGCAGTTTTTATTTAAATGGGTACGTAAAGCATTTGCGCGAAGAGTTAGAACATTTGCCAATCAATCGACATCAAATTTAACAGTAGGGCCCATAAATGCCTCGCAAGGGCCTCGCGTTTATGTGTATGCAAATTTAAATTGGGCAATTCAATTTTATACAGGATTTCAAATACCAGCATCAAGCCATATTTGGATATTATTTCGTGTTTATACTTACAATAGTGGAACGGGCGCGTATAAAAAATATGACTACACAAATCAAACATGGGTAAACACTACGGGCGTTCCTGATTGGGAGCAAATAGAAGTAAAAGTTGCATCCACAACACAAACATCTTCAACTACAGCAATACAAAGCGCGGATTTTATGCGCGATTTTTCAAGCAGTACCGGAGTAGATAATATTTACTGTGACTTTGGTATTTTGGGTTCAGTTAGAACGGCACTAAGCAACGTATCAAGTGGGGCGATATCTTTATGGGGTAATGCTAATTTATTTCAGCAAGAGGATTTACCAAAAACAATAAGCGTAACCAACACCGACAATGTTACGGCTTCCCAAGTTGTCGAGCTAGATTCTGCAATTTACCAAAGTAATTTAAGCCTGTACGACACAGGCATGATTTACGATTTAAACACCAACAGTATACGCACAACATGGCCAACAATGGACGCGGCTTTAGATGCTCCATTATTGCAGCGTAACGGTACGGATTGGATGTCTATTTATAAATTTTCCCCTATTTTACTGCAAGGAACATTTCACGATGCGGGCAATTATTTACGCGTTAAATCAATTTATTTTAATAGCGACGTATATCATTGGCAAGGTGGTAAATTCTACGCGCAATCGTGCCGTTATGAAGGCGAATGGCTAAAAGTTGCATCAGATTATGGAAATATAGTAACGGGTGGCGAGCTAGATAGTGATGAAATAGATTTTAATTCACAAGGAGATGAAGCATTACGCAGACTAACACAGCAAACCGAAGATTTACGAGAAAGCATAGACAACGTATTTGACGCATTGCCATATCACATTGGAGAAATTTCACCGGGTGCACCAACTTCTGATCCAATTATTGATACCGTTTTCGACGTTAAAGTATATTTTGACCAATCTGATAGTCTGTTAAAATGGGATTTGCAAGAGGAAGGCAAAGTAACCACCATAACCACAGCAACCTACAACGCAGGCGGCTACACTGAACTGTATCTGTGCGACACTTCTGCAAATGCAATTGAAGTAACGCTTCCAAGTGCAGCCGACTACAAAGGTCGCCGATATATATTTAAGAAAACCCAGGCAACTCACAGCGTGGCTTTGCAGGCAGCTGCAATTGACGACACAACTGAGATTCAGATGAATAACAAAAACGAAGCTATAACGGTTATGAGTGACGGGACGCAATGGTGGGTAATAGCTAAGTTTCCGTAATTTGTAACAGCGGGGCGTGAATACTTTGGTATTTTCGCCGTATGGCGGATCAGAAAATTAGTCAGTTAACGACGATAACCACCGTTGACAATAACACGGACGTTTTGCCAATAGTTGACACGTCCGCAGCACAAACCAAAAAAGTAACTCCTGCAGCTTTAAAAACTGCACTTGCGTTAAATAACGTAGATAACACAAGCGATGCCGATAAGCCCGTAAGCACGGCAACTCAGACGGCGTTGAATGCAAAGCAGGCGACGTTGGTTTCAGGTACAAACATTAAAACCATCAATTCTCAATCTCTTTTAGGTTCGGGAAATATTGACATAAGCGGAAGCGGTGGGGTTACTACCATCGAAGGGCTTGACGGTGCTATTAACTTGACCGCTGGGGCTAACGTAACTATCACCGACAACGGCACTGACACAATTACTATTTCCGCATCAAGTGGAGGGGTTACCGATGGTGACAAAGGGGATATAACCGTTTCAGCAAGTGGAGCAACTTGGACAATAGATAACGGAGTTGTAAGTAATGCTAAATTAGGCACAGGAATAGACGCTGCAAAGTTGGCTGATGGCACGGTAAGTAATGCGGAGTTTCAATATTTGAACGGTGTAAGTAGTGCTATTCAGACGCAAATTGATAACCAAATATTTTCAAGTGATTTTGTTGTTGCTTTGGCAGGGGGTAAAACCTTTGGTAAATTCACCAATGGACAGACCGTTCCAGCAACGGGGAAAACCGCAAGAGAGGTTATTTTGTTAGCGGCACAAGAGGCATTAGCACCAACGGTTTCTTTAACATCACCCACAACAATCCCATTTAACCAAACGGCAATAAGCAACGTCTTAAATTTTTCTTACACAATTAATTCACTTGGGGCAACGGTTGCAAGTGTATCTCTTGAGTGGAGAAGAAATAATGCAGGGGCTTGGACGGTGTTAAGCACAAATACGGCATTAACAACATTTACACATACGTTAACCGATACGGCTTATAACTCTCAACCTTTTAATTATCGTTACACGGTAACTGATACAAGCGGTGGTACTTTGACGGTTACTCGTGATATTACTCCTACTGCTTATGTTGCTCCAAGTATTTCAATAAGTGCTGGTTCAACTACACGTTATTTGGGTGACATTAGCTCTACCATTTCAGGGGCTGCAACAAGAAATTCGCCTTTAGTTGCTATAACAAGTTATGCAATTGAGGTAAGCGTTAACGGTGGGGCATATTCGCAGATTGACACAAATTCAATGGCTGCGGCTGGGGCTTCTTATAGTTATCTACATAACAATTCAGCGTTGATAAATTCAACGTCACTTGCTTATCGTGTTAAAATTACTGATGGATTTACGACTACGACTTCGGGGGTTGTTACCGTTTCTTTCTTCTACCGTAACGTGTTAGGATTTAGTTCAGCAACATCAATCACTATTTCTGATATCGAAGGATTTGGAAACATTTCATTGACTAATAGCAAGGCAAGAACATTTACAGGTGTTACCGCTTCGGCTTCGCAGTACACCTACTATGTATATGCTGCAAGTGCTGGTGATTTAGCTAACGTAATTTTGGACGGAACAACTCCAATTTTAGGAGCATTTACCAAATTAACTGACGTAACTGGAACTAACTTAAATGGTGCAAACGTAACCTACCGAGTTTACCGCTCTAACGCACAAGGGGCATTTACAAGCAACTCAATACAATTCTCATAAGATGGCAATTAAAAGACCTGATATTTACGAACACAATAACCCCGTCCTTTCAATTGCGGATAGCGATTTTGTAAGGGGCGGAGGTCGTGTTGTAGCGGATTTGACCGCACTATATGCTTTAAGCAGTAATTCGGATCAGTTAAAAGAACGAGTAACGAAAGTTTATGTAACCTCTGAAACCGCCTACTACATTTTAATAGATGATGCCAATATAGGTAACTCTAATGGATGGTTAGAGGAGTCAAGCTCAACGGCTTGGGGTTCTATAACTGGAACACTATCAAGTCAAACGGATTTGCAAAGTGCACTCGACACCAAGACCAACAAACTAATCACAACTAACCGTCAAACGGCATCTTACACACTTGTTTTGTCCGATTCTGATAAGTTAGTCGAGATGAACGTAGGTAGTGCTAATAACTTGACCGTTCCTCTTAACTCTTCGGTTGCTTTCCCAACAGGTACTCAAATTTTACTTGCCCAATACGGAGCAGGTCAAACAACCGTAGTTGCAACGAGCGGAGTGACTATCAGAAGTAATGGTGGCAAACTTAAATTGAATGTGCAGTATAGCGGTGCGACTCTTATTAAGATTGGTACTGATGAGTGGTATTTGTTTGGGGACATCGTATCATGATTTTAAGTACACACGGATTTGTAGCAAGTAGTATAGGGCAAATTGACCCTGATTATTTGGCTTTTTATA
>Ga0315903_10005905_pt1 | contig 15811 bp, 4 predicted proteins | sample LakEriMetagenome_7_FD_203524 | JGI IMG/M metagenome (GOLD analysis project Ga0315903, IMG submission 203524) | Freshwater fungal communities from buoy surface, Lake Erie, Ohio, United States - Buoy 2 MA119 | ecosystem: Environmental > Aquatic > Freshwater > Lake | place: USA: Lake Erie, Ohio...
TTTTGGTTTACATATCAATACCCCACAAACGATATGGGACGTGAAAAAGGAAGAAATTCCTCAATACATTGCTGATTTTGGGGGGCAAGGTGTTATCAAAGTGCCATATAGTAACTCAGGCCAGGGCGTTTTCACTATTGTATCAGAACGGGAACTCGAGGATTTCATGAAACTTGATTTCCCTTATGACCGTTTTGTTATACAAAGTTTAATTGGAAACTATAACTGGAGTTCCGAAACCTTGACGGGAAAGTTGTATCATGTGGGAACGATACCCAATGCAAAGGGAAGAACCTTTGTAGCAGACCTGAGGATGATGGTCAGCTCTACAGAAAATGGTATTTTACCCCTTTGTACTTATGCAAGAAGAGCGAAATTACCTTTAGAGGATAATTGGACCTCTGACGCATCCTCTTGGGACATGCTGGGAACTAATCTTTCTTTTAAATTGCCTTCGGGTGAATGGGACAGCGATACTCATCGTTTACTATTAATGGATAGAAGGGACTTTAATAAACTGGGTATTGGTCTCGATGACCTCATTGAGGCTTACATACAGACCGTTTTATCTACCGTCGCCATTGATAAAATGGCAGAATCACTTATTTCTCCCTTGGGCGATTTAAATAAATTGAAATTCAAACAGGTCAACGATGATCAGGGTCTGATGAATGAAATTTTAAATTATGATTGATTTTATGGCTCTGAAAGTTGGCCTATTACATTACTTTCATAATATTTTACAGCCTGAATTCTATTCTCTACCTCAAATTTATAGTATATAGCTTTGAGATGAAACTTTACTCCATTCAAGGATATATTGAGAATTTTTCCAATGTTTTCATAAGTTTCTCCTTCTGCCAATAATTTTAAAATGTCTAATTGTCTTGGCGTCAGTTTTTCCCCTCCATTGGTTTCCTCCTCAATGCTGGGACGATGATGGTGAACCAGTTTTTTTAAAATAGATGGAGAGAAAAATAAACGTTCATTACGAGTCAGCAAATCAAAAAAATATTCTTCTCCATTTTCTGTTAGAAAATAACCACTGATACCCGATTTAAGCAAAGTTAATATAGTTTTTACCGAACAATCTGGTCCAAAAAGAATAATCTCTGTATTTATTTGTTTTTTTCTTAATTGCTTCAAATGAGAGCATATTTCCTCGTTAAATTTTATGGGTGCTTCAATTAATAAATAATCAAATAATGCCCGCTTAGGGATACCATCTAAAAAAGTACTTACATTTTGAGCTTCACCCAAAATAATGAAATTTGGATTTGAGGTTAGTCTTTTTCGAATCTTTTCGAAATATTGAGATTTATTATTATACATAAGACCAAATCTTTCCATCAGTTAATTTTTTCAACAAAATACATTATAAAAAAAATTAATATCAACCCATTCCAAGGAATTGGCAATAAACTAGATGATTATACAGTGAGCCTGAAATGATTTTTTTAGTGTGTTAATTACCTTTATAGATGGAGACAATTTGATGCCTAGTGTTAACTTCCAGCTTTTTATAAATATTCATGATATGATAGCGAACGCCATGGATGGTAATATTCATATTGGAAGCAATCTGATTATAGGTAAGTCCATCGATTAAAAACCGAATCAATTTAGTCTCAATGTCAGTTAATTTTTCATTTTCTTTTTGAGACTTCCCTGGATTTTGAAAATATCCAATGATCCTTCTGGCTATACTTGCACTCAATGGACTCCCTCCTTCCTCTATACAGTTTATCAATTTCTCTTCTATGTCATCAAATGAAATTCCTTTAACTAAGTAACCAATGGCTCCACGGCTGATGGCCTGAAAAATCCTGTCATTATCCATCACGATGGTGTGAATCACTATTTTTGCATTGGGAAACGCTTTTCTTATTTTTGGTAATCCGTCAATTCCATTGAGGAAAGGTAGATTAAGATCAAGGATGATGACGTCAATGTTAGCATTGGTTTTTGAAAACTTGACGAGTCTTTCCACTTCATTTGTTTCAAAAACGACGCTAAACTTCTCAGAATGGTCAAAATGAGTTCTAAAACTTTTGACGATATTTGGGTCATCCTCAACGATTGCCAATTGATACATCTGATTTGATTTTAATATATTCTACCTCGCAATTTAAAAGGTAATTATAAATAAAAAATCGGTTTATTTTTTTGATAAAAAAACTAAATGAATATTTAGTTAGTTTTAAACTTTGACTCGACAGGTCATTAGAAATCGATGAGCATCATTGTCAAAATGTATGTTTGCTTCCATTCTTTTTGCTCTTTTAAGCATGATTGTCATTCCATGTCCTGATGAAAAAGAGGTAAAACTTCTATTGTGAAAACTATTAATTACCTCAAGGGTAAGATGGCTTTTTTCGTAGTTAAGATTGATTATAACCTTTGAATCAGGGGCATGTTTTAAAATATTTTGAATGGCCTCGGTGAAAATCATCATCAGTTGGTGACGCACTGTAAGAGATAGAATCTTTTCCGACGGAATCGTTTCAGAAATATGATAGGTCACTTTTATCCCTTTTTCTAATAAATACCGGTCACTAAAGTCTTGAAACCGTATGATGAGGTCTTTAAATTTCTGTTTTCCTAAATCTATAGCCCATATAATGTCTGATATAGCCAGATTAATTTGCTGGCATTCAATGGTTATACGGTTTAATTCATATTTAATATTTTCATTTATTTCCGTTTTATTAGCCAATAATTTATTTGCACCATAATTGATGGAAAAAATCATACTGCCCATTCTGTCATGCAAATCTTCCGCTATTTCAAGTCTGACATTGTGTTCTTTTTGTAATTGTTTTAATTTAATTGATATAAGAAGATAAAGGATAATAAAAAGTAAAATCAAGAATAAAATAATTACATACGTTTGTTTGTACCAAATAGGCTTTTGGATAATTTGTAAAGTTTTCACCTGACCATTCCAGCCAGAATTATTAGATCTTATCTGAATTTGCAAGGTGTATTCCCCCTGTGGTAATTTATGGTATGTTATTGGATTCTGACCTTTTATGTATTGCCATCTTTCATCATAACCTTTCAATTTATATCGGTAGGTCTGGTTTTTAAAATCGAAATAATCATCTCCGCCCAAATGAATCCTTAAGGGGGAATGGTACCATTTAAGCGAGATGGGACCGCTTGGTGAAAGGGTTAGTTCTTTACCTTCTTTGCTGTCATAGACATTAATATCGGAAATAAATGGGGTTGGTTTTATAGAAAATGAGGATTTTATTTCTGAGGGATTAAAATAGGTTACCCCTTCTGTCCCGCCAAAAAAGAGAAGTCCATCTTTCGACTTTAAATGGGAAATAGTATTGAATTCATTACCAATCAGGCCGTCATTTGTATTAAAATTCTGTATGGTTTTATTTTTAATATTCACAGTGGACAACCCATTTGCGGTACTTAACCATAAATTTTTTCCACCATCCATGGAATAAATAGCGTAAATTTCATTTGATGGAAGTCCATCTTTCATGGTTAATCTGCTCAGTATTTTATTTTTTTTGTAATCAAATAAAATAATGCCTATTTGGTTGGTAGATAACCATAATTGACCGTTAGTATTTTTATAGATATGATTAATTCTAACTTTTACATTAGATTGAATTTTATTCACGCTCAACGGTTCAGGGATCCAACCTTTATTTATATCAAAGATAAGTAATCCTTTATCTGTTCCAATAAAAAAGGAGCTGGAATCACGTTGCAGAAAATCAAATAATTGTAATTCCTTTTCAGTATTTTCAAAAGGAAGTGCCTTAATTTCCAGATTTGTCGGGTTAATCTGATAAACCCTGGTATTCCCTGCATATATCATATTTCTGTTTTTGTCATAAAATGCCCCCCTAAAACCTAATCCACTGCTGCTTAGTATTAGATTTTGATAATTGATAAATTTATTTTTTTTAAATTCCAGAATATCAAAAGCATTATAATTTTCGAGGGTTGTGAATAGCCTGTTACTTTGAATATGAATAGGCTTAAAACAGATATTCAAGGTACTGTAGGAATTAGGTAATTGATTTATTTTTTCTGATTTCCTGTCCCATTCATATAATCCTGCATAAGTGGCGATGATAATATTTCCATTATCTCTCTCGAGCATGCCTCTGACACTCTTACCATCTAATTCCTTTAGACTATTAAATTGAACCGATTTTTCTTTTAAAAGGATAATGCCGTAAGCGGTTCCAATCCAAATGGTATTCAATTTATCTTTGAAATATTTGATTTCTCCTTTTGCAAACTTCATAAATTCCCTGGTTGGAAAACCAGATGATTTGATAATATCAAAAATGGAAATTCCTTTCTCTGGAAAGCCATAACTAAATTGATCGCTTTCTGAAAATTTAATGGGAATCCTTATATTATTTACATTAAAAAAATTCATTCCCAATAATTCCCCCTTAAGATTAATGATTTGCTGAAACCAATTAATTATGCCATTTTTTTCAAGAAAAATTCCTCCGCGTAAATCTTCATAAATTCTACTCTTTAATTTATTACATCTTCCATCAATATCAATATACCAAATTCTTTTTTGAGGGTCTTCCATGATAGACGAAATTTCAGTAATATGCGTAGCCATTAACTTCATATCATTCAAATTTTCATCTTTCGAGTAATATACCTTGTCAAAAATGCTGAACCAGATATTACCTTGATAATCTTTATATAAAGCACCAATTTTCTGATTCTTGAATATTGTTTTTTTGTGTCCGGAATCAGGATTGAAGATGATAATCCCATTAGAACCAGCAATCAGTAGATTTTCATTTTTTGAGGTTATTATATCAAATACCTCATTGTTATCATTTATGACAGGAATGGAGGGATCTTCAAATCTGGTGCTAAATTTATGGCCATCGAATCGTATTAAGCCCATATCACGTGAACCAATCCAAATTATGCCCTTCTTATCCTGGGTTATGCCAGAAATATTTCTGGATGGTAGTCCATCATTAATCCCCAGGTATTTTGAAAAATACCTGGTAGAGGTCTCTATAGAGAACCCTTTTTGGATAAATAAATAGGATATTAAAATGAAAATCCAGGGGCTACGAGTGTTTAACATGACCTTATTTTTTTCTGTATTGTAACAAAAAAGTATCACTAAAATAAGAAAACAATTTATTGATTGATAAACTAAATGCATATCTATTTATCTGGAACTAATTATCAAAAACACCTAATTATATATTCAAAAAAGTTAAAATGTGTGTTTGATTTCATGAATATTTGTTTTAACCATTTGTAATATTTAATACAATGTAAATCAATAATTTATATTTTTAATATTTAAAAAATTAGTATACAAATGCAGTTTTTTCTTTAAATAACTACCTTTTTGGGTAGTATAGTCTGGGTGGGATATTCCTTGATTTGTGGTATCAAAAAATGGTATAACCTCTCAAACTACAACAGATGAAGATCGCGAATCGTATGTTCGTGCTGACCTGCAGCATCATTCAGTTAACTTTTTCTATTCTCCATAGTCAAGAATGCTATGAAACGCATGCTACCAAATATCAGGGTGGTTTTCATAGCAATATTATGATTCGGCCAGATAATAAAGTAGTCGTTTGGGGCGATCCAACCCCTTTGGGTATTAGATATTCGCCCACATTAGTTCCCAATCTGGATGGAACGCCCATAGAAGTTGGAACAGCTGGTTCTCCCTTTGATGGTGATATTGATGTCGGCAATAATTCTATGTTTATCAGGACCACTACTAAATTTTATGGTCATGGTACTGTTTTTCTTCCTTCAACATTTAATACTGGCACGTACCTGAGTGGGACAACTTTTCAAGACTTAACCAGTCAATTACCTCCTGGGGTAACTCCGTCTTCCATTTATAATATGATTAATTCCAGGGAAAATATCGCATTGATAACCAGAAGTGGTGATTTGTGGATAAAGACAACCCACAATTTTAATGTTCTTGGAAATGGTTCTACCAGCAATCCAAATCGTAAGCAGTGGTTCAAGGCATCCATCTCTAAAGTTAAAAAATTTCAGGCTTACATGGATGCAGCTATTGCACTCACAGAAAATGGAAATGTTTATGTTTGGGGTGCAGGCGTCTTATTAGGTGACGGTTCAGCTGCCAAAAATTACAATATTCCAACCTTGTTGGATAATTTTTATTATGGAAGCAAAACGGCTATAGACGTGGCTTGTGTGAAAGGGCCGAATTTTTATATTCATACCAGTGATGGCAGGGTTTACAGTTGGGGTGTCAATGGAGTTTCCCTTGGTAATAACAATACCACTTCAACTACTCCAAGAACGATAAAATTATGTAGTGGAGGCGATCTGACTGATATTGTAAAAATGGATGGGGCTAATGAGAGTGGTAAATCTTGTATTGGTTTTCTCAATGCTGATAACACCCTATTCAACCTTGGGGAGAATGATTCAGGTATGTTGAGTGGATCTTCCAATTATACCTGTCCTTTAAAGGTAACAAGTTCCCTTTTCAGAGATTTTACTTACGGAGGTCATTATACGGTTGGATTTAAATTAAATTCTTGTGGAGAGGGATTATACTGTTACTGCGGTCACCGTATTAATGGTTCCATTGGAGATGGAAGTACAAATGCTGGCTTTGTACAGAATTATCTATGCATAAAGGGAATTTTTGAGTTTTATTGCCTTCAAAGTGCTTATGATTACGGTGATGCCCCTGCTTCTTATCACAATGGTAATACCCCCAAAGCAGGGATGAATATTACGTTGAGCTTGGGTGCCACCCGAGACTTTAATTCGGGGCCTGTGCCTGTAGCAGCTGGTGCCGATGCGGGAGGAACGGCAGGGGATGGTGCCGATGAAGATGCATTGGTTTTACCTATGCCCATTATAGAGGAGGGATCTTCTGATAGCATAATATTTCAAATAAAAATTAAAAATCAGACAGAGTGTAACGCCAATCTTTATGCTTGGATAGACTGGGATAAAGACGGAAAATTTGAATTAAATGAAGCAGCACCTGCTCAGGTATCCACTCATAATACCCAGGCCTTAACAGATTATTTTGTCCGCTTTAAAGCGCCTGGTACCCAAACAGCTGGTAGAACGTATCTCCGGTTTTTCCTTTCCAAAAATGGTTTAGCTGACGATGCAAGTACTGCTGACTTAGATGAACGATCCCTTGGTGTTTCTTCTGATGGGGAAATTGAGGATTATGGCTTAATGATCAATCCCCAACCTAATGGTCCACCCATCATCACAGCCCATCCCATAGGTGCCGATAAGTGCCTTGGATTGGCGCATACCCTTTCTGTGAGCATTGACGAAGCGAAAAGTGGAAAGGTAAATTATCAATGGCAAAAAAAGGCTTTAGGGGCCAATGACAATACTTATACAGATGTTCCTAATGCAACAAAAAATACACTGATTTTCAATCCGGTAACTGCCTTGGATGAAGGAACTTATCGTTGTAAACTGACGAATAAATACACGAGTGGTACCACCACAAGTATAACAGGTACCACCTATTCCAATCCAGTTAATCTGAAGCCTATTACCACGGCCGAGTTCAAATTTTAAATCCCACTGTAAACGGCATAATAGAGAAAATGATGAAAACTACTACCATTTTACCTTTTTCAAAAGATATGAAATTTTTAATCAGCCGAAAGTTGGCCAAACAGGGCCTGACTGGGTTAATCTTTTTCTTATTTCCCTTCTTAGTATTTAGCCAGACCTGGACAGGAAATTCCAGTGATGACTGGAATACAGGTACCAACTGGACGGGAAGTGCAGTGCCTGGAGCCACCTCTACCGTGGTGATTCCTTCAACGGTTACCAGTGGTCGATGGCCTAAATTGAGTGCTGATGTCACGGTCGGTGTTATGACCATGAATGCTGGTTCCCAGCTCGATGTAAATGGATATACGCTCACTTTGCAATATGGCACTAACATCGAGACAGCGTCAATAAACGATGCCAGTGGAGGAAGTGGAATGCTTCGTTCAGGTATAAATTCAGCAAATTATGACGCAAATTTCAAGATTCAAAATTCGATTTTCCATTCCAAAGCATGGATACAGGTAGGCGGAAACACTACAAGTTATAGTACTTTGGTTTTTACTACTACTTTTAATAAAGAATTAACTGTATTTCATGAGGGCCATAACCTTTTGTGGATGGGCAATAGTGACTTAAGTGGTTCAGTGACAACTACTTGGCCTAATGTCTATAATGGAAACGTTATTGTTTATGCTCAATCACGATCTACCAGCTCTCAATGTGTTTTAGAAATGAGTCAGACAGGTAAAAACACTGTATTTAAAGGGAATGTTACCGTTTCAATGAATTCTGGGTCAATGTTTTTTGGACCTGGCACTCGTGGTGGGAGTTGTACTATAGAAGGAAATTATTCTTTAAACAAAACAGGTAATTCTGGAGTAGTTAATTTAGGCGCTGGCAGTAATGTTTCTTCGGCTACTTTAAATATAAAAGGCGACTTAATTTATAATGTAGCTGCTGCAGCAACAAATAATACTACTTATTTAGGTGCCAACCCATCCAACGCGAATACGGGTATTGTCAATGTGACCGGAAAAGTGGAAATGAGGATTGCCCCAAATGTAGATGGGCATAATTTTTTTATCAGAAATGTCAATAATAGTGCTTATACGGGTACGCCAGGTGACATAATTATAAATAACAACATAGGAAGAGTTGAATTCCACAATAATAATCTGGTTCTTGATTCATTATTCCTAAACGGTGCCGATTACAGCAATGTGTTGGATAACAGAATTAAGGCTACTGAAATACTCATTCCACATAACGTTGGTGGAAGTCAAACTTATATTGATGGAAATCGTTTTGACGCCAATGTAAGGTTGAGACAGAATGTTGCTACCTCAGGTGGTGATTATTTTGTTAGTGGTTCCAGAGGAACTACTGCAACTGGTGCGAAGGGGAATGCATATCTCGGAAACCTCAATCTGGAACTGGGAGGAACCGTAAATGGACAAATTCAAATTGGTCGATTTGGTACGGATAGTATCTACGGGAATCTTGATCTTTCCAACTGGGGCATTGGCGATTTATTTATGAGTCCTGGTGCAGGAAGGTTATATGTTGGTGGAAAAGCCACCTTTACCCAAACTGGAACCGGACAGGGATGGCTTTGGATAGCTTCGAATGGAAATGTAGAAATTAAGGGTGATCTTAGTATTACTGCTCCAAATACAGTCCTTGATTTCAGTGTGGACACAGGGAAAAAGATTTCCATTGGTGGTAAATTTAACTTTGATGGAAATCATACGGGAAGTCCAACCATGACTTTTGGCAATTTTGAGGTCGCCACCAATGGGGGCATCTTTAGGACGGGAGCAAAGGCAACGGGAGGAACCACTTCCTCGGTCGGGCCAGGAAAGTTAATCATAAAAAATAGCATACTGAGAGACAGTATCTATGAAATTTATGATATAACCAATGCAGATATTTTTGATAGCCAGTTTTTTGGTGATTCTCTGTATCTGGATCAGACCCTGGCAAATAGTTATACTTATATAGACGGGAATAAATTTAATATCAGATCTTCAGCATTTGCCATGGATTTAATCAATCAATGGGTTTATTTTGAATCTGGACGAAGAGGTTCCGGGACTTTTCTCGGTAATGCCTATCGGGGGAATGTTTATGTAAAGACGGCTCCCGCATCGTCGACGGTTTATTATCAAAGTCATTGGGGTAGAAATTCTATGGACTCCATTTATGGCAATTTTACGGCTGACCTGAAGGAACAAAGTCAACTATATTTTGCCTCTGAAAACGCGACCAATAGTAAGGTTTGGATCGGCGGGAATGTAGATGTGAATGTACCTGGTACCGCCCAGACAGGTGGGTTCTATGTGTCCACGGGTAATGCAACCGTCGTTGGTAACCTTGATGTTTTCTGGCCCAGGGGTACCATAGATTTTACACCAACGTCGCCCAATAAATTTACCGTAGGAGGCACTTTCTCTTTTGACGGTGGTGTCCTTAATGATGTGGTAAATTATGACTTTCAGTTCTTTGAGGTCGGAACCGCAGGGGGGACTATAAAAACGGGTGTAAAGGCCACCGGTGGAACAAATAGAAGTTTTGGCCCTGGTAATCTTAACATAAGAAATAGTACGCTTCGTTTTGGGCTTGCAGAATTTTATGGGATAAACAGATTTGACATCCTGGATAGTAAATTCTATGGGGATTCCCTTTTCGTTGAGGTACATATAGATAATAACAATAGCTTCCTTGATGGAAATCTTTTCGATGTTAGAGGGGTAGCTGTTTCAAGTAATAGGAGTAATGATTCAGCTTGGAATTTTATAGATTCAGGTGCCAGAGTTGGGAACAGTACTTCCAACGCGAAAGGAAATACTTACAAAGGGAATTTACGAATACTTAATCTAGGTGATTTAAATACCTCTGGGAGCACCGCAGCTTTATCCTTCAGACTTGGCTCTGGAGCTACAGACTCCATCTATGGTAATGTGGATGTATATATGGAGGATTACAGTCAGTTTCTTTTTGCCCATGCCTCCTCAACTTTAAGTAAGGTATGGATAGGTGGAAATTTCAACTTTTTAAATGATAATCCAATTGATGGACTTTTATGGGGTACGTACGGTGCAGTAACCATTGAAGGAAACATGAATGTAAAAGCGCCTTCCTGGGTTCGTCTTGATTTTACGCCAACCTCACCCAATAAGTTTATAGTAAAAGGAACTTTTGACTTTGATGGGAATGTGAATAATAATTGGGCTATGGATTTCCAATTTTTTGAAGTTGGTACATTAGGAGGAACTTTTAAAACAGGATCGGCAGCTACAGGAGGTGTTTCAACTTCAGCGGGCCCAGGAAAGATAGAAATAAAGAATAGTATCTTAAGAAATACCCAATATGATTGGTATGGTGTAGATCACGCAGATCTTTATGATAATCAGTTTTTTGGCGATTCATTATTCATGGATCAAACTACGGGTAACTGGACGCTAATCGACGGTAATACCTTTAATCTTCGTTCCGCTGCATTTACCTCAAAAATCCTGGGAACCTGGATACCTTTCCAGTCAGGTTCCCGAATTGCTAATAACATTTCAGGTGCCAAAGGAAATGCCTATAAAGGGAATGTAAGGTTTGCCCAACTTAATACTTCGGTAAATAATTACATACAAGCCTACGTTGGATACGGCGCTATGGATTCCATTTATGGAAATTTGTGCGCAGATTTAAGGGATTTTGGCAATCTATATCTTGCCCACAACAATGCCAATCTAAGTAAAGTATGGATAGGTGGAGATATGAAATTAAATTCTCCAACTACTGGTCAATTAGGATATTTATATGCCACAACGGGACAGGTAAATGTGGCCGGAAATATGGATGTCAATTGGAGAAGAGTGGATGTAGATATAACTCCTACCTCTCCAAATAAATTCCAGGTAGCAGGTAAATTTAATTTTGACGGAAATGATACAGGAGATCCTTCGATGAATTTCCAGTTCTTTGAAGTGGGAACAAGAGGAGGCTCCTTCCTCACTGGAAGTGCTTCAACCAATGGCATCTCTACCAGTAATGGACCAGCAAATCTTGATATAAGAAACTCCATCTTCAGGAATGATACCATCAAGACTTTTGGTGTCAACGAGTTTACCTTATTTGATAACACCTTCGAAGGTGGTTTGGCACATTTTCAGAAAACTACTACTGGTTACTCTTATTCCGATGGAAATAAATTCACAGCAGATTCTACGGTTTTTGATTCTTATGTTACCTCAGGTCAAATATGGTCTGCAACCAGAAATGTCAATGTAACTGGAGGAACTAAAAATACTTATAAAAACCTAACTTTTCTCTCTACTGGAGTTGGAACCAGTAGCTTAAATACGGGTATTTCTATGCATGGTTCCGACAGTATTTACGGAAACCTGAATGTAATTTATAAGAATACAGATAAACTTCACATAGGTTATAATGTAACTGGTTTTACGGCAAAAACGCATGTTTCGGGAGATTTTAATTTTACACATACCGGAAATTCTCATCAGGGTGGTGGCAATATTGATGGACGATTTGGAAATGGTTTTACAATGAACGGCAATGCTAATTTCAATATAGGAACAGGTCGTATAGCCATCAATCAGATTAATAATCAGAAATTTATTATTGATGGCACCTTGAACATCAATACAACCACCCAATCTACCGCTCCTGGATTGGATCTGTATCGAGTGGAAGTAGGAACTAAGGGTGGAACCATTAAAATGAATGCGGTGGGTGCCACCAACTTATATAATAATATTCTACAGAATACAGAAATGGTTCTGGGTCAGATGAATACCGGAACCGTTCAAGATAATAAAATATTGACAGACACCATTCAGTTTGGTTATACAGGCGGGTCCAATTATATTAATGGAAATACCTTTCAGGGAGGTACCCAATTGGTGATGCAAGCGCCAAACACCATCTATGTATATTCAGGAAATGCCGCTAATAAAGGAAATAATTACCAGAGTCATTTGAGGTTAAGGAGTAGTATGACTTCAGGTACTCAACAAATCTTTTTAAGCCATGCTGCGGCAGATACATTGGGTGGAAATCTAATCTACTTTGGAGATAATTTCCCCTCCCGTTGGATTTACCATCATGCGACAAATCATTTTGTATTTAACGGAAATGCTGATCAGCAGGTAAATAGTTTAAGTTCTGGACTGGTTCACAGATGGAGTGGTATTAATATTAACAAACCATCTGGGAAAGTATTTGTCAATAGTCCGTTGATTGTGGAAGGAAACATCCATTTAAACAAGGGCATTGTTGAAACCAAATCGACTTCTAAACTTAACTTCTGGGCGGGTATTGTGGCCAACGGTGCTACCGATGCCAGTTATGTAGACGGTCCGATGAATAAGGTGCTGGCTTCTAATGAAGTGTTTACAGCGCCATCGGGTAGAGGAGGATTTTATGCACCTGCAAAAATTTCGGTAGGTGCCAATACAGGAAATTCATTTGATATAGAATATAAACGGATTAGTCCGATTAAGACCTTTGGGTCTAAGTTTGAAGATCCAATCAAAATTATTAGTAATAAAGAATTATGGCAAATTGACAGAACAGGCGGAACTGCCCCTGCTTCTGTACAATTAAGTTATAATGCCAATAGGAATGGGGCCAATTATATTACGGACCCTTCCAAAATAAATGTGATGCGTCACAATGGTACCATTTGGGCTAACCAGGGAAGGGTTGGAAATACGACGGCCACCTCCCCTCAGAATAGTTTCATCGAAGCCAGTAACGTTACCCAATTTAGTCCATTCACTTTAGGTTCTACGGACGATACCCAGATAGATGAGGGATTACCTCGATTTATCATTCATCCGGTAGGAGATATCGTATGTTCCAGGGAAACCGTTACCTTAAAAGCGAAGTCCCGTGATGCAGCTGCTACTTACCAGTGGTATAAGGATACCTCATTGATTGCGGGAGCGACAGACACACTGCTAAAGATAACGATTTCAGGTATTAATGATGCCGGGGAATACTATTGTGTAGCAACCAATGCAGAAGGTTCTTTGAATAGTCTTTCCGCTATATTAACCTGGGTGCCAACACCACCCACAACAGTTACCCTTACCAATGGCTCTTCTACAGTTTGTGAGGGAGAGACTGTTAATATAAAATTAGGAACAAAACCTCAATATGTAAAATGGTATAGAAACGGTACATTAATATCTGGCGCTACCGATACCGTTTATAGAGCTGCCACTACGGGTGCCTATTATGCTGTAATGGAAGATTCCATTGCACCGCAGCAAAAAATAGGGCCAACCAATACATTGTTCTCAACTTCTGAGAACAATACAACCATTAATCATCTATTATTTGATGCTTATGTAGGTTTTACCCTCGACTCTATCAGTGTGGATGTGACAACGGCACAGAATTATACGTTCACTTTGAAAAATAGGGCTGGGGTCACCTTAGGTTCCAGAACCAGATCGCTGGTAGTGGGCATTAATAAGGTTTACCTTGGCTTTGCTGTACCAAAAGATTTTGATTACCAGCTTGGGGTGGCAAGTGCCAATGGTTTGAAAACCTTTAATGGAACCAACTATCCATATACAACCAACGGATTAGTTTCAATTAAAACATCGAGCTTAGGAACCAGCAAATATCTTGGATTATTTGACTGGATTGTTCGCGTAGATGGCCTTGGCTGTTTTGTCACTACGGACACAGTAAACGTGGTGGTAAATCCAAGACCAATCACTAGTTTAACTAATAATGGCACAGCTATAACTTCCTTCCAGCTTTGTGAAGGAAACCGTTTATTATTGAAAGCAAGTACAGGAACCGGTTACACTTATGAATGGACTAAAAATGGAGTAAGTATCCCATTTGCCACAGCAGATACTTTTGCCGTAAAAGAAGGGGGTATATTTGGTGTGAAAATCACTATAGGCTCAACAGGATGTTCCGCATCAAGTTCTACTGCTGAAACGGTCAATGTTGGTTTTAATAAATTGCCTGAAATAACTGTTCCTCCAAAAGGGGTAAATATTCCTCAGGGATTCCCATTGACACTCAGTGCAACGGTGTCAGGAGCTACATCTTACCAATGGTATAGAAATAATGTAGCTATTGCAGGGGCAACCCAGGCAACTTATAATACGGTATTAGTGGCAGACACAACTCTTCATTCGGGGAATTATTATGTAAAGGCTACAAACCTTTGCGGAGATGTACAGAGTTTCCCGGTACCAGTTACTGTTTATCCTGCCAAAACAACTTCAGGATTTGTAAACCTTACCCCGAAAACAGTAAATATTTGTCCAAAGGATAATGTGTCCATGATTGCCGATGTGAAGGATACCACAGGCGTAACTTATCAGTGGTATAAAGGAAATACTAAATTGACAGGGGTAACAGGACGTACTTACACTATCATGAATATTGATAGTGCGCAGCACGCCGGAAACTATTGGGTAATTGCCACAGGACCTTGTGAAATTGACACTTCTAAGTTTTATACCATTACGGTTTTCTGTCCTGATCCTGCCATTCTATCTGGACCGAATGACGTCACCATTTGTGAAAACCAGAACTTTAGTTTAAGTCTGGCCACTAAATATGTAGATTCTTACCAATGGTATAAATATACAAATACCTTAATTTCCGGCGCAACGGACAGCATTTATCAAAGAATAAAGGCTGTACCTTCTGAGTCTGGTAAATATTTTGTGGTACTTAAGAACCAGTGGAATACCACTGTTTCTAAAAACGTGAATGTAGTAGTAGATCCATTGGCAGTAATCACCCAACACCCGCTGGATACGACAATTTTAAAATTAAACTCGGTTACTTTCAGTGTAAGTGCGGTAGGTGCGGCATCTTATCAGTGGCGCTATAACGGAAATATCATACCAGGTGCCACCAACATCTCCTATACTATACCGGTGGTTTACTTCTCTCATGCCGGAAACTATTCATGTGATGTATTCTCCACAACGGGCTGTTTGACCAGTTCTAAACCAGCCAGGCTGAATGTTCAATTAGGACCTCCGCCAAAGATTACAACACAAACCGATTCCGTTACTATTTGTGAGGGCACTCCTTTAGATATCATTGTAGCAATAAAACCACCACCTGATACGCAACCAGTTCGTGTCACCTGGTTTAAGAACAATGCTTTATTAAGAAGTGACTTACCAAGTGCTTATACTGTAAATAATGCGGGCGATTATGAATATCAGTATTACAAGGCTTCCGCCTCTAT
>Ga0315903_10005907_pt1 | contig 15809 bp, 10 predicted proteins | sample LakEriMetagenome_7_FD_203524 | JGI IMG/M metagenome (GOLD analysis project Ga0315903, IMG submission 203524) | Freshwater fungal communities from buoy surface, Lake Erie, Ohio, United States - Buoy 2 MA119 | ecosystem: Environmental > Aquatic > Freshwater > Lake | place: USA: Lake Erie, Ohio...
AAGCAAATGACAAGTACGTAGCACTACCAGCAGAGTTCATCTCTGGTGATGTGCCAGCGGGCGAGTAATTAGCTAAAGACGTAGTAAGAATGGCCCGCCGGTTATCCGGCGGGCCATTCTTATGTTAAAAAGTTAAAAGGTTTGAGGGTTTGAATGGGTCTAAAGAAAAAGCACAGTTACTTTTTGGCCAGCGTGCCTAAATACAGTTCAATAACCTTAGGATCTGTTGATAGAGATTTTCCTGAGCCCTCGTAGGCATTCTTGCCTTGATCTAAAACATATCCTCGATCAACAATCTGCAAGCATCTGCGAGCATTCTGCTCAACCATAATGACTGTTACGCCAATTTTGTTGATCTCACGAACACGAACAAATACCTCATCCTGTAAAGCAGGGGAGAGGCCAGCACTTGGCTCATCTAAAAGAAGTACAGATGGATTCATCATTAAGGCGCGACCCATCGCTACCATTTGGCGCTCACCGCCAGATAGAGATCCGGCACGTTGCTTTCGACGAGAACCAAGAGTTGGGAAAAGATCGGTGACAAAATCAAATCGCTCTGAAAACTTGTCAGGAGACTGGAATGCACCCATCTGAAGGTTTTCTTCTATTGTTAGGGACGGAAAAACATTGTTGCTCTGTGGAACAAAACCTATTCCACGGGCTACTAATTGATCAGCTCTCATATTTGTGATCTCTTCACCGGATAAGGTGACATTACCTTCGCGGATCTTAACTAGACCGAATAACGCCTTGAGCAACGTTGATTTTCCGGCTCCGTTTGGGCCAATAATTCCAACGAGTTCGCCTTCATTGGCATGCAAATTACATCCATTAAGAATATTGATTCCTGGTAAGTAACCAGCTACTAAATCCTTTGCAGAAACCAATGCTGTAGCCTCGAATGAACTCATTACTTAGGCTCCTTCACTTGATAGATCTGTATCGTGGTGGGCACCCAAGTAGGCTTCTATGACTTGAGCATTACCCATGACAGTTGCAGGGGTTCCTTCGGCAATAATCTGGCCCTGAGCCATGACAATTACCCAGTCACTAATTTCGTGGACCATATCCATGTCATGCTCAACAAAAAGCACTGTTTTACCTTCATTACGAAGTTCTTTGATATGTTCAAGAAGGGATTGCTTTAGTGCAGGGTTTACACCAGCCATTGGCTCATCAAGCATCACCATCTCTGGTTCAACCATCAAAGCTCGTGCCATCTCTAGAAGTTTTCTTTGTCCGCCAGATAAAGCGGCAGCAAAGTCGTCTTGCTTTTCGATCAGTTTAAAGTTTTTAAGGATTGACGTTGCTTTTTCACGGATAGCTGCTTCTTGAGAACGCCAAATCCAAGGGAAAACTGACATGAGAACAGACTCACCTTTTTGTGCTCTGGCTCCTAGCAACATGTTTTCAATAACCGTTAAACGATAGAGAGCCTTGGTCAACTGAAATGTTCTTACCATTCCAAGTCGTGCAACTTTATGCGGGGGAATACCGTTTAGTGCTTTCCCGTTAAAGCTCCATGTGCCTGAGTTTGGAGAGTCATATCCAGTAAGTAAATTGAAGAATGTCGTTTTACCCGCACCGTTTGGTCCAATGAGTGCAGTGATGGATCCACGTTGAATCTCAACATGGTCCACATTGACGGCTGTTAAACCACCGAACTGACGTGTTATTTTATCGGCAATCAAAATTGGATCTGGCTTTGAAGAGCCAGGATTTTGAGGGGTTGTTAAGGCGAAGCTTGCTCCGGAATTATGCTTTTGCATCAAGTGCCAACTCCTTTTTATCGCCAAATATGCCCTGCGGTCTAAAGATCATTAAGAGCATCAACCCAAGACCCATGAGCATGAATCGAATTTGGCCTACTTGGTTGACTCCAATGAGCCAATCTGGAATCAAATTAGAAGTTACACCAGCTCGAAGAACTTGTTCAATAAATACGATCAGGAACCAAAAAATCATCGCACCAACTATTGGTGCAAAGACGCGTGCCGCTCCTCCAAGGATAAGGACGGTGTATGCAAAGAATGTCAGCGCTGTTCCGTAGTTATCTGGTTGGACCGACTGACGTGATAAGGCATAGACAAAGCCTGCAATTGAACCAATGACACCACCAATGATAAGAGACTGCATTTTGTAGAGATATACGTTTTTACCTAGTGAGCGAACTGCATCTTCGTCCTCACGGATAGCGCGCATGACGCGACCCCAAGGGGAGTTGACCATGATCCACATAATGAAAGTAATAATCGCAACAAGAATCCAACCAGTAATTACGACCCAAAGATCGTTTCCATTGAACCGAAGAATTGGAGTATCTAGACCTGTTTTAAAGGGATTTAGATCGAAGAACTCCTTACCAAATTTTCCAGTGATTCCATCAGATCCACCCAGTGAGTCATTAAATGTTGCAGAGCGGGCGATCTGGCGAACAATTTCGGCAGCGGCAATAGTTACGATCGCAAGATAATCAGCTCGCAACCTTAATGTGGGCACCCCCAAAAGGAGTGCGAAGAGAATCGAGTTAAAAATACCAATTAAAAGCGCAAGCCATAGAGAAAGCCCAAAGGTGATAACCGGAACGGCCACACTGTAAGCACCGATTGCTAGAAAGCCAGCCTGACCGAAGTTAAGAAGGCCTGTGTATCCAAAGTGCATATTCAGACCAATTGCAGCAAGTGCAAAGATGATCGCATTAACTCCGAGCGTTGCACTTAATGTCTGTTGAATAATAAAGAGAATGTCCATTTAGCCAATCCTCTCTTTCCGGCCCAGAATGCCCTGAGGGCGAACGATTAAGATCAATATCAGAACTACCAGCGCGCCCACATACTTGAGCTCTGTTGGGATAAACAATGTGGACAGCTGCACGAATAGTCCAATAATTAAGGAACCAACAAGTGCGCCGTTAGCAGTACCTAAACCACCCAAAGTAACGGCTGCAAATATAAGCAGCAGCATGTCCTGTCCCATAAGGAAGCTGACCCCTTGGTTCACCGTAACAATGACACCTGCATATCCGGCAAGTGCCGCACCCAAGATCCAAACGGCGCGGATCACTTTTTGAACATCGATTCCTGATGCAGAAGCTAAAGCTGGGTTATCGGCAACCGCTCTACTGGCCTTACCCATTCGAGTACGAAGCAGCCATAACGTTGCAAATACAATAAATCCGATTCCAATAACAGTTGTAAGAATTGATTTTGGTGTGATGTTTACCAACCCAAGTTCTAAACCAGCTTGGCCGGCGTACTGTGGAAGTTGTCGTGTGTCTCCACCAAAGAGGAAGAGGAAGAAGTATCGTAAAAATATTGCAAAGCCGATAGAGACTACCAGCATTGCAATTAACCCGGTGCCTCTTTTGCGTAGAGGTTTCCAGAGATATCTATCTTGTAAGAATCCTGATACGAAGGCACTGAGCAGAACTGCTATCGGTGCTGCTGCAAGAACTGGCAGTTTTGCTATAGCACTGAAGTAATAAGTAAGAAGTCCTGCAAAAGTTAAAATCTCTCCGTGAGCAAAGTTAGTTAGCCCGGTTGTTCCAAAGATTAAGTTCAATCCCAAAGCCGCTAGAGCAATGATCAATCCAAGGATTAATCCATCAACAGTTAACTGCGCCGAACGTTCCAGCATGGTGGCTTTCGCAACTCCTGGTCCTATAGGAAAGAGAAGTCGAAGTTCCACCCCAGGCATAAAAATGTTTGCTTTAACAGTTCCTTTTGTTGGATCAGTAAGCGCTTGGCCTGAAGGTAGATCACCTTCATTAATTGTTGCGCTGTAGGTTCCCTTTGTAGGAACGAGCACTTCCCATGCGCCAGCCGAATCTGTTTCTACCTCTGCGCTAAAGCCATCTGGACCTTCAATCGAAATTCCAACGCCGGCAAGTGGTTGTTCCGTAGAACTCGTGACGATTCCATAGAGTTTTGTAGCTGGATCAGCAGCGTGTGCAGGCGCCGCAATGGTGGAGAATCCCGCTACTGCACTCAACATGGTGATCAATAAAAGGATAAAGCGAGCGCTGCTGTTCCTTGTTGCAAAATACAAGTCGCGCTCCACATCTAGTTAATGTGCATCGCGATTCGGATGCATCAGGTTGATTCTTCGTTCCAAGCTCGAACCCGTTTTTACGCGGGCTAGGCGGCTAACCTTAACTAACGGACCTAGACCTCGGCAAGGATCAGACAGGTTATGCGGGCCGTGCAGATTCTTTCGCCAGCCTCATTGGAGATCACAATTTCGTAGGAGCACAGGGTTTTGCCAAGAGATATCGGCGTTGCAACGGCTGTGACTAGACCAGAGCGAGCCGAGCGATGATGAGTGGCATTGATGTCCACACCCACTACTTTGCGATTGGCACCTGCATGAATCTGCGCACCTATAGATCCCAAAGATTCTGCCAAAACAACACTGGCCCCTCCATGCAGCAGTCCGGCAGGTTGAGTATTTCCCTCAACAGGCATAGTTGCAACTAACCGTTGTGCCGAAGCTTCAATAATCTCGATACCCATTTTGGTTCCAAGATCACCATTGCCTCGTTCTTTAATTATTGCCATCAAATCTTGTTGCGTCATAAGACAATCATAACTTGTTATCTAGGATGGAGGCCATGGCTGGTACTAGCAAGGGCGATAAGAGAGTCCTTCTCATAGACGGACACTCCATGGCCTATCGAGCATTTTTTGCCCTACCTGCCGAAAATTTCACCACGGCATCTGGCCAGCACACAAATGCGATCTATGGCTTTGCAACAATGCTTCTTTCTTTGCTTACGACAGAAAAACCGACACATGTAGCTGTCGCATTTGATGTTTCTCGCACAACATTTCGTTCAGAAATCTATCCAGATTACAAAGCAAATCGCGCAAAAACTCCCGATGAGTTTCGATCTCAGATGAGTTACTTGCATGAACTTGTTGAATCTTTTGGAATCTCTACCTTTGAAATACAAGGCTATGAAGCAGATGACGTTATTGCAACGATCGCCAAGGCCGCTGAGAAAGAGGGCGCGCAGGTTCTGATCTGCACAGGTGATCGAGATTCATTTCAATTAATCAGCGACAAGACAACTGTTCTTTATCCAAAACGCGGAGTCAGCGATCTTGTTCGTATGAACGCGCAGGCACTTCTAGAAAAATATGGAATGACCCCAGAGCAGTACCCAGATTTTGCCGCGCTTCGTGGTGATCCAAGCGATAACTTGCCCTCTGTACCAGGAGTTGGAGAAAAGACAGCAGCAAAGTGGATTATCGAATACGGATCCTTAAAAAAACTGCTTTCAAACGTTGATGATCTCGGCGGCAAGGCCGGTCAATCTCTAAAAAACTGTGTTGCTGATGTAGAACGAAATAGGGAACTGACGCAGTTGGTTAGCGCTGTTCCTATCGAATTTACTATCCAATCTCTTGCCTGGGCCGGCGTTACAGAAGCTTCGGTGGAACCCTTGTTTAAAATCCTAGAGTTCAAGACGTTAAAAGAGCGAATGAAGCCTATTTTGATCACGCCAGATGGAGGTGGCGAGGTACATGCTTTGGATAATTCAGTTGAATCAGAGGGATTAAAGAAAAATTCACAAGCGCTTGCTCACGAAGTTTTAACACCCGAGCAAGCCTCAACAAAAATTGCACAGCACACTGGAGATATTGCAATCTCATTTGAAATCATTGAGGAGGAAATTACACAGTACGCCATAGCTTTTTCACCAAGCCAGGTGTTTTTGGTTGAATCAGATCAGATGGGGGATTGGGCTCAAGATTCTGATGTCAAAAAGATTGCACACGACGCGAAATCTTTAGCAAGGATTAATGGATTAGTAGGAGTTAGCTTCGATGTTTCATTAGCTGCATATCTTGTAAATCCAGGAGTTCGAACCCAAGAGTTTGTAGATATTGCCCAGCGATGGGCCGATACATCCAGAATTGATAAATCATCTAGTCAAAGTTATTTGTTGACATGTGCAACTGCACTATTTGATGTCAAAGAGGCGTTGACTCAAGAACTACACGATCGTGGACTTATGGATCTGTTTCTTACAATGGAAATGCCTGTGGCTGCACTCCTTGCCACAATGGAGAATGTAGGAATTGCCGTCAACAGAAAAGAGTTAGAGGTTCTGGCAAAGTTTTTCCAAGGCGAAGTTGATCGCGAGACAAAGGCCGTACATGAAATCGTTGGTCATCAATTTAATGTGGGATCGCCCAAGCAGCTACAGGTAGTCCTTTTTGATGAATTGAAACTTCCAAAGACCAAGAAAATAAAAACTGGTTTTACGACCGATGCGGAAAGTTTGGACTGGCTGCATCAGAAAACTGGACATCCTGTTTTAACGTCATTGCTTCGTATACGAGAGACAAAGAAGCTGGGAACAACGGTAGAAGGTTTGATTGCCGAGATTGCTTCAGATGGGCGAATCCATACGCACTTTGCACAAACTGTTGCAGCTACCGGGAGACTTTCATCTATTGGACCTAATTTACAGAATATTCCTGTTCGTACCGAAGAGGGAAGAAGAATTAGAAACTGCTTTATTGCAGGTAAGGATTATTCCTCACTCTTAACTGCTGACTACAGCCAAATCGAAATGCGAATCATGGCCCACCTTTCACATGATTCCAAACTATTGGCCGCGTTTGCATCTGGTGAAGATTTACACGCAACAATTGCTTCGCAGATTTTCGGTGTTAAGCCAAGTGAGGTTGATCCTGAAATGCGCCGTCAGATAAAAGCGATGTCCTACGGTCTTGCCTATGGCCTTTCTTCATATGGGTTATCCGCGCAGTTAGATATCACACCACCTGCTGCACAGGATTTAATGGATAGATACTTTGAACGATTTGGTGGAATTCGAGATTATTTGAAAACAGTTGTTGAAGATGCTCGCAAAGTTGGTTACACGGAAACGATTATGGGTAGAAGGCGTTATCTGCCGGATCTAATGAATGACAACCGCGCACGACGCGAAGTGGCGGAGAGAATGGCGTTAAATGCACCCATTCAAGGATCGGCAGCCGACATCATCAAAATTGCAATGCTCAACGTCAATAACGCTATTGAAAAACAAAAATTGAAATCTCGATTACTCCTTCAAATTCACGACGAATTAATTCTTGAGGTTTCACCTGGTGAAGAAGAGGTCGTTACGGTACTTGTTAAAAAGGAAATGGGGGCGGCCTACCCATTAAAGGCTCCATTAGATGTAAATGCTGGACTTGGTCTGACATGGCACGAGGCGGCACACTAGATAGTTCAATTCATATTCTGGAAAGTTTTGGCCTTCTTCTCACGCTCAAAAAACTATCCGAATTTGCCCTGGTGAGCGTACGAACCGTACTCTTGCCCTTCAGCCGCGAAAGCGGGAACTACTACTTTCTATCCCTACGGAGCTCACTTGACAACGCAAATCGCAGTAAACGATATTGGATCAGCGGAAGATTTTCTTGCCGCAATCGAAGGCACAATCAGAAATTTTAATGACGGCGACTTAGTTTCAGGTGCAGTTGTTCAAGTAGGACGCGACGAGGTTCTTGTCGACATCGGTTACAAGACCGAAGGTGTAATTCCATCACGCGAGCTTTCTATTCGCCATGATGCAGATCCAAATTCAATCGTTAAAGTTGGCGAAATCATTGAGGCTCTGGTTCTTCAAAAAGAAGATAAAGAAGGTCGACTCATACTTTCCAAGAAGCGCGCACAGTACGAACGCGCTTGGGGAGATATTGAAGGAAAGAAAGAGCGCGACGAAGTTGTTATTGGAACAGTTATTGAAGTTGTTAAAGGTGGCTTAATCGTTGACATTGGTCTTCGTGGTTTCTTGCCGGCTTCCCTTGTAGAAATGCGTCGCGTTCGCGATTTAACTCCATACATCGGTAAGCAAGTTGAAGCACGAATCATTGAACTTGATAAGAACCGTAACAACGTTGTTCTTTCACGCCGCGCATTTTTAGAACAGACTCAATCCGAATCACGTACAACTTTCCTTAATCAATTGGAAAAGGGTCAAGTGCGTTCAGGTGTTATTTCATCAATTGTTAACTTCGGTGCCTTCGTTGATCTAGGCGGAGTAGATGGCCTTGTTCACGTATCAGAGCTTTCATGGAAGCACATTGATCACCCAGGTGAAGTTGTTGAAGTTGGCGATGAGGTAACAGTTGAAGTTCTAGAAGTGGACTTCGAGCGTGAGCGCGTTTCACTTTCTCTCAAGGCAACTCAAGAAGATCCTTGGCAAGCATTTGCACGAACACACACGATCAATCAGGTCGTTCCTGGTGTTGTGACAAAACTTGTTCCATTCGGTGCGTTTATTCGCGTGCATGAAGGAATCGAAGGACTCGTTCACATTTCAGAGTTGGCAGAGCGTCATGTTGAAATCCCAGAGCAAGTTGTTCAGGTTGATGATGAACTTTTCGTAAAGATTATCGATATCGATTTAGAGCGTCGTCGAATTTCATTGTCTCTCAAGCAAGCTAATGAAGGTCACGAAATTGAAATCGAAGCTTTCGATCCATCTCAGTATGGAATGTCAGCTAGATACGATGCTGCAGGAAACTTCATTTACCCAGAAGGTTTTGATGCAGATTCTCAAGAGTGGAAGCCAGGCTATGAAAGCCAGCGCGAAGAGTGGGAAGCGCAATACTCACTTGCTAAAGAGCGCTTTATGGCACACAAGAAGCAAAAAGCTGAGGCCAAAGTTGCCGATGCAGCTGCAGCGCCAGAGGAATCAACTCCAACCGCTTAATTGATTTAGATAAAAAAAGGCCTAGCGATTACGCTGGGCCTTTTTTATTTTCATTTTGAACAGGAAACTCTGGGGATGTTTCAAGCCAGTGAAGATACGATAGGTACATGCGCGTGATCGGATTAACCGGCGGAATTGGTAGCGGTAAATCTCTGGCGGCTCAGTACTTTGCAGAGTTAGGCGCATTTGTAATTGATGCCGATCAACTAGCGCGGGAAGCCATCGAAAGAGGATCAAAAGGCTTCGATGAAGTTGTCAGTATTTTTGGTGATTCCGTATTGCTCAATGGCGATATCAATCGAAGCGCATTAGCAGAACTAGTTTTCAATGACTCGTCGTTGAAGTTAAAACTTGAGGGGATTATTCATCCTTACGTAAAAAAGAAGTTTGAATCAGCGGTTTCTTCACTCAAAGATAATGAAGTTCTTGTCTATGAGATTCCACTGCTCGTAGAAACAAAGTCTCAGGATCGTTTTGATCTTGTTGTAACAGTTGAGTCCGAGTATGAAACCAGAGTTGAAAGGTTGCGTTCACGTGGGATGGCGAAATCAGAGATTGATGCACGGATAGCATCTCAAGCTACCCGACGAGAACGTGAAGATGTTGCAGATTTCTTGATTGAAAACACCGGCAGCGAGGATGAACTCTTGCGCCAGGTTGAAAACATCTGGGATAGCATCATCGAAACTTTCTAAGTAGGCTAGGAAAATGCGCCCTGTCAGTGATCTACAACGCTCAGTGGCTCCTTTTCAAGTTGTAAGTGATTACGTCCCTGCTGGTGATCAACCTGAGGCAATAGAAGAGATTGCACGCCGAATTAAAGCTGGTGAGCAAGATGTTGTTCTTCTTGGTGCAACTGGAACTGGAAAATCAGCGACAACTGCATGGTTGATTGAAAAACTTCAGAGGCCCACTTTGGTTCTAGCACCAAATAAGACGTTGGCGGCACAGCTTGCCAATGAATTTCGCGAACTGATGCCAAATAATGCAGTCGAATATTTTGTTTCTTACTACGACTATTACCAACCAGAAGCCTATGTTCCACAGACGGATACCTTTATCGAAAAGGACTCATCGGTTAACGAAGAGGTTGAAAGGCTGCGTCACTCAGCGACTAACTCATTACTGACAAGGAGAGACGTGATTGTTGTAGCTACTGTCTCTTGTATCTATGGCCTTGGAACACCTCAAGAGTATGTTGATCGAATGATTCGCTTGCGAGTGGGCGATGAAATTGAACGAAACTCTCTGCTCAGAAAATTTGTAGATGTTCAGTACAAGCGAAACGATATGGCTTTTGAGCGTGGCACATTTAGAGTACGTGGCGACACAATCGAAATCATTCCAATGTATGAAGAATTGGCGATTCGAATTGAAATGTTTGGGGATGAAATCGAGAAGATCTCTACGCTTCATCCGTTGACTGGCGAAATAATCGCCGACGAGCAAGAGATGTATATCTTTCCTGCGACTCACTATGCCGCTGGACCCGAAACGATGAAGCGTGCCATCGGAGATATACAAGATGAATTACAGGTCCAACTCAATCTATTGGAGAAGCAAGGGAAGTTGCTTGAAGCTCAAAGATTAAGAATGCGCACGACTTTTGACATCGAAATGATGGAACAAATTGGATTTTGTAGTGGCATCGAGAATTACTCCCGACACCTAGATGATCGACCAGCTGGCTCTGCGCCACATTGTTTGTTGGATTATTTTCCAGAGGATTTTCTCACTGTTATAGATGAGAGTCACGTGACTGTTCCACAGTTAGGTGCAATGTTTGAAGGGGATGCATCTCGAAAAAGAACGCTGGTTGAACATGGATTTCGACTTCCAAGTGCGTTAGATAACAGGCCGCTAAAGTTTCCGGAGTTCATCGAAAGAACCGGACAAAAGCTTTACCTTTCTGCAACGCCTGGAAAATATGAATTGGAAAAAGTCAATAACGATGTAGTCGAGCAAGTTATTCGACCAACGGGATTGGTTGATCCGGCGATCGTCATCAAGCCGATCAAAGGCCAGATTGATGATCTGCTAGATGAAATAAACATTCGAGCTGCTCGAAATGAACGAGTTCTTGTTACGACTCTAACTAAGAAGATGTCTGAAGATCTCACAGATTACCTGCAAGAAAAGGGCGTCAATGTACGTTATCTGCACTCAGAGGTCGATACATTGCGTCGAGTTGAATTACTTCGCGAACTCAGAACAGGCGAATACGACGTTCTGATCGGAATCAATCTATTGCGAGAAGGTCTAGATCTACCTGAAGTTTCACTCGTATCTATTCTCGATGCGGATAAGGAAGGCTTCTTACGTTCTGCTACGTCCCTGATTCAAACGATCGGTCGAGCCGCACGAAATGTCTCTGGTGAAGTTCATATGTACGCAGACAACATAACTGCCTCTATGGCAAAGGCGATTGATGAAACTAATCGCAGGAGAGCAAAGCAAGTTGCGTATAACTTAGAACGTGGTGTTGACCCACAACCACTTCGCAAAAAAATCGCAGATATTACAGACCTAATTAATCGAGAGAGCGTAGACACAGAAGAGCTCTTGTCTCATGAAAAATCCTCAGCAAAGAAAGTAGCTGTTTCGGGTCTATTTGATGGAAAATCTATTTCCCTTCCTCGCAGAGATTTGATTGCATTGATAGGCTCACTTACTGAACAGATGAAGAACGCCGCTGGAGAGCTCCAATTTGAAGTCGCAGCCCGTTTGCGTGATGAGATTAAGATTTTGAAAAAAGAACTACGAATGATGGAAGAAGCCGGGGTCTGAAGTGAGCATCGATAAGTTAATAGTACGCGGTGCTCGCGAACATAATCTCAAGAATGTTTCGATCGAACTGCCCAGAGAATCACTGGTCGTCTTTACTGGCTTATCGGGTTCAGGAAAATCATCTTTAGCATTCGACACTATTTTTGCTGAGGGACAACGACGCTATGTTGAATCTCTCTCTGCTTATGCTCGCCAATTTTTGGGGCAGATGGATAAGCCGGATGTGGATTTTATCGAAGGGCTTTCTCCAGCAGTTTCACTTGATCAAAAATCTACCAACCGAAATCCTCGTTCCACAGTTGGAACAATCACTGAAGTCTATGACTATTTGCGTTTACTTTTTGCTCGCGCTGGCACACCACACTGTCCCAACTGTGGCAAAACAGTAACTCGGCAATCACCGCAACAAATTGTTGATCAAATACTGGAACTTCCTTCCACAACAAAGTTTCAAGTTTTGGCACCCGTTGTCAGGGCTAGAAAAGGAGAGTTTGTCGAACTCTTTAGCGATTTGATAACCCAAGGGTATTCCCGAGCACGAATAGACGGAGTAGTAGTCGCCCTCAATCAGGCTCCTAAACTTAAGAAGCAGGAAAAACACACCATTGAAGTGGTGATAGATCGTTTAACGGCAAAAGCTGAGAGTAAAACACGATTAACGGACTCAATTGAAACTGCCTTGCGGTTGGCCTCTGGCATTGTTGTTTTGGATTTTGTCGATTCAAAGGGTAAAGATAAAGAACGAACATTTAGCGAGCATCTTGCTTGCCATGGGTGCGAACTATCTTTCGAAGAGTTAGAACCTCGATCATTTTCATTTAACTCGCCTTTTGGTGCGTGCTCAGAGTGTTCCGGTATTGGTACAAAACTTGAGGTCGATAATGAACTGATCATTCCCGACGACTCAATTTCGATAAATGACGGTGCAATTGCGCCATGGTCCGGAGGACAGTCATCGGACTACTTTTTGCGCCTGCTAGAAGCTTTAGCAAAGGATCTTCCATTTTCTCTGGATACCCCATGGAAGAAGATTTCTGTAAAGGCTCGAGATGCAATTTTAAATGGCTATGAGTATGAAATTAAGATGAAGTACAAGGGTAGATATGGCGCCCGCAATTACACAACAGGGTTTGAAGGAGTCGTTCCTTTTATCCACCGCAGGCATAGCGAAACCGATAGTGATTACAGCCGTGACAAATACGAGGCCTATATGCGCCAGATTGCATGTGAGTCCTGTAACGGCGCAAGATTGAAACCCGAGGTTTTAGCAGTAACTATTGGTGGTAAGAATATCGCCGAGATTTGTGAATTATCAATTGCCGATTGTGCAGGTTTCTTGAAGCAGATCAAGTTGAATAAACGCGAAGCGCAGATTGCTGAGCGAGTTATGAAGGAAGTGCATGCTCGCTTGGGATTTCTTCTTGACGTTGGATTGGATTATCTCTCCCTTGCTCGCCCCGCAGGATCACTATCTGGCGGAGAGGCACAACGTATTCGTCTTGCAACACAGATTGGTAGTGGGTTAGTTGGAGTTCTTTATGTTCTTGATGAACCTTCTATTGGATTACATCAGCGCGATAACAAACGATTAATTGAGACATTGACTCGTCTAAGAGATTTAGGAAATACATTAATAGTCGTTGAGCATGATGAAGAGACTATTCGGACAGCAGATTGGATCGTTGACATTGGGCCGGGAGCCGGTGAACATGGCGGACATGTTGTTGTTTCCGGAAGCTATGAGGAGCTCATAGCGTCAAAGGAATCTATTACTGGTGCTTACCTTTCAGGAAGAAAATCAATCGATATTCCTAAGAAGCGTCGCCCTGTCGATCCTAAACGCACCTTAGTAATTAAAGGCGCCAAAGAGAACAATCTAAAAGACATTGAAGTGCAAGTACCTTTGGGCGTTTTTGTTTCTGTTACGGGCGTGAGTGGATCAGGAAAATCAACTCTTGTAAATGACATTCTGTATGTAACTCTAGCCAATAAATTAAATGGAGCGCGATTAGTACCTGGTCGACATAGAACTGTAACTGGCATAGATCTTTTGGATAAAGTAGTTCACGTTGATCAATCACCTATTGGTCGAACGCCACGATCAAATCCAGCTACTTACACAGGCGTCTTTGACAAAATTCGCGCCCTATTTGCCGAAACAAGTGAAGCAAAGATTCGTGGATACCAGCAAGGACGCTTCTCATTTAACGTAAAAGGCGGACGCTGCGAGAACTGCTCAGGCGATGGCACCATAACAATTGAAATGAACTTTTTACCGGATGTGTACGTACCCTGCGAAGTTTGTCATGGAGCGCGTTATAACCGAGAAACTCTTGAAGTTCACTATAAAGGAAAAACAATCGCCGAAGTACTCAATATGCCGATTGAACAAGCAAGTGGATTCTTTGAATCAGTTCCGGCAATAGCCAGATACTTAAAAACCCTCAACGATGTCGGACTTGGTTATGTCCGACTCGGACAATCCGCTCCAACGTTGTCCGGGGGAGAGGCGCAGCGTGTAAAGCTTGCGACCGAACTCCAGAGACGCTCTACCGGTCGAACCATTTATGTTTTGGATGAACCTACTACTGGCTTGCACTTTGAAGATGTAAACAAACTTCTGACAGTTCTTAACCGTTTGGTTGATACGGGAAACACTGTTGTGGTAATTGAGCACAACTTAGATGTCATTAAGTGCTCTGACTGGGTCATTGACATGGGACCTGAAGGTGGATTCCGCGGGGGAATGGTCGTAGCAGAGGGCACTCCTGAAACGGTATCTGCAGTAAAAGAAAGTTACACAGGCCAGTTCTTAGCCGAGATTTTAAAAACTAATCGAAAAGCTTTAGCGAAAAAGTAAGCCGATGGCAGATCCGAAGAGTTATCGGCCTAGCAACATTCCTGAGCATCCTGGGGTTTATCGCTTTTACAACAGTAAGGACAAGATCATTTATGTTGGTAAAGCTAAAAATCTCAAAAATCGCTTGAGCAACTACTTTCAAGCAAACCTCGCTACAAAAACCAACCGTATGGTTCACGAAGCGGTGCGCGTTGACTGGACAATCGTTAGTACGGAGCTAGAGGCGCTGGCTTTAGAGTTTAGTTGGATTAAGCAGTACCAGCCAAAGTACAACGTTCAGTTTAAGGATGACAAGTCTTATCCATACTTGGCTTTATCCCTTAATGATGAGTACCCGATGATTTTTATTACACGCAAAGATAAGCGACCCGGTCTTAAGTATTTTGGACCATATACAAACGCTTGGGCTTTACGAAACACTTTTGATGTCTTACTCAAAGTTTTTCCCGTTAGATCGTGTTCATCATCGAACTTTTCTCGTGCACAGCGCAGCAAACGTCAATGCTTATTGGGAGACATTGGAAAGTGTGCAGCACCCTGTGTTGGTTGGATCTCCCAGGAAGATCATAAAAAATTAGCCGGTCGACTCAACGAGTTCATGGAGTCTGGCATGGAAAACATCCTTCCTAAGCTTCACGAAGAGATGAATACCGCTGCTGCCAATGAGGAGTTCGAAAGAGCCGCACGCTTAAGAGATCAGATTGAATCTTTTGAAAAAGCTCAGAAATCTACTGAGGGAAACTTCTCAGACGATCTAGATGGAGATTTTATTTCTATCTATCACGATGGTTTTCATGCAGCAGGTTCGATTTTCTCGATGCATCGAGGTTCAGTTAAGGGCTCGAGGTCATGGATAGTAGATCAAGAGATGGTACTTGAAGGCCAAGATGAAGTAACTGCTCTTTTGTATTCAATCTATGGAACCGGTGCAATAGCAGTTCCACGTAATATCTACATTAGTTCAGATCCTGCCGATAAAGAACAACTAGAGCAATGGTTAGGTCAAATCGGGTCCACCAAAGTAGAGATTAAGGCCCCGCAACGAGGCGAAAAACTTGAACTATTGCAAACTGTTAAAAGAAACGCTCAGTACTCGCTCATTCAATATTTGAGCAAACGAGCAACAGATGCAGCAGTCAGTGGTAGAGCACTTACTGAAATTGAAGAGCACTTAAATTTGCAGCGTACTCCACTTCGAATTGAATGCTTTGATATTTCAAATATTTCTGGTACTTCTGTTGTTGCATCAATGGTGGTTTTTGAAGATGGAATGATTAAAAAGAGCGAGTATCGGCGTTTCATTATTGATACCAGTGAGGGCTTTGATGACACTCGAGCTATGCATCAAGTTATTACTCGCAGGTTGAAGCGCCTGCTTGATGATCGCAAAGAAAATGAGGCCGAAGTCGCAGAACTTGGTGGAAA
>Ga0315903_10005912_pt1 | contig 15802 bp, 16 predicted proteins | sample LakEriMetagenome_7_FD_203524 | JGI IMG/M metagenome (GOLD analysis project Ga0315903, IMG submission 203524) | Freshwater fungal communities from buoy surface, Lake Erie, Ohio, United States - Buoy 2 MA119 | ecosystem: Environmental > Aquatic > Freshwater > Lake | place: USA: Lake Erie, Ohio...
ACAGATGCAACTCCATTTGGAAATGCTGTAAAGAAAAAAGCTGATGCAGGTGGTGGTTGGTTAACTTGGGTATTTAGCTCAAGTGATTTAGGAAAAGTAGAAGAAAAATTTGGCCGAAAAGCTGCAGATGGATCAAGAACAAGGCCAGATGGTAGTGAATTAAAGTGGAAGCAAATTGGCGTAAAGGACATCATGGGTTCTGGTGAATTGCCATTTTTTATTCAATGGTTAACAGAAATGCACCCCTCGAAAGATGGTAATTCTGTTGCAAAAATAGCGAAAATAATTATTGCTGACGATGAACAATTAGCTGATTCTTGGTTTCAAGATGAAATTAAATCAGGGCTAAATGGCGTAGAAATCGAATGGGTTATACCAGAATTAAATGATGGCGATAAAGGTATTGTTGCAGTTGAAATAGTATTGAACGACAAAAATATAGTAATCAGCTAAACTAACTTCGAAAACTTTCACAGTCACAACTTTTACAACAAATACTTAATTTCCCACAATTTCGTTAATTTTGTTCAATAATTCTTCATAGGTCCAATCTTTGTCAAGCAAACAATCAGGGCTAAAACCTGACAACTCCGCAGATGAGTGAGAACCGGTGGCAACAGCAATAACTGCTAAACCGGCATTATGAGCCGAAATAATGTCTTTTGGGCTATCACCAATTATGATTCCAACCTGATTTCTAGCCAACGATTGTTTAGCTCCTTGAATAATCAAGTCTCTATTCCATCTACTTTCTGTAGCACAGAATATATATTTATCTTCAAAAAAATCCCAAAGCCCAACGTGGCTTAGCTTAATTTTTGCACCTGTGTAAAGATTCCCCGTGCCAATAGCGAGTTCAAAATTTTGCACGCTTTTAATTTTAGTTAAGATTTCTTTTATATTTCCTATAGCACTGGTTGAACTGCCCTTAAGGTTAGTAAGTAACTCGTTTGTATAGGCATCAAGAATTTGTGTAATTTCACTGAAGCTCACCTCAATATCTACTGAATTGAGCAAAACCTGTACAATTTCATAATCTGTATAACCACTAAGTTTTTTTCGATCAATCTCGATGACTTTTCCGGCATATTCAGAAACGGCCTTAGCGAAAGGTCGGGCAGCAGCTCCATGAGTTAGTAGTAAAGTGCCATCGATATCCCAAAATAACCTGATCTGGTGCTCCGGTGCTGCTATTGGCATATAGGAACCCTATCTTTTACTCTTACCAATTTGACGAAATTGAATGTGTCTAGTCTACATACGGCTGTTATTTCAGTGTTTCGGTTAACCTCCAATTTATATATACTTGTTTATATATACTTGAGCCATTGCCGGACTTATACTGAAGATAAGGTGTGACTATGTCATCAAAGATCATTGAAGTTGGATACGGTAATGTAAAACGAGTAAAAATTGGTGGTAATGGAAAACTAGTTTTAATTGGTGGACCTTGCGCAATCGAAAATAGAGATCATGCATTGATGATGGCAGATCGCATAGCCAAGATTTGTGATGAATTGGGAGTGGAATGGATTTATAAGTCCTGTTTCGATAAGGACTGTAGATCCTCGCCAGATAGCTTTCACGGTGTCGGAATCGATCAAGGATTAGAAATTTTGTCTGAAGTAAGGACAGAGTTTGGTATACCAGTAACTTCAGATTTCTCTGACCCTGCTTGGGCAGAAGCAACAGGCGAGGTGTGTGACCTGGTTCAAGTGCCTGCATACTTATGCCGCCAAACTTCGATTCTTAAAGCTGCAGCAAAAACGGGAAGACCAATCCATTTAAAAAAGGGACAGTTTATGAGCCCTTGGAATATGAAAAATTCGGTTAAGAAAATTGAGGCCGCAGGAGGAACTCAAATTTTGCTGGCAGACAGAGGCACATTCTTTGGCTATAACATGCTAGTCAATGATATGAGAAGTTTTGCAATTATGGCTCAAACTGGTTATCCAGTTTGTTACGACATAACTCATTCCATTCAAATGCCAACTTCAATGGGAGAAATTTCTGGAGGCCAAAGGGAATTCATTCCACCATTAACTAGAGCCGCCGCCGCCGCCGGTATAGATGCTATTTTTGCTGAGATCCATAATGATCCACCAAATGCACTGTCTGATCCCAATACAGTGCTGAACATTGAGCATCTCCGACACGTCTTAGGACAGGCTAGAGATATTCATAATTTTCGCTTAGAACTACTAGATAAATACGGGGTTGATAATGTCTACTAAAGCTAGAGATAGAATGAAAAAGTTAGATCAAATACCGGTGCTAAGCGAAAAATCCAGTTTAAAGAAAGCACTTGATTTAATGAGTGAAAAAAAATTAGGAATAGCTTGTTTCATAGATAGCACCGGGGTCTTGAAGGGATTGTTGACAGATGGTGATCTGCGTCGGTTATTGCTTACAAAGCAAAGCCCGCTACCAGCATTACTTATCTCAGATGGGCTCAGTTTTGGAAATCCTAATCCGACAACTGCCCACGAAGACGACGAAGTTACTCAATTGCAGGCAGTTATGAATCAGAAGCAGATATGGGATCTTCCTATTGTTGACTCAGAGAACAAATTACTCGGTTTATTACATAGGCATGATGCTAACTAGTAGTCTCAAGGAGCGCCTGCGCTCAAGGGAGCTAATCTTTGGAGCTTGGGTGTCATTTGCCCACCCCTCAATTACAGAAATTTTTGCCTCTCATGAATTTGATTTTGTTGCGATTGATATGGAACACGGAACAATAAATCTTGAGCAAGCACAACGGATAATTGCTGCAAGTCAGTATTACAAAGTTCCATGTTTGCCTAGGCCGGTATCGCATTCCAATGACTGGATAAAACCATTACTAGAGTCAGGTGCTGATGGTTTAATTGCACCAATGGTTAATAGCGAAATCGAACTCAATGGTTTAATCAATAATGTTAAATATCCCCCTAAAGGAAATAGAAGTTTTGGAGTCAATCGGGCACAAAGCTATGGTAGTAATTTTGATCAGTATGTTAAAAACTGGAATGACTTTTCTATTTTTATTGCACAAATTGAATCAAAATCGGCAGTAGATAGCGTAGAAGAAATTGTTTCACACAAAGATTTGGATGGCGTAATGATTGGCCCATATGATTTATCTGGTTCACTTGGAGTCCCTGGTGAAAAATTTCATCCATTAGTAAAAGAAGCCGAATCTAAAGTGATAGAAGCATGTAAAAATCGTGGCATATCCTGTGGCACTCAGTTGAGCGATTTTAATGCTGAATCCATTAATAATGCTCTAGCAATGGGTTACACATTTATAATTGCATCTTCAGACTTGTTTATTTTAGACTCGTGGGCAAATGCGGCAGAAAAAGTAATGCAAGGATTAAGGGCGTGACAGAGAAATTTGAGATTTCGTTTAAATCACACACACAATTATTCTCTCTTACCGGAATGACTGCGGCAGTTATTGGCGGTGGCGGCCACGTGTGTTCTGCCTTGGCAAGAGGGTTCGCAGGAGCCGGAGCCGATGTCGCAATCATCGACATTCGGAGCGAAAAAGCTGAAATCATTGCAGAAGAAATCAAGAAAGATTTTGGTGTAAAAACTATCGGAATCGGAACTGATGCTACAAAAATAAATGAACTTAATGCAATGATGCAATCCTTATTAAAATTCGCACCAAAGATTGATGTTGCAGTTAACGGCGGAGGAATTAATAGCCCGGAACCTTTCTTAGAAATTAAAGAGTCAGAGTGGCGCAAAGTAATGGATTCGCAACTCACAGCAACTTATTTAGGGTGTCAAGTATTTGGCAACCATATGTTAAAAAATAAACAGGGCTCAATAATAAACATATCTTCAGCATCGGCTGATCCAGCTCTTTCTAAGGCCTATGCATATTCAGCTGCCAAAGCTGGAATAAGAAACTTAACACAAAATTTAGGAAGAGAGTGGGGTGAAACTGGCGTAAGGGTAAATGCAATTCGTCCTGGTTTCTTTCCCACTGATTGGAATAGGAAAAACTTTATAACACCCGAACGCGAAAAGGCTATTTTGAATCACACGCCTATGGCTAGATTTGGTGAAACCTTCGAACTGATTGGAGCTGCAATTTATCTCGCTTCTTCAGCCTCTAGTTTTGTGACCGGATCAGAACTAATTGTTGATGGTGGATTTTCCGCCATGACAATTTAATACCCATGTCACGCACAGTTGTTATCACGGGCGGAACAAAAGGTATTGGCTGGGAGTTGGTTCAGTCATACGCAAGAGATGGCTATAAGGTAGTAAGCGGTTCTAGGAGCATCAAAAATGATATACCGACGGATATTGTTAACCAAGTCAAGCAAGTTCAAATAAATGTAAGAAACAGAAGTGATCACATGAAACTAGTGAACATTGCGCGCGATTGGACTGGAAGGCTTGATTGCTACGTAAATAATGCCGGTTTTTCTGAATGGCGATCTTTAGAGAACATAAACGAAAATTTTTTGACTGAATTATTCGAAACTAACCTTTTTGGATATTTTTGGGGAGCACAGGCAGCTCTAACAGGCTTAGAAAAAGGTGGATCTATAATTAATATATCAAGTTTGGCGGCTAAAAGAGGCAGTGCTAACAACAGTGCTTATTCAGCAACAAAATTTGGCATTACAGGATTAACGCAAAGTTTGTGTAAAGAATTGGGATTAAAAGGTATAAGAGTTAATGCAGTATGCCCAGTGTTGATTGAAACTCCAGGACTTTTAGATGCACTAAATTCAGACCAATCTCCCGCCAAAAACAATACGCAGAGATTTCTTGAGGATTTTATTTCATCCCAAACCGCACTTGGTCGATTACCTACTTTAAATGAAGTGGCACAAGTATGCTTGTTTTTGAGTTCCAATGAAGCTAGCGGAATTACTGGGCAATCAATCAATGTAGATTGCGGAGTTTTGCCAAATTGAAAATAGGAATCGTAATTCCTGCACGATTAGAATCTGAAAGATTACCTAACAAAGTATTACTTGAATTCATGGGAAGATCAATGATTGAGCATGTTTGGCAAAGAGCTCAACTTGTAGAACCTAAAATTGAAATCGTAATAGCTACAGATAATGAGCTAATCAAAACAAAATGTGATCAGTTCGGCGCAGTAACTGTATTAACAAAAAATAGCCATCTAAACGGCTTAAGTCGCGTCGGCGAGGTTTCAAAAGATTTAAATTGGGATTTTTATATAGTCTTGCAAGCAGATGAAATACTTATTGAACCAAAAAATCTTAAGTTCTTAATAGATGCAATTAAATCTAACCTAAATTTCGATTTCTACAATTTGATAACCGGCATGGACAATGTTAGTGAGTTAAATGATACAAATACAGTGAAATGCATTATCCGAAATAATAATTCGATAATTAATTTTACACGGAAAAGTAGTTCAGTCGCATCCAAACCAACCCAACTTAACTTTACAAAGAAAGTTTGTGGTGTTTATGCAATATCGAAAAGAGCATTGGGCATGGTTGCAACATCACCTGCCACACAAATTGAAATGGCCGAATCTATAGAACAAATGAAGATTATTGAGATGGGATTAGATGTATTAGGGGTGATAGTTGGCACAAATTATCCATCTGTAAATACAAAACATGATGTATTAGCTGTATTGGAGATATTGGAATCTAGTAAAGAGCAACAGGCAATTTTGAGATTAATTCAGTAAATATGTTACTTTCAAATTCAGAAATAGATCAAAAGCTAAACTCTATACTTACAGAGTTAGGTCGTGAAAAGTACTTAGTAAATCCATATTTCAGAATTTCAAAAGCAACGCCAGAACAAATGTATAGATATAGAGATTTAAATTACCGTTTTCAAAGAATTAGAATCGTATTATATTTATTGGCATCAATTCCTATAAATATTGGTAAAATTTTTTTGTTTATATTTTTTAGTTTTATATTTATGAATCAAAATAGAATCTTAAGTAAGTTTATTGATAAAGCAGAATATATTTTTTTGTCACATGGGATAGGTGAAAATATCTCCCAAAGAGGTACCGATCAGTTTTTTGGAGTCATGCCAGCTTACTTATCTGGGAAAAAAAGATCTGTTACTATGATTTACACCAACCACTACCGGATAAGCTATAAAAAGTACGCCAAATTGACCTTGTTAAATAACGACGGCATAACTAGGAATTTGATGCCTAAATTTCTCAAACCTACAGAAAATTTGAGTTATCTAAAAAATATAGTACCAACATCTTTCGCTTGTTTAATTAAAGGTCTTAAGATATTCGGAACTGATCCAGTTTCAGCCTACTTATTAATCAAAGGCTCAGTTTTGTTCTATGGAAGGGCAACGTACAGCAATTATTTATTGATGAAAAGAGTTCAGCTAAGAATTGACCGAAGTAAACCAAAATATATAGTTCTCACTTTTGAAGGTCATAGTTACGAACAATATTTAATCGAAAACATATCCATAAATTATCCAGAAATCAATTTAGTCCTTTACCAGCATAGCCCGATTGTCCCTGATCATTACGGCGTCAAGAGCTTTTTGCGCTCATATAAAAACAAAATTGTAATCATGACTACTGGAAATAAATATATAGGTGTCTTTTCTGAAATTTCATCAATTCCAGTTTATAAACTAGTAGGGTCTTCTAAAGCATTGGCATCTGCATCCGCGGCCAGTAGAAATCCAGGCAATATTGCGCTTTTTGCACCAGAAGGCACCGTAAGAGCAACTTCTGAATATTTAAAATTGATTCGATACTTATGCGACCGAATGCCCACTTTTAATTTTCGCCTGAGGTTGCATCCAAATTTGAAACGAGGAGTATTGATTAATATTCAAATCAGGTTACTTAATTTTAAACACAATTTTTCATTATCATCAAATAACCTTTACTCCGATTTGGAAGAATGTAAGTATGTTTTTTATCGCTCAAGCGCAGTGGGTGTTGAATCTTTACCGTTTAACGCAACTCCTATTTTTTACGGAAATTCAGGTGAATCTGGTTTAAACGTTTTAAGCTATAGTTTAGTAGACCAATCACTTTTGGATACACCTGATAAAATTCTTGTTTTTCTTGATCTAAACACCGTATCGGTAAGCAAAAATGCGAAAATGAAAATTTATACTGAATTATTTGAGCTAGTAAAGTTCTCAGAGTTAAATGAAATATTTAATGTAAGTTAAAATCTCTTATTCAATAAAAATGTTGGGTCTATTTTGAATAGAAAAGCTCTCAATAGATCAAACCAAATATGCACACTATGTTTAAAGCGAATTATGCCTGATAAGGTTTTATCACCAAATAAAGTGAATTGGACGCTTCGCAACAGTTGAGCAATCAGGAGTTTAATTCTCGAAAGATCTGGGTATTTCGTAACAAAAAAGTATCTCATATACGATCCAGATTTAAATTGATTCAATGTTATAGGCTGAATCTCCTCCGAATCTTGACTTTTTACAATTACTTTAGAAGCAAAAATAATTGGATGGTCCCTTGATACTCTGTAAGAAAAAATCACGTCTTCGTATGCAGAGTAAGAAAGTTTGGAACTTATGAATCCATAGGATTGTAATGTTTCAACTCTCCAAATAGATATGCCATTTACCCATTGAGTTGCTATATCAGTTAGAGAATCTTGATAAATTTGAGCATGTCCACTGCCTAAAACTTTACCTTTTTGATTTGAGTAAAGATAAAACAAAAATAAAATTAGTTTCGTGAACCATGAGTAGTTTCTGTATTTAATTCCTTCAATTTTCAAACCGAAAGCAAAAACCTTCGCGAATTTAGGGTTAACTAAGTAATTATTAACTAGAATATCTAGTGAATCAATCGGCAAGGTAACGTCATCATCTAAGAAAAGTACCCAATTTATACCTACTTCAATTTCTTTAATTCCAATACTTTTTTGATGAATTTGTCCTGAGATTTCGGAATGGATGTGCTTTAAATTTAATAGAGCACTATGTTTTTTAGCGATGTTTGTTACATCATTTCCGCTTGAAACAATGACTACTTGTCGGATGTATTTCCCTGAAAGAGTAAGTGAAAGTAGCAAGCTATCCAATTTTTCAGGTCTATCTTTTGTTGCAATTAATATCGCAATCTGCATAAATATTAAATTAAATTGTTTTTAATCAATATGGCTCTAAAAGTTTCAATCGTATGCCAATCTTTGTTATTATCACTACTAAATTTAAAACCATGCTGTACTGGTAGACCATTTTTCTTGTAGAATTCCAACTTCTTTAATTCAGGAGATAAAATTGCATAGTATTTTTCAAACTCAACAGTATAAAATGAATCATCTTCAGTAATCATAACTTCGTGCAGTTTTTCACCCGGACGTATACCAATTATATCTAATTGTGCTTTAGGAGCAACAACTTTGGCCACATCAACTATTTTAAAGCTTGGTATCTTCGGTACAAAGATTTCACCTCCATGCATCCTGGCAAGCGAATCCAACACAAATTGAACACCTTCCTCTATCGTGAGCCAAAATCTAGTCATTTCAAGATCAGTTATAGGAAGATGCCCAGTTTTGCTTTTTTCTTTAAAATACGGGATGACACTCCCTCTAGAGCCTAATACATTTCCATACCTAACGACTGAAAATCTAGTTTGAGTATTTCCCGGTGAGGTATTACCGGAGATCATTAACTTATCTGAGCAAAGTTTTGTTGCCCCGTAAAGATTTGCCGGGTTTGCAGCTTTATCTGTACTTAATGCAATTACTTTTTTTACACCAGCCTTTATGGAAGCACTAACGATATTCTGAGCGCCTATGACGTTGGTTTTGATGGCTTCCATAGGATTTAATTCTGAAGCAGGAATTTGCTTCATGGCTGCTGCATGAACAACGAAATCTACACCTCTCATAACCTCAAGCAAACGTTCAGAATCTCGTACATCACCTAGGTAAAAACTCAGCCGGTTATCTGAAACCTCGTTTTGAAACTCAAATTGTTTTAATTCATCTCTACTAAAAACAATCACATTCTTAACATTGAAATCACTTAAAATCTTTTTGACAAAAGCTTTTCCGAATGAGCCAGTAGCTCCCGAAACAAGAATGGTCGAATCTTTAAACATCTAACCCTTTCTCAATTTAGCGAGGTTTGTACAACAGCAATTCAGACTTAATCATATCATTAATATTTCTCACATCCGATTTGACGGTTTTCTTGTAAAGAGAATTGTCTAATGAAAGATATTGTGGACGAGTTGTGAGCAGATTTGATTTCTTGGCTGAGGATGAAATGATTCTCTCTTTCGGCAACTCCAAATTAATCGCCACTTTTCGTGCAAATTCTAATTTTGTAATTGAATCATTTCCTGAAACATTAACTAACCCGGAAAAATCAAAGCCGATCAATAAATAAATTGCTTTAATTAATTCTGATACCGACAAAGGAGAGAAAAACACATCATTAAACCCAAAAAAATTGACTCCTGACTCTAAAGAGCTTTTGACACGTGAGAGCAATTGTGTATTTCCTCGCCCTTCTTCATAACCAAAAAAATTAGTTCTAATTACTAATGCTTTTTTATTTGCGGACATAATGAGTTTCTCTGCATCAATTTTAGATTTTCCATATACATTAACCGGCCACATTTTTGTACTTTCAGTTCTGGGCTTTCGCAAAATAGATTTATAGTGATCAGTGCTAATGTGAATAAATTTTATATCAAGCTTATGAGTAAGATTAGCAAGTTGCTCTGGAAAAAAAGTATTTAGTTTAAAAGCTTCAATAGGATTAGATTCACACATATCAACATTCGTGAAACCAATACAATTTATAACAATTTCAGGACGGATTTTTTCTAACAACGGTCGCAAAGCTTCTACACTTTGCGCATCAAAACTTAACAAGTTATTGCTTAATACCTCTTTCTTTCTTGAGGTACCATAAAGGGTATAACTTTTGTTTGAATTTAGGAATAATCTATTTCCCAAAAATCCCTCTGCTCCAAGAACAAGAATTCTACTCACGAACATAAATATATCTGTAGCGAAGGTTTTTGGCTAAGGCTTAATTGAGAAATGCTGTACAATTATTAAATGTTTGGAACTTTTTTTGCTTTAAAAGCTCTTATTCCAGGCAACAAATCGATCAATCCTCGAATAAACCTAGGGTATGAAAATCTACTTAACAATAACTACCTTTACAACATTAGAAAAGCAATTGAATCTATCTGTGAATTTGAGTATAAAAAAGCCAATCAACAGTCAGATGAAAATCATCTTCTAAATTTATCAAAATTAGATCTAGCTTTTTATATAGCTCAACGAAATACAAGTTATTTGTTAACTTCGTTTGCTTTTAATCGAGCAATTGCAAATTATTACTCAGGCAACACAAGTTTAGTTTTCCCACTAAACAAAGAGTGGCAGCAAATATTTAAAGAACATGAAATAAAATCAAACAGATATTTATGCTTAATACTTTGGAGAATCTACATTTTGGGTTCAATATTGAGGAATTTACTGGTGTTTGCGAAGCAATGCAAAACAAAGAAATCAAAGCAAGTTGTTAAAACGACTAAACCAGTGAATTGTGATTCATTCTCAAATATTTATTTTTATGATATTTCTTCTCGAAACCTTCCGAGTGAAAATGGTCTAGAATTTGAAAAAAATATAATCACATGGTATAAAAAAAATGTACTTCTTGACAATTCTATAAATGTACTGCACAACGTGAAAGATCATTATACGGCGAATACAGCACATGTAGATTTTAAATTTAGTTATTATCGAACATTATTTTTTAATGACAATTTCTATATCGGTATTCGAGCTCTTATTTGGTATGTTGCAGCAATCTTTAAAAAAATGAACAACCTTAAAATGATTGTAAATCTACTTCTTATTCTTACGGAAATGACTAATGCCAAAAAAACCTATGATTTACTCGAGGATTTAAATTTGACAGCTGTAGTATTCAATAATTCAATTGGCTCAATTAAACCACTTTGGGCCGTTGTTCTGGAGAAGCAAAAAGTCAGGTTAGATTATTGTTTTTATGCATGCTATTCGGAACCTTTAGACATCGAATCAAATTATCCTATAGACGGATATTGGAAGTTGGCTAGATGGAATAATTATTACGTCGTTGATAAATATCAGAGTGAGCAATTATCCTTGCAAGTGATTCATAAACCTTTAAATATTTACAAAGATGTGATTCCGTGGTGGTCAGACGCAAGCATAGAAATTGGTGATTATGCAGATAATTCAATAGCTTTGTTCGATACAGTTTTGCATAATAATCTGTATACTCTTGGAACGCTCAATCAGTTTGGTTGGTATAAAGTTGAAATTGCTAAAAAATATTTGCTAACTGCCCTAGAAACGGCAGCAGATTTGAATCTTATTGTTTTTTACAAGTTAAAAAGAATTAGAGAGAGTAAACACCGCAATAGCGAGCATTGGAATTACATAAATGATTTGTTAATTCAGTTTAAAAAAAATGTTATACAGATTGATGATCGCGTTGCGCCTGAAAGAATTATTAAAAACACAGCAATCTCAATTTCCAAGCCATTATCAACAACTGCTATAATTGCAAAGCACATGGAAAAACCTTCAGTTTACCTTGACCCGACTATGGGGATTTTAAAAACTGATCCTGCGTTACGTGGTATCGAATTAGTATATGGAAAAAATGATTTAAAGAAGTTTGTACAAAATGTATTCAACTATAAGAGTCTAAAATTCAAATGAAGGATAAAAACAAGAAGAAAATTTGCCTTATTGGTCTTGGATCTATTGGAGTGACTCATTTAACGCACATAAATAAATTATTCGATGATATAGTCATTGTAGATTTTAAGCCCGAAGTAATTGAAGTCGCAAGAAAGAATCTAGGAGTCAAAAAATTCAAGTACTTATCAAATATAAGGGAAGTTAAAGATAATCATGAGATTGATTTTGCTGTAATTTCAAATTGGGGCCCTGACCATTTCAAGACTTTTCAATTTCTTCAAAATTTAGGTATCAAAAATTACATAATTGAGAAACCAATAACGGATTCTGTTGCTGATTTACAAAAAATTAACCAAATGAGAATTGAAAAGAATCTACGAATATTTATAAATTTTCAATGGTCACTTAGCCCTTTAATCGACAATATTTCAAAAATTAGAGAGAAATCAAGGCTAGGTGAAATTGTGGGAATAAATGTTTATGGAGGATGCAAATGTATCGCTACCAATGGAATACACTACTTAGATTTAGCAAATTTACTTTTTCAAGCAAATCCAATTCAAGTTTTTTCTAGCTACTACGATTCAGGAATAAATCCCAGAAAGAAAGATTTTCTCTTTCTTGGAGGTAGTGCAACTTGGAAGTATTCGAGAAATAGATATCTTAACATCAACTTTTCAAATAATAGTAGAATTTCGCCGTGCATGGAAATAATTTTTGAGCATGGGATTGGTAAAGTTCTAGGGGATAAATTAGAAATACTTTCTATTGATGATAAAAAGTTAGACACTTTTAAATCTAGGACAAAAACGCTTGACCCAGCAAAGACACTTTATCAGGGGAGAGCGTTCACAAATCTTGATGGCACAGATGGCTTACATTTACTTTATCAAAAATTTATCGGTAGAAATTCTGTGAAGGATAATTTTGAGCATTCATACAGATCAACAATGGATTTCTTCGGTTCCTTAATTTCTAGTGATAGAAATTCAGCAATTACATTGCCATTAAAAGTCTACAAATTTTCTAAAAATTACCATAGAAAATGGAAAATATCCTAAAAATGAAAATTGGTTTTATTGGTGCTGGATCAATTGCAAGGGCACATATTATGGCTGCGGAAGCAGCAGGGTTCACACCAATTGCAATATGTGCTAGGGATGGCTCTGAAAACGCTCGAAAACTTAGTAAAGAATTTGAAGATTTGAGATTTTTTCAAAGTTATGAAGATTTTATCAAGGCTGATTTTGATTGTGTGAGCATTTTATTAAACACCGATGTTTCAGTTGGTATGTACTCAAAAGTTCTATCGGATAGAGATATCCCAGTTTTTATTGAGAAACCAGTGGCACGTGAATCTTCTATATTCACTGGTAACTTAAATCTTGATCGCGAAAAAACATTAGTCGGTTATAACAGGCGTTTTTACTCTTCTATAAATGAAATAAGATTTTTATTAGCGGAGAATAAGAACGTACAATCTAATTGGAATATACCTGAAGTTTCATGGGAAAAAAAACCTATATCTTCTGTAAGAAAACATTTCTTGCTAGAGAATTCTGTACACATTCTAGATTTATTTTTGTTTTTGTTAGGTACTCCTTCGGAATCAAAGTTTATGAATTATTACCAGAATGAATTTCTTCAACATTCAACTTCACTTCATCAATTTAGTAATGGCAATATTGCGACTCTGAGCATAAATTTCGGCATCCCTGATAATACATTTGCTTCATTTTATTTACCTGGAGTGAATTATTTATTGAAGCCGATTGAAATATTATCGAAATTTTCCAAAATAGTTACAGAACCTGCAAGTGAAATAGTGCCGTATAAAAAGTATGTTCCTACACAGGACGAGGTATGGGAAATCTCTAAATATGATTTGCTTTTTAAGCCTGGTTTTTACGAGCAGTATCTAGAATTTATGCGTATATGTATGGGAGCGAAAAGAACTATCGGCGCAACGCTTAGAGATGCATACAACGTAATTAAATTTGCAGAACAAATAATTAATTCAGAGATATCTTAAAAATGATTGATGTATAAAAATACGTAGTAAGTTACTTTAGTTAGAGTATAGTACTTCTATGGATATTCTTTTTGAACGAAATGTATCTTATCCAGGACAAATAATTCTTTTGGACGGTGTGTCAGGTACCGGGAAAACAATGATTCATAGGTTACTGGATTCCTACAAAGTTAATCATCCCCCAAGGTTTAGCTATACGATCGAGCAAATATGTATTGCATATCACTTTAATAAAATCTCAACAGATGCTGCGATAACTTTGCTTAAATTGCACCTTGATCAGCTTAAATATGATTTAAACATAGGAAGAGAAATTAACTTAAGAAAAAATGATCTTAGTTCTATTTTAAAAAGTTCTAAAAAATATGCTTATTTGAAGAAGCTATTTTCGGAAGATGGTGAAGGTGCGATTTCAAATGTATTCAATGAAAAGAAGAATTTAATCATTGTTACGCATCAACTGTTAGAAACTACTAAATTATTTCAGAAAACATTCAATAAAGAATTTTTAAACTTACACTCTGTGAGGCACCCAATTTATTTGTTTAATCACTGGAGTACCTACGTGCCACTTCTAGGAACTTCTGTGAGAGATTTAACATTGTGGAAAAATCAAGAGAATCAAATTATACCTTGGTTTTTTACAGATAGCAAAATTAATAACAACTTCACAGCCCTTCATGTAGGCGATAAAACACTTGTATGCCTGATTGAATTAACAAGAAAAATGATTTCGCATCACAAAAATTGTGAAAAAAAATCTAACTATTTAGCAATTGAATTTGAAAAGTTTGTGTTAGACCCAACTCATATAATCGATAGAATGGATAAAGTTATTGGATCAAAAATCAAAAAGTCCACTCGACGTATTTTATATGACGAGAAAATTCCCCGAAAAAACATCAACAGCGGCAAGAATCTTCCAATATATTTGAGATACGGAGCCGGTTCTAATGAATCCACCTTAAATCATGGAAATGATTACTTGGATAAACTTAAAAAAATCGAAGATCAAACCTCATCAGTGTATTTCAAAGAATTTAAGAAAACAGTCATGGAGTATGAGCAAAACTTTGAATTATGGTTTTAATTTATTTAATCTAACATGATACATTAACCAAATGATTACTGCGTTATTACCCATGAAAGCAAATAGCGAGAGAGTCCCAAATAAGAATTTTAGACTGATTGGTGGGAAACCTCTTTATTATTGGATGCTTGAGTCCCTTTTTGCCATTGAAGTTATTGATCGAGTTATTATCAACACAGATGCTAATCAAGAATTGTTTTCAAATTTTATTGATAATAATAAATTAATGATTCGCAAAAGAAAACCCAGCTTGTGTGGTGATTTGGTTAGCATGAATAAGATTATTGAAGACGATATTCTTTCAGATAGCAATGAAACTTTCCTAATGACTCATACTACAAATCCTCTAATCTCTGCGAAAACAGTTAATAATGCGATAAATATTTTTATGAATCGTGATAAAAATAAGTACGATTCACTTTACTCCGCTACAAAATTTCAAGGAAGATTCTATTATGAAGAAAGTGTTGCAATAAATCATAATCCTAATGAATTGCTGAGGACACAAGATCTTCCATCAGTTTATCTTGAAAATTCATGTCTTTATTTGTTTGAAAAAAGCATTTTTCTCGATACTAAAACTAGAATTGGCAAAAAACCGATACTGTTCGAAACTCCCCAACTTGAGTCTGTAGATATTGATACAGAGGACGATTGGTATTTAGCAAATTTATTGATAAGTGATAAGAGTCAAAATAAATGATAAAAGTTCTTATTTCATGTCCACCAATGATTAAACAAAAAGAGAGCTTTAAAGATGCATTTTCGAAATTAGGAATTGAGCCAACCTGGGCAAACGTAGTGCAGCAATACACAGAGACTGAATTAATAGAAATTTTGCCTGAATTTGATGGTTGGATTATCGGAGATGACCCGTGCACTAGGGATGTGTTGCTTGCAGGGAAAAAAGGCAAATTAAGAGCATTGGTAAAGTGGGGGATTGGTGTTGATAATGTTGATTTTGCCACTTGCTCAGAATTA
>Ga0315903_10005914_pt1 | contig 15796 bp, 15 predicted proteins | sample LakEriMetagenome_7_FD_203524 | JGI IMG/M metagenome (GOLD analysis project Ga0315903, IMG submission 203524) | Freshwater fungal communities from buoy surface, Lake Erie, Ohio, United States - Buoy 2 MA119 | ecosystem: Environmental > Aquatic > Freshwater > Lake | place: USA: Lake Erie, Ohio...
TAAAAACCTTAGTTATTTTTATTTATCTAATGATATTTTTGTGTACTCATCTATATATGATGGTTTGCCTACAGTAATGGTTGAGGCAGCAAGTTACTGTATGCCAATTATATCTTCTAAATTTAAAAGTGGCGCTAAAGAAATTTTGGGTAATGGTCAATTTGGTTATCTATTTGAAATTGGCGATCACAAGCGATTATCTCAGCTGTTAAATAATTTTGTTGAAAACCCTAAACCATTTTACTTAAAAGAAAAAAGATGTCGCAAAAATTTGAAAAAATTTTTAGTTAAAACAAATGTAAATAAATTCAACTCATTATTAGATAGTTTATTTAAAAATACTTATTAAAGTTTTATAGTGATTGTATAAAGTGAAATTTCTTGAATAATGAAATGCTTTTGAAATTTTATTTTTATAGTTAATATCTCTTTCAGATAAAATTATTTTTTTTATTAAATCATTTTTATTATTACTTTCAAAGAAATAACACATATCAGATTTATTATACATTTCTTGGGGACCATTATTAACTAATGAGCTAATAATTTTTTTCCTCAAATAACAGGCCTCTATTAGGGCAAATCCTGGATCCTCATATAGCGCTGCTGAAATTAATGCTGAGGATTGATTAATATAGTTATAAATGTTTTTTTTAAAGCCAATAAGAAAAATATTATTTTCAGCTTTATATTTATAAATTATATTTATAATATCTTTATATTCTTCACCATCTCCAATAATAATTAGTTTTTTTATATCAAAATCATTATAATTTTTTGCAAAAGTTTTCACTAGAAATTTTAAATTTTTTTGTGCCGTTAATCTACCAATTGATAAATAAAAATTTTGGTTTGTTGGCATGTATTCTAGTTTTTTTTTTTTTAAATAATTAATTTTTTTGCAATTAATTATTGGGTCTCTTAATAATCTAATTTTAGTTGAATCAAAAATATTATAATTTGTTAGCAATTCTTTAGTTAAATTTGTCGGTGTGGTTACTAAAAAAATATATTTGGAAAAAAATTTCCATAAAACTTTTCTAACAAAATGCATTTTTGGTAAACCCGAAATTCTTAAAATTATTTTAGTTCTTTTTGAAATATATGGACTTAAAATTATAGGTAAAATTGTCAGGAGATGTATTATTATGAAATCAGGTTTTTCTTTTCTAATAAATTTTAAAAGAGGTATTAAATTAAATAAAAAAATAACAACAAAACTGAATCTACTAGAAATGAATCCTTTTTTTGGTAATATTTTATGAAAATTGATATTTTGCAAATCATAAATGTCTATATTATTTTTATTATTCTTATAAAAAGTCCATTCTCCAGAACTATTTAAAATTTTTATTTTAATTTTATTATCTAAATTTAAGTATTTTTTTACTGAAATAGCTGAATTTTTAACTGCATCTACAGTAGCTATGTGCGTTAAAAATGGGCTCCAATAACAAATATGCATAGAAAATTAAAATTTTATTATAAATTAATAAAGTTATACATAGTATTGATATGCACTTCAAAACAAGTAAAAGACCAAAATTCTCTATCATAACAGTATCTAAAAATAGCGGGAGATACCTAGAAAAAAATATATTAAGTGTTCAGAATCAAACATTCAAGAACTTTGAGCATATTATTATTGACGGTAATTCAAAAGATAAAACAAAATCAATTTTAAAAAAATATAAATCCAAACTTCGAATAATTTCAGAAAATGATAAAGGCTTATATGATGCAATGAACAAGGGAATTAGATTGGCCAACGGAGATATCATTGGGATTCTAAATTCTGATGATTATTATTATCCACAAGCATTAAAGATTATTAAAAATTATTTTTTAATTAACTCTAAAATTGATTTTGTCTTTGGGTCCGTCATTAAATACAATAAAATTCAAAGTGGATTTTTTCCTTGGAAGATTTACTGGACTTTTGGATTTTATACTACGCATTCTGTAGGTTTTTTTATTAAAAAAGACTCACAAAAAAAATTAGGATTTTATAATACAAAATATAAATATTCTGCTGATTATGATTTATTTTATAGAATGATCGTAAAAAAAAAAATGAAAGGGATTGCTACCAAAAAAAATGAAGTGATTGGGTTTTTTAGACCAGGAGGAATTTCGGATAAAATTAAGTATATCAATTATCTTAATGAAAATACTAGAATTAGGTTAGATAATAAACAAAATTATTTTATTGTTATGTTAATATATTTAATGCGATATCTCAAAAGAGTAAAACTTATTAAAGCCCAGAAGGCCCAGAGTAATATATGAAAATATTAATTACTGGTTGTGCTGGATTTATAGGATTTCACATTGCAGAAAGAATTTTAAAGGATTTTAAGAAAAGTAAAGTATTCGGAATAGATAATTTAAATAATTATTATTCTCCAAAATTAAAAAAAAAAAGAATTTTTGAACTTAAAAAATATAAAAAATTTAATTTTGAAAAAATCGATATTAGTAATAAAATAAAACTAAAAAAAATTTTTAATAAACATAATTTCGATATTGTGGTACATATGGCTGCACAAGCTGGAATACGTTATTCACTAATTAATCCACAATCTTATTTTAAAAGTAATTTAATAGGTTTTTTTAATGTATTAGAACTATCCAATTTAAATTGCGTAAAAAAATTTATTTTTGCATCTTCTAGTTCGGTTTATGGAGATCAAAAAAAATATCCATATAAAGAAAATTTTTATTTATATCCAAATAATATTTATTCATACTCAAAAAAAATTAATGAAGAATGTGCAAAAGATTTATCAGAGTTAACCAAAATGAAAGTAATAGGATTAAGGTTTTTTACAATTTATGGAGATTTTGGAAGACCAGATATGTTTATATATAAATTTCTTAAATCTTGTCTTTCTAATTTAACATTTCAATTAAATAATTATGGCGATCATAAAAGAGACTTTACTCATATTGATGATGTAACAAATATAATAAAAGGTCTAATGTTAAAAAAAATAAAAAAAAAATATCAAATCTTTAATGTATGCTCGAATAAACCAATTGGCCTAAAATTATTAATTAGTGAAATAAAAACAATTTTAAAAATTAATAATAAAATTATTAAAAATAAACGTCAAAATGTTGATGTTCTCAATACACATGGAGATAATACAAAGATTAAAAAATATCTAAAGATCAAAAAATTTAAAAATATTTTAGAAGAAATAAAAAATATAATAAAATCTTATAAAGATAATAAAATATTTAAGTATTAAAAATTTACTTAATTCATTTAGAAAAATTATGGCAAATATAATAAACTCACTATCAATTATTTTTCCTTTATATAATGAAATTGTAAGAATAAATCAGAGTCTTTTAAGTATCAAATCGTTTATTAAAGATTCTAAATTTACTTATCTTCAAATAATATTTGTAGATGATGGGAGTAATGATGGAACATATCTAGTATTAAAGAAATTTATTTCTCAATTTAAATCTAAAAAAAATATTAAATTTTTACTTTTAAAAAATTCAAGAAATTTTGGTAAGGGTTACTCATTAAAGAAAGGTGTTAATAAAGCAAATGGCAAATGGATTCTCACAAGTGATATTGATTTATCAGTTGATCTTAAGCATTTCAGGAAATGGAATTTGAATTTGTTTATTAAAAAAAATTTTTTCATTTTTTTTGGTTCAAGAAATCATCCTAAAGCAAAAGTAAAAAAGACTTTTATTAGATTTTTCTTGGGAATTTTTTATAGAAATATTATTTATTTTCTATTTAAAATTAACTTTCATGATACGCAATGTGGATATAAACTATACAAATCTAATTATGCAAAAAAATTATTTAAAAAACTAAATGATAGAGGATATGCTCATGATATTGAGATTATTTTATTAGCAAATAGTTATAAAATTCTTATCAAAGAAATGCCAGTAATATGGTATCATAAAAAACACAGTAAGTTAAATATTTTTTTTGATACCTTTGTAATGTTTAGAGATTTAATAAAAATTAGACTTAAATATTTATAAACTAAAATTGATTTTTTTAATTCTTTAATTTTTTAATAATAATAAAAACTTAATTAAATTTTATACAAGACAATCATTACCAAATCTTTTTGGTTTAGTATTTTTTTATTTAATAAAAGTTATTTGAGACTTAATTTTATTAAGAGCTAAATTAATAATTTTTAGAAGGAAAAAATTTAATTTTTTTCTTCCATATATTGTTTCTAAAAAACCTAATAAAAGTACTAAAATAATAGGATAGTACATCATTCTAGTTGATCTATAATTCCAATCTAGAGTTTCTCTCAAAAATTTAATGTTCAATGCATCACCATCGACAAGAAAAAGTAAAACACATATTATTGTGTATATTAAATATTTTTTATTCCAAAAAACAGCTAAAGCTAGCAAAGGAATAGCAAGAAATTGGTTAGCCATTCCTGATGAAATAATTACTATTGAAATAAGATAGTAATGAAAAATATTTCTTAGCGATTTTTTCTGAAAAAAAAGCCCAAGTATAATCAATGAAGTGATAAATAAAATTTTTTTATCAACGTACATGTCAATAATTTTTGGAGTAAAAATTTTCCAAAAGGGTCCATTACCAGAGGCTTTATAATTAAAAACATGTTCGACAATATGATGATAATCAACTGATAAATAATTAATAAAACTTGAAAAGAAAATAACAACTGGTACTAAAATTATAATAATTTTTTTATAAAAAATCTTTTCCTTAAATGCTAACCATATTGGAAAAAAAATAAATATATGTTTTGCACAAATAGAAAGTCCGAAAATAATTAGAGAGAAAAGCATTTCATAATTATTTTTATACTTTTCATAAATTAATATAGCTACAAAGGCTAGTAAAACAGCAATATTGTCAAATTGATTATGAAAACCTGTAATAAAAACTGAAATAGGATTTAAAAAAAATAATAAACCAATTTTTACTGAATAATTTTTATAAAGCAAAATAAATATTAGAACATCAATAATGCTTAATAACAATACTAACTTAACTCTAAAGGTTGGTTGATAGTCAGTAAATGGCAATGAAATCGTGTCCAAAAGCAGCAGTAAATTAACCCAAAATGGTGTGTAATTATATTTTCCATAAGAATAAAAACTCTCTCCATATTTGAGAAGCTCCATATTCTTTTGGTGCATAATAAAGTCATGATTGTAACCAAAATTTGAAACTAGTATTCTTAATGTAATGCCAATCAAGACAAATAATATTATATAAAAATTTGTATTTTTTTTTAAAAACATCATTATGATTTTACTATATTATTAATATAATTTTCTATTAATTATTAATAGAATCTTCTATTCAAATATTGAAAAAAAATTAATGTTAAATATTTCAATGATCTTAGTTAATAACAAGAAAATTAAGATATTATTTTTTATTATAGTTATAATTTTAGCTTTAATTTCTGTCATCCATTCATTTAATCAGTCTCAGAAATTCAGTTATGATTTTCATTATTATCCCTCAAAATTAGTTTCGGAAGGAATAAATCATTATCAGTATGTTTTAGATGGGAAACATGACAGGGGTCCAGCTGATAGAATGCTTTATTCTCAAGACGGTATATACGCTCACGGTTTATTTATTATTCTTTTACCACTAACGTTGCTTGAGTGGGATATAGCTAAGACAATCTGGGCTTTTTTAAATATTTCATTTTGTTTTATCATATTATTTTTTTTTTATATAAGATTTTCTATTCCTAAAAATATATTCATTTTGTCAGCCTGTCTTTTTTTAATGAGTACTCCCTTGAGGATAAATATTGGGTACGGTCAACAAACTTTACTTACTTTTTTATTTTTTATACTGCCGTTCGTATTTAAAAATAAAATTTCGATATTATTTAGTGGCATAAGTTATTTTAAATATAATATTGGTTATGTACTTTTTATTTATTTTTTTTCTTTAAAAAATATAAATAAAATTTTAATTTCGTCTATTCCCTTTATTTTTGGGTGGTTACTTTATAGTTTCATTACGAATACAAATATTATTCAAAATTTGTTTGAACCTATTCTTGTTTTAAATCATTTTTTTTCAATTAAAAACCATCTTCCTGTTACTATTTTCTCACTATTGCAAGAAATCGGTTTCAATAAATACTTGGTAATAGTTATTCCTTTAATTTTGAGTTTTATTATTATTTATAAGTTAAAGGATGTAAAAAATGATCTATTAAAATTGTCTATGATATGTCTGGTCTCACTTAGTTTTGCTGCTCATCAGTTGCATGATTATATTTTACTTTTACCGTTATTAATTTTTTCAATTTTAAATTTAAAATTTTTGGTTTCAAAAATTAATCTTATAGTAATTTTTTATTTTTTCTTTTTTCTAAGATTTCTCTCTCTCTTTTTTAATTTGCAACCATGGGACTTTCCCTATGGAAATTTTGGTTATTTAAATAATTCTATAATAATTATAACACTACTTTTAAATATTAAAAATTATAAATTAAAATATAGATAATATATTTTTAATTACTTAAATATTTTTTTTACTAAAGTTTTTAATAAGAAAAAAAAAGCATATTTTATATGAGTTGATGATCTCTCTGTTCCATAACGTGTATTTATAAAAATTTCTCTTATAGATAATTTTTCTTTTAATAATTTTAATCTCATATCTAAATCAAAAATAAAGCCATTATCGAAATTTTTTAACCACATGTATTTAATTTTATTTAAATTATAAATCCAATAGCCTGTATGACAATCTGTGAAAGATGTTCCGTGCAAAAAATTAAAAAAGTTTGTTAAAAATATATTTCCTATAAATTTATATATTGGCATTCCGCCCCGTAATGCTGATTTTTTTATTTGCATTCTACTACCTGAAATCGCGGCGCAATCAGTTTTGATAATTTCTTGTATCATTTGCTTTAAATATTTTGGACTATACTGATTATCTCCGTGGACCATAGCAGCAAAATTATACTTTTTATTGTAAGCATATCTCATGCATTTTTTTATATTTCCTCCATAACCAAGATTTTTAGAATTAAAATTAGTTATTATATTTTTATATTTATTTTTTAATTCTGTTATAAAATATTTGGTATCATCACCTGAGTAGTCATCGCTTATTAAGATTTTGTAATCGAATTTTCTCAGAAAACTGATTGGCATTTCTTTTAAAATATTCTTGACTCTAAAAGAAGCTTTATAAGTAATTATAAATATAAGAATTTTCATAATAATAATAAAAAATTTAAATAAAATAATAATTAGTTTAGTAGCAACTTATTTTGCTTAGTATTGTCACCCCAAAAAGCTTTAGGTTCAAATTTATTGGGATTTGCAGCTTGCATATTAATTTTCCTTAAATTCTTTTTAAATCTTAAATTTTTTTTAACAAAATTTTTTATTGTTGTTCCTTTTCCACTACAAATGTTTATTATTCCAATGTCACTATTTAAATTTATCACTTTATTTATCATTGAACATAAAAAATCAATTGACACAAAGTCTCTTACTAAATTACCACTTACGTTTAACTTACTTATTTTACCATTTTCTAATTTTTTAATTAAAGAAAATAAGGTATTTCTTTTTTTGTTTAATCCATAAACAAAAAAAGGTCTTAACCAGGTAAACTTAAATTCCCTTTTTTTTTTTAAATTTAAAATACTTTTAAGCAATTTTAATTTTGATATTCCGTAATGTGTATTAGGTTTTTCTTTTATATTTTCAGATATTTTTCCATTTATTTTTCCATATTCATAACAAGTACCAATTACAATTAGATTTTTAAGGCCATTTTGAATTAAATTAAAATTCAATCTTTTCTGATAATAAAAAGTTTTGTAGTGTTTTTTTAAATGATAATTAGGTATATCTGCCCACGCTAAATTTATAACTATATCAGGCGATCTTAAGTATTTAAATAAATTTTTTTTATTATCCTTAAAGTTCAACTTTTTCCATATTACATTATTTGAATTAGCGATCTTATTTGAATTATAAGTGGCAATTATTTTTTTATTTTTTAAAGTAGAGATTAATTTTTGCCCAATAAAACTTGTTCCTCCAATTATAGCAATTAACATTTATTTTATTTAAATTTTATAAATAGTTTATTATAAATTAAATTATGTTATATCAGTTTATTTTAAGATTATTATTATAAGATTTAATAAATTTTTTAATGTTTCTTTAAATAAAAAAATTATATTTTATAAATTAATTTAGAAACTGTAATAAAATAAAAAAAAACAAAATAAAATAGCAATAAATAGCAAGGCAAATCTTTTTTAATAAAAATTTTTGTAAGATCGGTTTTTATAATTAAAAAGAAAATAATAAAAAACATTGGGTCATAATACCTTTGGTACACTTGAAATGAAAAAAACATAAACAATAATATAATTATTATTATAAAATTTGATTTATTTTCTGAGATTAAATAAATAAATACTGAAAAAGTAAAAAAAGAAGAAAAATAGAAAAAAATATTACTCCCAAAAACTTTTTGTGAAAACATATACATTACCCCTCCACCTTGCCAACCATAGCCGTTAAAATTTATAGAGAGAAAAAAAATTATGCAAAAAGAAATTAATCCTGGAAAAAAAATTTTTTTATAACTAATTTTTTTATATAAAAAATTTATCAAAATAATTGGCAATATCGTTGTAAACATAATTGCAGAGTTTCCTAAAAGAAAATAATTAATTGCATAAATACTTATAAATTGTTCTGTTAGCAGCGCAGGAAATTTATATGTATATAAAAAGACTGGAATTGATGACAATACACATATTCCAAAAATTTTAATAAAGTTTTTTAAATCTAAAATTTCGTAATATTTCTTCAAAAAGTATATAAAAAAAACTGCAAAATATTGCCTTGTATAAGTTGCTAAAACTAGAAAAAAAATCTGTAATAATAAATCTCTATTTAATTTTTTATTTTTATTAATTTCCCATTTTTTAAAATAGTAAATTGAGATTATAAAAAAAAAAATGGATGTAATTAAATTATTACACCATATACTAGTGTATCTATAAGAAGGTATAAAAAAAATACATGAGGCAATTATAAGTATTTTCTCTCTTTTTTCATTTTTTAAAATAAATTTTGCAATTATCAAATAGAATGCAAACGGAATAGTTATTGAAAAAATTAAAAACAGTATTCTAAGAATATATGGATCATTAATTAATTTAGTAACTAAAGATAAAATAATAAAATGAAGAGGGGTATGTACTAAAGTCCAATCTTTTGGATTTGCTAATAAATTTTCCTGAAGGGCTAAAATAAATCCATAAGTTGCTTCAAAATCTCCCCTTGTGCCACCGCCAGTTCCATCCTCATTTGAAAAAAATGAGAACAGTAAACTTATGAAGGATAAAAAAAATACAATGAATTCTTTTTTAAATTTTAAAAATTTAATTTTAGAACTATATATCATTTTTTTTGTATTTTTTATCTCTATTTTATATTTTGCTAAGAATAATTAATATTAACATTTGAGTATTGTTGGTTGCGGGGCTTGGATTTGAACCAAGGACCTTCAGGTTATGAGCCTGACGAGCTACCAGACTGCTCCACCCCGCGATAAGGTTTTTTAAATAATTTAATTACTTAATACAATTTTTAAATATTTATTTAAATTATAGAAATAATTGAACCTTTCTAGTTTATTATATGCATAAAATATCTTTTGTCTCAATTTTAATTTATTTTTTGAATAAAAAATTATTTTTTTAGCTAAATCATTATGATCTTGAACTTTAAATAATAATCCACCTTTTCCATTATTGAGTATCTCTAATGGCCCCGTAGGACAATTTGAGGATATTACAAATTTTTTGAGACAAATAGCCTCCAATAACACATTTGGCAATCCTTCATAAACCGAGCTTAATATGAAAATATCGCTTTGATTAATGTACTTAAATGGATTTTTTTTAAAATCTAAAACTTTTATATTATTTCTAAGATTGTTTTTATTAATATAATTTATAATTTTTTCTTTATTTTTTCCTTCTCCAATTATTAATAATCTAAATTTTAACCTATTTTCAATAAGTTTCATTGCTTTTAATAAAGTCATATGGTCTTTTTGATCCAAGAATCTTGCAACATTAATAATTTTTAAATATTTATAATTTTTAAAAAAAGGTAAGTTTATTTTTTCTTTAGAATTTTTTATTATTTCTTTTTTATTTAAAGGATTATATATGCATTCAGTTTTGATATTAAATTTTTTTTTAAATTCATCTTTGAATTCATAACTATTTACAATTATACAGTTAGCTAAACTGAATATAAATTTAAAAAAAATTTTCTTAATAAAATTTCCAGACCACCCGCTCGGGGAGGCATTTGATCGAACTATTATTTTTACATTAAAAATTTTACAAAGGACGATGCAGTATAGATTTGCCTGAAAACATAATACTGTAATTTTTTTATTAAATAGTATTTGTTTTAATAATTCAAATAAACATAAAAAATATTTTATTATTCTAGATTTGCCAATAATATCAGATATTCTTGGTGTAATTATTTTAATTTTATTAAAATAAATTTTTTTTTCATTACTTCCTGTAATCAAAGAAACATCAGTAATTTTTTTTGCTAGAAAATTTGATATTATATATAAATTTTTTTCAACACCGCCTATTTCAATAGACGGCATAAAAATAATTAATTTTTTATTTATCATTATATCGTTTATTTCTAATAGTTTATTTTGATAATTTTGTGAAATCTTTATATAGTTCAAAATGATGAAACTTATTAGTGTTATAATTCCTTATTATAAGAAAAGAGATTATGTTAAACAGGCTGTAAATTCTGTTTTATCTCAAAGTTATAAAAAATTTGAATTAATATTAATATATGACGATGAGGACTTTAATGATTATAAATATATAACTAATTTAGTAAAAAAAGATAATAGGATAAAATTAATTACAAATAAAAAAAATCTTGGCAGTGGAGTATCTAGAAATTTAGGAATTCAGTATTCAAAAGGTTTTTATATAGCTTTTTTGGACAGCGATGATGTCTGGTTTAAAAATAAACTTAAAACTCAGGTAAATTTTATGGAAAAAAAAAAATTACCTATATCATTTACAGCTTATAGCATAATTGATGAGAAAGGTTCTACTAAAGCTGTTAGGAATGCAAGAAGGATTATAAAATTTTCTGATTTAATTAATTCATGCGATATAGGACTATCAACAGTTATGGTAAAGAGTTCAATAATTAAAAATAATTTCTATTTTCCAAGCTTAAAGACAAAAGAAGACTATGTTTTTTGGTTAAATATTGCTAAAAAAAATATTAACTTTTACGGCCTGAACAAAAATTTATCGGCTTGGAGACGTCTTTCTAATTCTTTATCATCTAATTTTTTTCAAAAAATTTACGATGGATATTTAGTTTATTATAAATATATGAAATATAATCCAATTAGATCATTTTATTGTTTGATTATATTGTCTTGTTATTACTTAAAAAAAAGAATTAATGAATATATATATATTTAATTTAGCAGTAATTTTTTTTTTTACTGTAGCATTATGTATGTTTTTTTCTCAAAAAAAATTATTATTAAATTTTACAGGAAATAATCATCAAAAATTTACCTCATCTTTACAAGTACCCTTAATCGGCGGATTAATTTTTTTTTTTGTAGCAATTTTTTTTGTACCCTACTTTAATGTTGTTTCAAAATTTGCTTTTTTACTTATTTTATTAGTGGGTCTATTTTCTGATCTTAAATTTATAAATAAACCTAAAGTTAGATTTCTTTTTCAGTTAATCATTATTTTTTTTTTTTTGATAATTGAAAACATTCATCTTATTAATACGAAAATTTTTTTATTAGATTTTTTATTACAAAACTATTTTTTTTCTATTTTATTTACTTCATTTTGTTTTTTAATAATAATTAATGGAAGTAATTTTTTAGATGGCATTAATTTATTAGCTATAGGATATTATCTTTCAATAACTATAATAATATATATTTTACGTGGAAAAAATTTAATATTTTTGGATAATATTTCTACTATAAATATCGTTATAGTTTTATTAGTTTTATTATTTTTTAATTTATTTGATAGGCTTTATCTTGGTGATAGTGGCAGTTATTTATTAGGATTTATTTTTAGTTTAATTTTGGTAAATAGTTACCTTCAAAACACCTCCATATCTCCTTTCTTTATCATCTTGCTTTTATGGTACCCAGGTTTTGAAAATCTATTTACTATAATAAGAAGATATTTTAAAAAAAAATCTCCTGCAAAACCTGATACTGAACATCTACATCAATTAGTATATGAATATTTTAAAAAAAAATCTCTTTTTAGAAAAAAAATATTAAAAAAAAATTTTCCAAGTTTTCTAATTATTTTCTATAATTTTATAATAATGCTTCTTTCAATTTTTTTTATTTTTAATTCAAAAATTTTATTATTAATTATTTTTTTTAATATTTTTCTTTATTGCTATCTTTATAATTTTCTTATTAAAAAATAATGAATACCCATCTTAATATTTTTTTTTTATTCCTATTCTACTTTTTTATAATATTCTCAATAACAGGTTTTGGCTTTTTTTTTTCTTCTGTAGTTTTTAAAAAAAATACAAATTTTAACATTGGATACAATGGAATATTTGGCTTATTTTTTGTTTCAATTTATTCTTATATAACTTCTAATTTTTTTGCACATACTCTTGTTCATAATTTACTTTTTAATTTTGTGGGTACATTTTTATTTATTTATTACTTTTTAGCAGATAAAAAAAAAATTAAATATTATTTTTCTTTATTAGTTTTTTTAATATTATTCATTTCTATTTTATCACATAAGGCACATGATGATTTTAGCTATTATCATTTTCCTTATACTTATTTTTTGACACAATTTCCTTCTGTTTATGGTTTAGGCTTTTATGATCTTGGATTTAGAACTCCTTCTTCTTTATTTTATATTAATTCACTTTTTTATCTTCCTTTAGCCTCTTTTTATTTATTTAATTTTACAGCAATTTTAGTGATGGGGTATGCAAATATTATATTACTAACTTATATTTTTAGTTCTATTAAATCTAATATTTTTAATTTCGTATCGTTTTTATCTTTAATTTTATTTTCTTTTATTAATATTTTTTTTTATAGAATCTCAGAACATGGAACTGATTTATCTGCCCAAATTCTTATTTTAATTTTAATTTTAGACTTATTAATAATTACTAATTTTTATGAAAAATCAAAAATTAAAGTAAATTCTTTACTTATTTTAATTTCACTTATTATTTCTTTTAAGGCTTTTTATATTCTTTACTCAATATTTATATTATATCTGATTTATTTTTTAATTATTAAAAAAAATTTAATTAAGATAATTAAAAAATATTATTTAAATATATTATCATGTTTTATTCTGGTATTTCTTGTTTTACTTACAAATTTCCAAACAACCGGCTGTTTTGTTTATCCAGTTACTTTTACTTGTTTATATAATTTTCCATGGTCGTTAGATTTTAAAGAAGTAGAAGATATTAGAAGATGGTATGAGCAGTGGTCAAAAGCTGGGGCCGGTCCAAATTTTAGAGTAGAAAATCCTGAAATTTACATAGAAAAATTTAACTGGGTTAAGCATTGGTTTTTAAATTATTTTATCGGAAAAGGATCAGATTTATTTTTGGGTCTTATTTTTTTATTAAGTACATTTTTTATATTTTTCTATTCTAAAAATAAAAAAAAACTTCAATTAAGAAAATATAAGATAATTTTTCTTATACTTGTCGTATTATTATTTGAATGGTTTTACAAACATCCCGCGTTAAGATATGGTGGATATTGTCTTGTAGTTCTTATTTTTTTTATTCCATTTTCACAGTTACTAGAAAAGTTCACTAAGAATAAACAAAAAATTGTAAAAAATTTTTTATTAATTTTATTAATTACTATTGTTATTTTCTTTTTTAGAAATTTGTACAGAATTTACAAAGAAATTATTAAATATGATTATCAGCCTATTAAACATAGCAGTTATCAAGTTAGAGATAATTTTTTCGGAATTGTGAATACTGTAGACAAATTAATAATAACTCTAAATAATTGTAACAATCAAAAATTATACAGCGTGAAATGTCCTAAATTTGTCAAAGTTAATAACGTAATAATTGGGAAATTTTTAGGTAAATATTACTTTAAATCAATGAATGATTAAAAAAAATATAACACTTATTATTTTAAAAATTTTTGATTATTATCATAATAAAAAAATAGTTAACTTCATAAAAAAAAAAATACCTCACATAAATATTTTATTTGATATAGGAGCACATAAAGGCGAGAGTATAGGATTTTTCGTCAATAATTTTAAAGTTAATTATATATATTCATTTGAACCTAGCTTAAGCAATTACAATGAGCTTAAAAAAAAAATTTTAAACTACAGTAAAAAATTTAAAAATATTAATTTTAAAATATATAATTATGGTTTTGGAGATAAGAAGACTAATTCAATTCTTAATCAGGCTATTGAGTCTTCCTCTTCAACTTTTAATAAAATTAACATTGGCTCAAAGTATTATAATAAAAAGATATTTTATCTAAAAAATAACAAAGGGTCTTTTTTTAAAGAAACTGCATCTAAATTAGATACTTTAGATAATTTCTTTGATGAGAATAAAATAAAATCAGTTGATTTAATCAAATTAGATACTGAAGGATATGAATATTTTATTTTAAAAGGTTTTCTTAAAAATTTAAATAAAGTTAAATTTATAATTTTTGAACATCATTATGACAATATGTTGATAAAAAATTACACGTTTTTAAGTATTAATGATTTATTAAAAAAAAATAATTTTGTTAAAATTTATAAATCAAAAATGCCATTTAGAAAGACGTTCGAGTATATTTATGCTAATCATAGCAAAATATGAAGTTTCCATTAGTTTCAATTCTGATAGCAAACTACAATAATAAAAATTTATTAGAAAGATCAATAAATTCATGCAAAAAGCAATCTTATAAAAATAAAGAAATAATTGTTTTTGATGACCTATCAGATGACGGATCCCAAAATCTACTAAAAAAAATTAAGAATATTAAAGTAATTTATAATAAAAAAAAGTTAGGAATTCCGTATTTAGATTCAATGAATGCTTATCGAAAAATGTTTAAATTAGCTAGAGGTAAATTTATTTTTTTTTTAGATAGTGATGATTTTTATAATAAAAATAAATTAATTTCTTTAGTTAATAAGTTTAAAAATAAAAAAATTAAATTTATTCAGGATTTATCAATAATAAAAAATAATAATAAGTATAATACAAAAGAAAAAAATTTTTTTTTAAGTAGATTTCCATATTTTGGCTCACTTAGTTCTTTATCAGTAGAAAGACTTTTCTTTAAAAATTTTTTAAATTTTGATAAGAATAATAATAAATTTGTAAATGTATGGCTTGATTTTAGGCTTTGTTCATATGCTTATTTTAGAGAAAAAAACTTTTTTTTTTTAAAAAAAAAACTTACTGTATATGATCAGTCTTTACCCAATAACCAATCTAAAAAATATAGTTTTTTAAGTTTTACTTGGATAAAGCGAAGATATTATTCACATTTATACATTAATCATTTATTAAATGAAAAATTTTTTTTTAGTTTTGATTTTTTTATTACGAAAGTAATTTGTCGTTTTTTTTTATAATAAATGTTATAAACTGTTTTAATTAATTTTTATATATTAGTGAAAAAAAAATCTTTAAATTTTTGTGT
>Ga0315903_10005916_pt1 | contig 15796 bp, 17 predicted proteins | sample LakEriMetagenome_7_FD_203524 | JGI IMG/M metagenome (GOLD analysis project Ga0315903, IMG submission 203524) | Freshwater fungal communities from buoy surface, Lake Erie, Ohio, United States - Buoy 2 MA119 | ecosystem: Environmental > Aquatic > Freshwater > Lake | place: USA: Lake Erie, Ohio...
CGGCTTTCTCCATGTCGGATAGTCTGGTGTCTTTTTTCTCAAGTGCTTGACTTGCCTTGTCTTTGTCAACCCACTCGTTTGTTTCTGGCTTATGGTAGTTTTGGGTTCCAGGGATGTTTTTATATCCTTTTCCTTCAAGCTCCTTGATTCTGGCTGTTTGCTGCTCCTTTGTTCCTGTATTCACGGACTGAACGTCCCTCTTATGGGTAACCATGGTTTTCTCCACGTCCTTGTATTCAGCATCCTTACCAGGTCCTCTGGTGATTCGTCCTGCTACCTGGTCTCCTTTTTTGGTTCCATAGGTAACGTACTGGCCTTCCTTGTAGCGCTGCTCCAAGTCAACTCCTTTGTGAGCCTCTAGTGCTGCAGTTCTGAGCGTCTTTTGGTTTTCAGACTCAAGCTTACGGGACTTCGGATCGACAATTTTTTTTGTTCCACTGTCAGTGATGGTGGACTCGTTGCTTTTTGGTACGAAGGAAACACTTCTACCGTTTGGGTTTCGTTGGACTGTTCCTTCCTCAATGGCTAAGGCGCCTTTTTCTGCTGGCTTGACCATTACTCTTTCCTTTTTGTTGTAAAAAGTATTGTCAGCGTTGTTGGTTCTTATTTTTGGCTTTGGCATGACTGTATCTTTTTTGGTATAAATATTTTACACTAATCGGTGCTAATATAGTTAAAAATACAAAATATTTGTATTTTTACTCTAAATTATTTATAATTACGCACCACACACATGGAGAATAGTTACGAAAGACTTAAAATACCGGTACATAAAATACCTGAAAATGAGGATTTGGTGTCCAAATTCGATGTTTTTCAGCAATACAAGGAGTTTACGGATTGTCCAAAAGCTTCGAGAAACAAAGTTATAAAATACGTGGTATTTGCCTATGACCCTGGTTCCCCATTCGTGATGGATTCGGTGTCCGACTTGAAAAAAAGAAAAGAGGCTGCTGCCGAGGCTGCTGGTTTCTTGCGGACTCCTACAACCGGCTTGTTTGACGAGTTGGTGAAGGAGATTATGGAGCTCAAAAATGAAGAGACAAACGCGATGATATTTAAGTTCCTTCAGATAATCAACAACAGGACCTGGACGCTCATTGTGACCAACGAACAGATATTTGACGAGTACACCGCATTGCTCATGGAGCCCGTGAAATCAACCTCTGCAACCGAAGACAAGAAGGTTCTGGAGGCCGCGAATATCAAGAGCAAACTGAGGGAGGAATGCAAGGTGATTGCAGACGATTTGAAAAAATTATACAAGGAATTCTTTGGCGACAACGACGATTTGAAAGACAAGATAGTTGCCAAGCCAATAAAACCTGAAACAGTTTAGGTATGTTCTATCCATTTGAAGGAGGCTCTACAGAAAGATTGGAAGTAACCCCAGGGGAGTTCATAACCGTGCACATCCCTCCGGTTCCACCTATACACCTGATACAAAATTTCGACAAGCCTAAAAAAGAACAGAAGTGGGAGAGGACCGAGTATCCTGAATGGTGGAAACAAGCATACAAGGAAGAGTTAATACAAAGAGAGGTTGACGACAATTACCGTGACCGACGCTGTGAGGAGTTCAGAAGACAAGAGTGGGAGAGAAGGCTGAAGGGGCATTGGTTTTTCAACAATGGAACTCCAATATACTTGACCGGTGCACACTACTTTTTCTTGAACTGGTGCAAACTTGATGTGGGTTATCCATCCTATTTCAACTTCCAAAGAAGGTCTTTTTATTTCTCCCAATATTGCGTGGAGGACCCAACGTGTCTTGGGTATTTCAAGGTCGGTCAACGTGGATTCGGTAAAACCATCGAGGAAATCTGTTTGATTTTGGAGTCTTTGACGCGCTCTCCTGGAGATAGAAAAGGGGCTGTGCAAAGCAAGTCCGGAGAGGATGCTGCGTCCGTATTCTCCAAGATGGTCGATATATACAACACGCTACCTGAATTCTTTAAGCCAGCCTCAGACCACGGTTCCAGGCCAAAGACGAAACTTTCCTGGTACAAGGAGCCTACAAAAGGAAAAGCTGCAAAGTTTGTAGAGATAAATGACGACGATGAATTGAGGAACGAATTCTTCTATGCTGTAGCAAAGGAAACCGCGCTCGATGGACAAACCATGTCCGACGTGATGCAAGACGAAATTGGAAAAGCTGACCCTAAAGAACAGGTAAACGTAGACAAAAGAATACAAGTAAACAGGTTCGTTGTCTTTAGGCAAAATAGAAAGCGTGGTATCATGCGTTGCACCTCTACCATTGAGGAAATGAAAAAGGGTGGAGCGGAGGCTTTTTCTGTATGGAAAAAATCAAACACAAAAAACAAGTCTGAAAATGGATTTACAATATCCGGTATCTACAGGCTGTTTACTTCTGCCCTTGATACTACAGACCTTGATGAATATGGAAACTCAGACCGTGAAGCGGCAAAGATAAAACATGACCATGAACGGAAGCTTCGTAGGGATGATTTGAACGAGCTCGCTTCCTATATACGAAAAAACCCTTATACTCCTGACGAGGCTTTCATGGAAGATGCTGACGGATGTGAGTTCAACGGGTATCTTTTGAACAAGAGAATAGAGGAATTGAATCTAAAAGACCCGACCTCATTCTTTGATTTGGAATGGCAAAACGGACGTGACTCCAAGGTGGTGTTTCACCATAACCCACAAGGAAAGTTTTGTGCTTCATGGTTACCTACCAAAAATGAGGATACGAACCGAGTGGCAAGAGGCCCTGATATGCGACTTGACGATGGCACCGTAGTACCTACGTGGAGACCTTTGAACGATGCAAAATTCAGGATAGGGTGTGACCCCGTACAGCACGGTGTGGACACTGTAGACAAAAGGGTGTCCGACTCTGCGGCATACGTCTTCAGGATGTATGATATGACACAAGACCCAAACTATGAACTCAAATACAAGGAGAGTGATGTTGAATATCCTGACGACTACAGGATAGGAAGGCTCAAGTGGAACACCTACGTTCCGGTGGTTGAGTATATTTTCCGTAACGACGACCCAGATGATTTCTTTGAGGATATGATAAAGCTATGTAGGTTTTTTGGCTGTCAAATACTCATTGAAAACAACAAGAATAATATCATAAACACATTCAGAAAAAGGGGCTATGCTGACTTTGTTATGTTCCGTCCAAGGGAAACATTCACCACTGAATCGGAAGCACAAAACACTGGAGGTATACCAGGGGTTGAGCCGGTAATCCAGCAATACATAGGAGAAATAAAAACCTATGTGATGAACCATGGGCATAGGATTCCATTCAAGCGATTGCTCCAAGACCTTTTGAGGTTCAGAAGGAAAAATATAAAAATCCATGACCCTACGGTGGCATTTGGAATGACGCTCATGTCATTGAAGGGTGAGGCAAAAATAGAGCACGTGCCAATAGAGGTAACAAGCTTATTCAATATGTATTCAATTAACGGTACTGAAACCAACGTAATATAATGTCACAGGAACTAAATATTTCTTCCAATGGATTTCCGAATCCTATGGCAGACAAAAAAACAAAGGACTCCAAGGCGTACATCCTTCAATATGCAAAAGCGATGTATACCCAATTCGGAATCAACGGTCCACGGATGTTTTATAACGACCGAGTGAAGTACCGCAAACTTGCAAAGTATGCAATAGGCATGCAGCCAATCGACCAATACAAAAAACGTATGGACGTTTGGAACGAAGACGACCCTGGAAAGGAAACCTTCGTGAACATCAATTGGGACGTGCTGAACCTGGCATCCAAGTTTGTCAATATAATGACCAACAAGATAGTTGATTCAGGATTTGATGTTCAATGTATTCCAGTCGATCCGATTGCGCTGGACGCAAAAAGAGATATTGAATACAAGATGCGCGCCATGATGGACCACAAACAATGGCTGGACGGTCTTGGCGTAAACCTGAACCCTGAAAAACTTGGCTTTGACCCATCCATGCTTCCTGACCACTCAGACGAACTGGAGATATTCATGGCCATGAATTACAAGGACCGTTTTGCCATGAACGCAGAGATGGCCATCAAGCTGCATTTCAACAACAACGATTTTGAACAGATAAGGAAAGAGTACAACCGCGATGGTGTTATCTATGGCGTAAAGTGTGTGGAGGCTAGAAACGACAAGAACGGCAATACAAAGATTAAACGTATCCCTCCAGAAGCGTTGATTGTAGGAAATTCCATGTCAGAGGACTTCAAGAACGTAACGCACGGTGGATACATAGAGAATATCACGTTTGCCGAGCTGAGAGCAGCCGCAGGAAACCAGCTTTCCGAGGACGACTACAAAGAGGTTCTGCAAACGCTCTATACCGACAAGCCAAACTCATTTGACTTCATGAACGGTGGATGGGATATAAACTATGCCACGCACCAGGAGCAAATGATAACTGTGATGAAGTTCTACTACAAGACCAGCATCACAAATACCTACGTGAAAAAACAGGATAGGAGGGGCAATCCAAGGCTATATCCACAAGGACCGAACACACAGCCCAAAGAAGGCCAAGAGTTGCTGAAGGATTCCTATGAGGTGGTTTACGAGGGTACATGGATTCTGAAGTCCGATTTGATATACAACTTCGGAATGATGAACGATATGGAGGTTGACCCGAAAAACCCATGTGCTACAAGGATTCCATTGCACATCATTTGTCCAAACATGTTGAGCGGACAAACCGTTTCCATACTGTATTCGTGTATTCCAATCCTTGACCAGATACAGTTGAGCTGGAACCAGTATCAGCACTTGATGGCAAGTGTAACTCCTGATGGCCACGCCATAGACCTGGACGCTCTTGCAGAGGCAGCGCTAGGTAAGGGAGGTAAGAACTTCACTCCAAAACAAGTGATGGATATGTACTTGAAGAAGGGTATTTTGGCATATTCCGGAAAACGAATGTCAGGCAAAGGCGGCAACGGGGTTCCCATACAGCCGATGCAAAACGGAAACTACGACAAGGCGTTTGGAGCGCTCAACAACGTGTTCACTCACATAAACCTATTACGTCAAATATCAGGAATGAATGAAGGGGTTGATGCAAGTACGCCAGCGCCAGGAGCGCTGGTTGGAACGTTACAGATTGCACAGCAAGGAGCAGACGAGGCGATGGGGTATTTGTTCAAGACCGACAAATTGATGGTCAAAAACGTAGCGGAAAGCTTGATAAAGCTCACCCAAAACGCCATCCGAAACGGAGATATTGAAGGGTATATTGATTCAATAGGATTATCGTCCGTGAACTACTGGAAGGTAAACAAAGATATTACGGCTCACCAGTTTGGTTTGCAGATAGTGACACGTCCTACGAAGGCAGAATGGATGGCTTTCTATGATAGGATTGCACAGGCATACGCAAAAGGGCTTATTACGGCTACCGACTTGACGGCATTGGAAGAAATAACCAACCTGAAACAAGCACGTCAATACTTGGCAATGACCGAGAGAAGGAGACAAAAAGAAGCCGTGGCTATGCAGCAACAAAACATCGAGCAGCAAGCAAAACTCAATCAGGAAAATGCCGTTGCCACAGAGCAGATGAAACAGCAGACCCTGCAATTGGAGCTAGCCCTGAAAGGTGGATTGATAGAAAAACAAAACTTGGCAAACATAGCGGAGATTCGTGAGAAGTATGCATTTGAGTTGCAACTGGAACAAATGAGATTGGGACAGAAAGCGGACGATGCTCAGTTGGCTGCAAGAACGAACGTCGTCACAACCACGTTGAAAACACAAGCACAGGTCATGCAGAAGGAGCAAAGGGAGGAAGAAAAAGAGGCGAAAGAAAAAGAAACGGCTGAAAGTTAATTCAGCCGTTTTAGTTATATCAAAATGGGAGATCTTGATCGTCGCTACTGGTAGCAGTGAACGTAGAAACATCACCTGGTAATTCATCGTTTGTTTCCGGTTTACTTGAGGCTCCAGAACCACCTTCTATCTTCCATGCTCTTAACTCAGTGTACCACTTTTCATTGTACTCCCTACTTTCGGCATTGAAAGAAACGGTAAGCTTGTCACCTACCTTATACCTATCAAAGTCCGTTGCTTTATCTCCCCATGCTGAGAACAATACTTTTTTAGGATATTGATCATCTGTTTCTATGATAAAGTCTTGTTTTGTCCAGGTCCCGTTTTTACCCGTTCCTGTTTGTACTGGAAGTATCTTGTAAAGCTTCCCCTTGAGTAGATTGCTCATGTTCTTGTATTTTTGATTTGATGTGATTTGCTATTTTAATCAGAAGCGCTGACACGTCGTGCAACACTTTTCCTGCCTCTGGAGTGTTCAGCGGATGCGGAAATTCCCATGCCAACATATCTTTGGCCATCTGGTTTAGTTTCTCTTAGTCGTGGTCGGTCATGCCAGTGAAATTAAAAATCTATATAATTCTTTATTCCACTTTGCATCTGCCAAGGCGTTGTGCTCATTGGTTTGTTTGGGATAATTTGGATGGTCCTGTATTGGATAAGAATGTCCTTCTTTTACAACATATCCAAGAGTTGTATTTAACCTATCTAACTCTTGCTTTAAGTCAATGCAATACATAGGAAAGCCTTCTGGTAGGTCAATCATTCTACCAAACAACCAGCAGAATACAACCCAATCATAGTCGGAATAATAACCGTAGAAACTTAACGTGCTTAAATTTGTTTCGACAATCTCTCCGCTTGTTTTATTTACCGTAAGACTTTCAACTCTTCTGTAAGAGGTAAAGTCTTTTATTTCTTCTGCTATCTGCTTATTCGATTTGCTATTTTTTTCAATTAGCTTTTGAAAATTACCAAAAGTAAAATGATTTAACTCGTGAAAGTTAATATCCTTGCCTAATAATTGGTAGTAAATAGATTTTAATACATTTTTCCTCAACCATTCGTTTTCCCAAGCGGCTTTAATATCAAAATCTTTAGATACAGCATAATATTCCCTTCCGTCTTCTGATACGATTCCAATTGAAATTAATTCAATAGTGTCTACGGGTTTTGACCAGTAAGGCTTGCTGCGTTTGTATTCGTGAAATTCGGTGTCTATAAAGTATTTCATATTAAACAATTTTACAACCTGTGTCTCTTACTGCTTGGTCAAGATTCAACCATCCCAATTTTTCTTCCTCTGTCATTTGCTCGTCAGAGCCTCCATCCCATATAAATCTGGTGCCACCTTCAGGAACTTCTCCTGTGGTATCGTTCATAAAGTTGCTAGTAGAATGTGCAAACTTATTGAAGTGAGGAGCGTACCCCTTGGCCATCCAATAATGGAATGGAGGATGCCATTGGTGCACTGCCATTGGGTCCATGATTGTGATTCCTTGGACTTTGTTTTTCATTCTAACTCCGTGATAATGAGGGTCTTCGCTGCCATAATCGCCATACAAAGGAAAGCCTCTGTCATGGAAAATTTCATTGAAAACCTCCTTGCGGATAGAACAAGTTTGGTGCGTCCCAAAATTTGTGTTCGCCACATTGTTTTGTGTCCATGGGCTATTGAAGTCTGGAAGGTTTTTGATATTCATCAAGTCGGAGCGCCAATCAACGGTATCGATTCTAAGTTGGTCTCCCATAGTAAGGTTGTATGTTTTTATGGCAACAAAACAACGGTCGTTGGCCAAATGTGGTTCGTACATTACGCGTACCATGTTTGTAGTAAACATGGTTTCAGCCGTGGTCTCCATAAGTATGTGGCCCTTTGCCATTTTGAAAGCAAGATTGAAGGCAGCGGTGTTTCCGCGCATTCCGTAGTTGTGCTCCAATCGAATGTACTGTATGTTTATTTTTCCTTTTGCATAGTCCAATATAGGGGTAATATCACCCATTGAATTGTCGGATACGATAATCAACTCCCAATCTTCCACGGGCATATCCTGCTTGACGTAGGTCTCTATGGATCGTATAAGTAAATGCTCCATGTGCCAGAGGCAGATACAAAGACTCGCTTTGATTTTTGATTCGTCCGTGATGTAATGCTTCTCGTGTATTTTGATTTCTTCTTGCATGTTATTAATTGTTTTTATATTCCCATTTATATCCAAAAAAAAGACCTTTTTTCTTTTTTAAATTATATTGTGTTATTGATGTGCTCAAATTATAATGCCTAGCAATATCTGATATTGAATCCCAAGTTTTTACGATTGACCCTGATATATCAAGTTGATTTATTTTTTTTGAGTTTTTATGGTCTTTCCCTTTTGGATGATTAATATTATTATATCTTCCTGCTAAATAAGAGTGAATAATGTTTTCTTTTTGCGATGCCCACTCTAAGTTTGTTATGACATTATTATGCTTAACAAAATCCACGTGGTTGACTGTTTTTTTTCCATCTTTATTTTCTAGAAATGTTTCTGCTATTAGTCTATGTGAAAAAAATTTTGTTTTTACGCCAAGACTTACTCTTAAATATCCCTGTTTTGGACAAAGCCTTTGTTTTAAAATTCTACCTTTGAAGAACTGGGTAGTTCTATATTCTGAATATACAAATCTGTCTAATGACCTTATTCTTCCTAAGGATGAAGCTTGATAAAAACCTTCGTGACCTGGAATATCTTTCCATGTTTCGTTTGGCAATATTTGATTTGATGTATTTAAGTATGCCTCCATTATATGTTTTTTACTTTTATTGCATGACACACAAGCCACCATCCATCATTTGGAGATTGTGTTTTTGGGTCATACCCAGGACTTCCGGTCAAATCAATTTCTCCAAATCCATATTTCTCCAAAAGCGCAGTAAGTGTTTCTGCCGTGTATGTAACATAGTGCTGTTGCCACATTGAATCCTGACTACCGTAGATAGCCCCCATTGCGTCTTGCAATGATAAATCACCCTTTGCGTAGCGAACCATTGTGCTGTGGAGGTTAGGGGTTCTAAGGGAAAAAATACCTCCAATTTTGGTTATCCTATTCCACTCTTTAAGTGTTTTGTCAATAAGGTCAGTTCTTATGTGTTCCAAAGTATCCCCTGAGAATATTTCATCTGCGATTCCGTCGGGTAGTGGAATTTCCGCAAAGTCACAAACTATCTCGATATGGTCTGCAGCTACTCCGTCTATGTGTATCCATTCGTCACGGGTATCTGGGATTCCGTCTTCCGGTTTTCCCTTTTGGTTCTTATCTCCAGCGCCAATGTCGATTTTTATTGGTATATCCATTGGGTGCGTAGGAAATTTCATATAAAAATCTGCTCGATTTTTTATCATTGTGTTGGTGGTTTTATTTTCCATTTGCAAGTTTTGCTTTTAGTTTTTCTACATCTACAGGCTCGTATCCAGACTCCCATGGTTCACGTCCTTCAACGACGTTCCAATTCTCATAGAACTCTGCTTTTTTCTTTTTAATGACCGTGATATTGGAGTGGTCTTTGTTTATGAAAACAGACTCTATCTCAGGTGAAAATTTCACGATGAAGTCTGCGATGTTTTGTACGTCCCTGCCTCTGCGGGTATCATGGAAAAGCATATATCCTCCTTCTTTCAATTGAGGCCACGTCTTGTAAGCAAATGGAAGCCTGAACTCATCCGCTCCATCGTCGAATATCAAGTCGTATTCCTCCATTGGAAGGAACGTGTAATAGTCGGCAAACAAAACCTCTCTGGTTATACCAAGAAGATTCAAGTTGTTTTTAGTCCAACCTATCCATTCAAGCGATGTTTCCACCGTCACAATAGGTGCTTTGCCTTTTCCATAGGCTGCTAGAATTTGCGTGCTTCCTCCTACGCCAAATTCTAGTATGCGTTCCGACTTTTCTGCCAGGTCCTTTAGTATTTTTGCGTCAGCCTTGCTGAGATCTCCTACGTATGGTATCATAATTATACTAATCCCTCGTCTATTGGTTTTCCTTCCATCAAGTTTGCTAGTCTTGAGGAATAATGGTTGAATGATTTACTTATGTTTTTAAGGTAGTATTGTTCATCTTCTGGAGGAGGATTGTGCGGGCCGTAATACCAGGTCAAATGACGTGCTGTGTATGGTCTATCTGTTCTGATGCAGCGGTCAAAATCATTCTGCTCTCCAACTCCTGTGTACAATGCGAACGTTGTGTCTACAGGAGCGCTGATGAATTTACCGTTTGGCGTGTCGCCTTTTGCTGGGTTCTTAACCCAATTGAAACGCTCCCAACCAAGCGCTACCTTTGCCAATTCAGTATCAGGAAGGTCGTTTATCTCCAAGCTCAATCCGCACTTCACGGCATTTGGATATACCCTCAATCCTTCTTGTAGTCTAAGAAGCAATGATTCTTTTGGTATTCCTGATAAATCGAGGTCACAATCTGAAAGGATATATTGCTTTCCTATACAATCGTATTTCTCAAAGAAGTTTGGCTTCTCGTGTCCTTCAATTGCAGTGGTTGCGCTCCACAAAACAAAGTTCCCATAGTTTGCCGTGAGTCTTTCTATCTCGCAAGGATTGGTGTCGTACCATTCTAGCAAAGGAGGATAGCTGGAATTATTATCCAAGATAACCACTCGCAACTCTGGTATTTGAACCAAGTATTCCACCATGTTTTTTGTGCTGGCGAATCTGTCACGAACAATAAGGAAGCAAGGTGTTCTTTCCATATTAAATATCCCTTACTTTTTTACATGTCCAATGAATCCATTGTTCTATAGGCTTGAATTCAATTTCTCCAAAACCATACTTCTCAAGATATTCCTTTAGCGTGTGCTTTGTAAAAACCTTATAATGTGTATGGCCATATCCGTTGCCATCACCAAAAAGATTTCTTTGAATCCACTCTTCATTTTCCAAACCTTGAAGTCCAGCTTTGAAAATATAGTCTCTGTTTGGCGTGGTTCCCCAGAAGATTCCATCTATCTTTATGATTCGATTAATCTCTCCCATGGTTTTGTCCGACTCCCAGGTTCTTATGTGTTCGATTGCGTCACTAAAATGCAGCTCGTTGACACTTTTGTCGGGCAATGGAATTTTATTCCAATCGGTTACGATGTCCATGCCGTCTGCCGGGTCGTGGTCTATGTGAATCCAGTCGGAGTCTTTTCCTCCGTGCATATTTAACCCGCACGCTAAATCGCATAGTACATATGGTAGTGCTAATTTTTCTTCTAGTGTTTTCATTTTTTTTATAATTCCTCGTATAAACTTCTAGTTCCTGCTGTGTATTCTTCTCTTGCTTTGCTGTAAGCCGCCATCATCCTGCCGGCATACTCTTGTTTTTCTTTTGAGTAAGGGTTGTCTCCTGGATCGATATGGTCAATCTCCGCGCCATGAATGAACATGTTTTTGAAACCGGAAAGTCGGGAGCGCAAACTCATTAACGAGTCGTCAAAACCATACAATCCATCCATTTGGTGAAGTCCACCAACCTTGTCAATCAAGCGGTAGTTGTGCATCACGCACGTTCCCATACAGTGCAATACTTTCTCTCCTACAATCCATTTTTCTCCTGGTTTATGAGGAAGCATGACAAGCTCAGAACGATACCAATCGTTATCTGAAAGAGGTGTTTCTGCAAGGTCTTTTCTTTTCAGTGCGGCCTGACCGATTACTTCCGGGTCACGACCAATCGCTTCCTCCAAAAGGTCTACCCAATTTTCTTGATGGAATACAACGTCGTTGTCCATCTTCACCAAGTGCTCTTGTGGTCTGCGACGACGCCATGCAAGGTTTATAGCTTTTGCCGTACCGATGTTTTCTGGAAGAGTGATAATTTCAACGTTATCTTTTTTTCCAAAGAAAGCAAGTAGGTCCTTTGTCTCTTGACAAGAGGCGTTGTCTACGATAATTATCCTGTGTTTATTCAGGTCTACCGTGTCTTCCAGAGACTCCAATGTTTTTGCGGTAAATTTTGTCCTGCCGTTTTCTTCTGTATCGAAACAGCACATTGCAATTAATCCCATAGGTTATTTTTTCTCCTGTTCTTCCTTTAAAAAAACTATCAATTTATTACTCTCTTTTGTCACGTATTGTATGCAAATCGCCCTTGCGAAATCCAAGGTGAAATAATACCTGTTCTTGATTTTCCTGTTCAACTTTAATAGTTCGTCACTCACGAACCAATCAATATCCCTACCACCACGGTCTCTCAGGCGTTTCATCCATCTGCTGTAGTGGGTTTTCTTCAGCCCTATCATGTTATACAGGGTGAAACTGTCCACAACTTTATGGTTTTTCAAGCTAAATACCTCTATCATTTAATCTCCATTTAAGGCGAAATTACAAATTATTTATATTAATAAGCAACATTTACTATAAATAATTTACAGTAAACTTATAAACATTTGAAATCATGTCAGTAGTAAAAGTAAAAGTGATGTATGGTGGACTGTCCAACCGTACTACCGTTTCTGCTGTTTCTGATGCCACTACCGAGTATCTTCAACCTGAAGGTATCTCTCAAATGAAAGCTGGTACTTCTCCTGTAGGGGCTATTTTCTCCTACAACAACGGTGTCAGCCCGTATGGTATTGAGTATAGAACCGTAGAAACTCCTGAGAACATTATTAACCAGGCTTCTGACTTAACCGTATAACGCTTAGTCGTTGTTGGTTTGTCTTTTCCAGGGTTAACTCAGAACAGATGTACTGCCATGATAGTTTGTGGAGCGATTCCAAATCGTATTTGCCTTCTATCATGGCAGTTAATTTTTCCTTGAAATCCAAATCATCTATGTAGTTTATGATACCCGGTTTTCTCCATTCCGGCCAATTTGGTGCGAGCGAAACCATCCCCGCATAGGTAGCCTCAAGCCATGCGATGTTTGATTTTGACTTGTTGAAATTCAATTCCGTTTTCCGATGGGAGAGGGGTACTATAGAAATCGATCCTTCTATCTCCGACAGATACCTGAAGTATGTATTCTTATCCATGTATGGAGAATAGATGGCGTCTGCATAATCCGTGATGCCTATTGGGTTCATGCCCATAAATTCAATAAGCCATTCCCCTGGATGTTTGTGCTGCGAAAGTCGCATGACGTCACGAATCTGTGACTCAAACTGCTGAAGGTCCCTCTCGTGTGTTTTTGAACCTCTCCAAACCACTTTCTTGTGTGGTTTGAAAGGAACAGGGTTTCTAAGTAGTTTCGGATTGTGCGCGTTTTGTATGGTGAATGATTTTTCAAGTACGTCCTTGCCCATTTCTTGTCTCAGGTGTTCGGTGGAAAATGTTATTACCGTAGCCAAATCTAATATTTCTGCAATGTTTTTCTTTGCTGCTGGAGTATTGTAGGTTGTGAAAGCCGGATTTTCCTGTGGTACGTCCGTCAATAAATCGTCATAGTCTATCCACGTAGGTATTCCGTATTGCTTGCATGCCAGCATGAGATTCACGTGCGACTGGTCAAATGGTCTCAATAAAAAAACCAAATCGAATATTCCAAGGAAATCCCAATTGTAGTTCATTCCACCTCCCATAGGATACCAGTCTATTTCATTTGGATAGCTTTTCTTTAGCTGCTGTAAAGGTCCGCGTCCCCTGTAGAAAGACATGGCATCGTTGGTATTTGGGTTTACTTCTAGTATTTTTATCATGAGTTTGATTTTATTTGCTGTAGATATAATTCGTATATTTTTATTCCGGCATATTCCAAGTAGTCACAATACTCTTTTTTGCCCTCGCGATATGTTATTTTTTCTGCATTATTAAACATTTCTCTTGTATATATATTGCAGTATCCATAACCTTCTCCAATAGAATCTGACTCTGCTATTGTTTTGGTTATTTGAAAAAGAAATTCAAGTTCGTTTCTTTCTTTACAAATGGTAATTAACTCTTCAATATTCATGGTCAAAATGGTTTTTCGTCGTCGTCAATATTGTTGTCGAATGTGTTGTCAAATGTTGAAATTGAATTGTGTGAACCAATTGCTGATTTTTGTGGAGCCATCGGTTGTCCTTCCTCCCCGTCATTGTATTCCGGCATGCTGTCAAACTTCTTCATGCGGCCTATGAAGCGTAGGTCCAATTCTCCCAAATCCCCTTCTCGGTACTTGGCTATTATAAGTTTGGTAAGATGTTTTGGTATCCTGTTTCCTGCGTCGTCAACCTCCATCTTGTAGTATGCCGGACGGAAAAGGAACCATACCTGGTCTGCATCCTGCTCGATGGCGCCTGACTCTCGCAAGTCAGATAGGATTGGAAGTTTGTTCGCCCGTTTTTCTGCCTCCCTACTGAGTTGTGCGAGTGCCACGACCGGAACGTTCAATTCTTTTGCAAGCGCTTTCAGGCCCCTTGATATTTCTGATATTTCCTGTTCCCTGTTTCCTGGTCTTTTGTTTCTTTCGTAGTTGGCCGTGGCAAGTTGGATGTAATCCACTATGATCATCGATACATTGTATCTGGAAACCAATCTCCTTGCCTTTGCCCTGATTTCGGTCACGGAAATACTAGGGGTATCATCAAGGTAGATTCCTGATTCAAGGAGAGGCTGTATTTTCTTATGGTAAATATCCCACTCAAAAGGTTCCAGTTTCCCTGTCTTCAGTTTTTCATGGTCTATACCTGTCTGATGGGAGTGGAGCACCTTGGTGACTTGTTCGCTGCTCATTTCCAGTGTGAACAATGCCGTTGCTTTTTTGTGGTCGATTGCCCTGGAATGAATCATACTGTGTACGATGGATGATTTTCCCATCCCTGGACGTGCTGCAATGACAACAAAGTCCTGGCTACCCAATCCTCCGGTGTAATTGTCGATGGCTTCTATGCCCGTTATTTCGCCTGTGATACCATCCTGTTTTTCACCGGCCCGTTGCACCTCTTCCATAACCCTTTTGGAAAGGCTGAAGATGCTTTGAGTTTCCTTGGTAAAATAGGTCCCTTCCAACTTGTACACTTCCTTGGATAGCTGCTCAAGCATTTCCAGATAGTCAGGCTTTTTATGCCCGTCCGATTGCAGTTTCATGGAAATCTCCATGATTTTGCGTCCGATGGAATACTCCGCTAGGATTTTTGTGTGCGCGTCCGTATGGGCAGATGAACTGATATTTGAAGTAAGCTCGGTTATGTACATCGAACCTCCAGCCTGTTCCAGCATACCCTCCTTTCTTATCCAAGAAACAACGGTAAGGATGTCTATCTTCTGGATTTTGCCGTACATTTCCAGAATTGAACCGTAAATTATTTGGTGTTTAAGGTCATAAAAATCCGATGGTGACTTCAATGAAACCACAACTTCTTCTATGCACTTGTTTTCCAGAAGCATAGCGCCCAAAACGGCTTTCTCTACTTCGTAATCGTGTGGCAGTTGTATCTGGCTCATTTGCTAACCCGTTTAATGTTACCCTGAAATACACCTTCTTTTGGCGCTTCTGGTGCGCTCTGTTTGATTTTGTTCTTCTCTGCATCCATTTTGTCGCTGATTTGGTCAAAGTGCTTCCTAATGCCTCCTAATGATAAAATCGTGTCCCTCCAAAACGGGTCGGAAGATTTTGATATGAATTCATATACTCCCAAAAGGTCTTCTCTGGTTCTTTTGTCAACCCGCATCATCAGGTCAAGGTCTTTTTTCCAGTCCGCAACTTTCGCCCCCAATAAAACTTTATGGTTAAAAGGCTTTCCAGGTTTGGTTCTGTGCTGGCAGAAAAAGGAATGGAAGGTCTTGATGATTCTTTCTTCCTTGGTAGAGTCTTTTGTTACTACCAAATCTTTTACAAATTTAGGAGCGTTGTCCTCCTGAGCTTGCGAGGGAGAAGAGATATTATCTTTTATAGTATTATTAATTATATTATTATGTTTGACTTTTTCGTCAATAGGGGTCATGACTTTTTCGTCAATAGCTATTGATTTTTTAGTCAATAGGGTCTCTGATAGGTAGATCCT
>Ga0315903_10005917_pt1 | contig 15794 bp, 21 predicted proteins | sample LakEriMetagenome_7_FD_203524 | JGI IMG/M metagenome (GOLD analysis project Ga0315903, IMG submission 203524) | Freshwater fungal communities from buoy surface, Lake Erie, Ohio, United States - Buoy 2 MA119 | ecosystem: Environmental > Aquatic > Freshwater > Lake | place: USA: Lake Erie, Ohio...
AGAAACACGTTCAAATGGCGGAGACCGCCCCGTTGGTGACAACGCAATCTATCCATTCTGGAACCTAGAGCAAGGTAAAGAATCCACAGTCCGATTCCTTCCGGATGGCGACTCAAACAACACATTCTTCTGGGCAGAGCGTTTGATGATCAAACTGCCATTCGCAGGCATCAAAGGCGAAACAGACAACAAACAAGTTCAAGTACAAGTTCCATGTATGGAAATGTACGGCGAGGCTTGCCCAATCCTATCAGAAGTTCGCGGTTGGTTCAAAGACAAGAGTCTAGAAGAGCAAGGTCGTAAGTACTGGAAAAAGCGTAGTTACATTTTCCAAGGCTTTGTTGTAGAAGACGGCTTGAAAGAAGAAAGTCATCCAGAAAATCCAATCCGTCGATTCATCATCGGCCCACAAATTTTCCAATTGATCAAGTCAGCATTGGTTGATCCAGAGTTGGAAGAATTGCCAACAGACTTGGCACGTGGCGTTGACTTTAAGTTGGTCAAAACAAGCAAAGGTGGCTATGCTGACTATTCTACAAGTAAGTGGAGTCGTCGTGAGCGTCCATTAACAGACGCAGAACAAAACGGTATCAAGGCACATGGATTGTTCAACCTACAAGACTTCTTGCCTAAGAAGCCTACAGATGTAGAAATTCGAGTTATCAAAGAAATGTTTGAAGCCAGTGTCAACGGTGAGCCGTTTGACAAAGAAGCATGGGGACAGTATTTCCGTCCAGCAGGTATGGGACAAGTAACTGGTGATCCTAACAAAGCAACATCTGCTCCAGCAGATAGTTATGTTGACCCAGATGATGTTCCAGCCAAGCCAGCGGCAACACGCCCTGCGGCTCCAGCACAATCTGCTCCAGCAAATGGTAGCGGTCGTGCAGAAGACATTCTTGCGATGATTCGCAATCGTCAAAAATCTTAATCGATTAGAGAAAGTATAGAGGTTCTGCCTCTATACTTCTTGCCACCACACGGAGAATAATTATGGCTAAAAAATTAAACAAACTATCAAAGGTAAATGAATCATTTACTGTTAATCGTTACGACAATGGCTTTATGATTGAAGTCGGCGGACGTGACGGCGAAAATGACTGGAAGAACTGCAAGATTATGTGCAGTACAGAAGCCGAATTGATTGAAGTAATCAAGGAAGCACTATCAATGGAATTGGACTCTTAATATGGCAACTAAAGCGTTCGACTTATCAAAATTTCGTAAGACTCTGACAAAAAGTATTGATGGACTTGGTGTCGGTTTTAATGATCCAACAGACTGGATCAGCACAGGCAACTATGCCTTGAACTATCTAATCAGCAGTGACTTTAACAAAGGTGTTCCACTGGGTAAAGTTACTGTACTAGCAGGTGAATCTGGCGCAGGTAAAAGTTATATCTGTTCAGGTAACCTAATCAAAGCCGCACAACAGCAAGGTATCTATGTGGTGTTGATTGACAGTGAAAATGCGCTGGACGAAGCATGGTTACACGCATTGGGTGTCGATACCAGCGAAGATAAGTTGTTGAAACTTAACATGGCTATGATTGACGACGTGGCTAAAACTATCAGTGAGTTCATGAAAGAATACAAAGTAATGGACGAAGCAACTCGTCCTAAAGTATTGTTTGTGATTGACAGTTTGGGTATGTTGTTAACTCCTACAGACGTTAATCAGTTCGAAGCAGGCGAAATGAAAGGTGACATGGGTCGTAAGCCTAAGGCACTTACTAGTTTGGTTCGTAACTGCGTTAATATGTTCGGTAGTTACAATGTTGGATTGGTTTGTACTAACCATACCTACGCAAGCCAGGACATGTTTGATCCAGATGACAAGATTTCAGGTGGTCAAGGTTTCATTTACGCAAGCAGTATTGTTATCGCTATGCGTAAGTTGAAATTGAAGACTGATGCTGACGGTAATAAGACTACCACAGTAAATGGTATTCGTGCCGCATGTAAGATTATGAAAACTCGTTATGCAAAGCCCTTTGAAAGTGTACAGGTCGAGATTCCTTATGAAACTGGTATGAGTCCATACAGCGGTATGGTAGACTTGTGCGAAGCCAAAGGTATTTTGACAAAAGATGGCAATAGACTTAAATACACGTCAATAGATGGTACAGAAATTAAAATGTATCGTAAAGAGTGGGACCGTAATGAAGAGGGTGGTCTGGACAAGATCATGCTTGAGTTCAATCAAACTATTGCCGCTAAAGTAGCAACTCCATCTATTGATCAAGACACTGGAGAAATTTTAGAAAATGTTGACTGAAGATAATATTATTGATATCTGGACTGGCTTAAAAGAGTTTTTTGATAAAAAAGCCCTTGAAACTGTTGCAGGCAAGTATGTTGATATACTTGCTGATAATGGTGTACAAGAGCATGTGTTTAAGGCAGCAATGGGCGGTGACGAAGATCTTGATGCCGCTATTGAATACTACTTAGACGACAGCGATGGCGACGAAGACGAAGATCTTGATTACAGTTCAGAAAACTATGACTATGATGAGGACTAATGGGCTGGTATAATGAAGTCAGTAAGGACATAGGAAAAATTCCTGACGCTGTTCTCTTTTTTGAAAACGAATTAGAGGATGCACGTCAGGAAGTCCGTCTTTTTGGCAATTTAGAAAAAGCAGCCGCAAGTATGCCGGGTACTGTTGAACACAGATTCGGCCAACTTCAAGAAATTGAAGCCATACTTGAATACCTCAATATTGAGTTACGTAGACTTAAAAGCAGTTTCTTTAGAAAGTATTTAGAAGGTTATGCTCGTGCATTGAGTAGCAGAGATTGCGAAAAATATGTCGACGGTGAAAGCGATGTTGTTGATATGGAAAAGATTATCAACGAGTTTGCGTTACTTCGTAACAAGTGGTTGGGAATTACTAAAGGCTTAGATCAAAAGCAATGGCAAATTACCAACATTACTAAACTACGTGTTGCCGGTATGGAAGACGCTAGAATTTAAGGACGCATACCTGGAAAGACTGTACGTTTGAATTTTTGATTATCTGCATCAATCGTTTCAAATAATTTTAAATCGAGCCCTAGTTGTTTCGTAAGAGCATCTAGGGCTTTTGTGTCTTTGGGTAAACACATGCCACCGTAACCTCGTAGTTTATCATTGACATCTAGATAGTCTGGGCTTGCAGTTCCTCTAATTAGATATGTATCCTTGATTTTTTCATAGTCGGCTCCAAGATGTTGACAAATTTCATAGATTGCATTTGCAAATACAATTCTTGTTGCATTGAATACATTAGAATAATACTTTAACACTTCGGCTTCTGTAGGAGTCATCATAACTGTATTTTTAGGAAAATAACCGTGGCTATTAACCACAACACGATATATTTCTTCGTCGTGACACCCAACTGCTAGTAAATTATGATTAACAACAAAATCTTCTACTGCACTACGCTCACGTAAAAATTCTGGAACAAAACATAACCTTAAATTAGTTTCACCAATTAACTGTTCTGTCGTTCCAGGTACACTAGTCGATTTAAGTGCAACAACGCCAGCATAGGCAAGTCTTTCTAGATCACGAATAGTTTGCTTTACAACACTTAAATCGCAACTGCCATCATCGGCTTCTGGTGTAGGCACACATACATAAACAATTTCAGTATCTATTACATTTTCAATATTAGTATTGTATTTTGGATCGTGTACAGATACTTCATGGTCTAATAGTTCGAAACCTTTACGGCAAGCACTACCAACAGCACCCACACCTATTATGCCTACTTTCATAAACTCTCCAATGTTAATCTGATACCTTCTTCTAGTGATACTTTGGGTTGAAAATTTGTCAATGACTTTAGTTTTGTTACGTCACCTTCTCTGCGACTAACACTGCCTTGCGGAGCATCTTCCAATACTAAATTACCAGTTATATTGCTTTGCTGACAAATTATTTCTGCTATTTCTTTAATAGAACGTTCGTCGGCGACACCGACATTCACGATTTGATTCTTGCAATTATCATTAAACAAAATATCAACTGTGGCATCTACTGCGTCACTGACGTACATAAAACTTCTAGTGTTGCTCCAACCTTTTAATGACAAGTCACCTTGTTTTGCTCTAGCAAAAAATTCTGGAATAAAATGATCTACCTGACCTGGCCCGTAGACGTTGTGATATCTAATTATTGAATAATCTTGCTTAAATTGATGATGGGCGGCAATTACCTGTACTTCGTTGGCTATCTTACTACCACCATAACTCCATCGAGGATTTGTAACATCGTTGATTACCAACGGCACTGTTTCGTCAGTAGGTACAGCCCAGTTGAACGTGTCTACTGCACCTGCATAACTTTCGCAAGTTCCTGTAAAGATAAAACGTTCGACCTTACCCGCATATCTTTCTAACAAATACTGTGTGGGTAGCAAGTTGTCACGAACAACATCAAATGGTCGTTGATAAAAATGCTTAGTGCCATTAAATGCTGCCAAATGAACCACCATGTCAACATCGGGTAACAATGTTGTATCTTCGTAATTAGACAAATCAAACCCTAATTTACGGTCAGCCTCGATCACGTGATGTCCTAATTCATTTAAAACTTTGCAAAGATGCTGGCCGATAAAGCCTCTACTACCTGTGACTAAAATTGTTTTCATAACGTTATTTATCGGCTAAATATGAGCAGATAATGGAAAACACATGAAATCTATCAAAGTTATTACCTCGCAACATAAGCCATACTATGATTCTATAGGAAAACACTGCATAACATCATTCTTAGAATTTTGGCCAAAAGAGATAAAGTTAGAACTTTATGCAGAAGAATTTGACCCTAACATCACAGACGAAAGGCTTGTTGTTAATAGAATGAATAGTGTCCTTAATACTTGGCAACAGTACATCAATTTAAGAGAAGTAACTAAAAAGACTAAGATGGCAAAATTTTGGCTCAAAAGTTTTGTTAAAATCCACGCTATGGAAAATACTTCAGAAGATATTTTGATCTGGTTAGATAGCGATGTAATAACTCATAAAAATATTAGTGTAGATTATCTCGAAAGTTTACTGCCAGAAGATCATCTACTATGCGATATTCCTTCTTTAGGAAAATTAAAAAATAAAGAAAGCGAAACTGGATTTTGTATGATCAATACAAAACACAAAGATTTTTCTTTGTTTTTATCAAACTATAAAAAATTCTACGAAACAAAGGAAGGTACTAGTGCGTTACCTAGAGATATAGATTCATCTGTCTGGTGGGCCGCTAGACAGCAAGTAGTATCTACAGGAACTAAAGTAAATGGGTTAAGTTCAACAATAAACAGTCATGTTCCTTTTATGGGAACTTGTTTAAAAGATTACATGAGACACTGGGTAACAAAATCTAACAAGGCTGCATACCAAAAAAATCATGACATAACTTTCGAAGAACAAGGCATTTATAACTCAACGGTCGAAAAATCTACCGGCGAAATTATATTTAGGAAGTAAAATGAATTCAAATTCTCAAGCACTGCAAGATATTTTTGCAATATCATTATTTGGCAACAGCGGTTCGTATATTGAGATAGGTGCAAATCGGCCTGTTAAAAACAGTAACACTTATAAATTAGAAGTTGAACATAATTGGAAAGGATATAGTATCGAATTCGACGATACGTTAAAACGATTCTGGGATAAACATCCCGAAAGAAAAAATAAAGTATATTGGGCCAACGCACTTGAATTTGATTACGCTCAAGCAAATAAGGAAAATAATTTACCTATGCATATTAATTATTTGTCTTGTGATATCGAACCACCAGAGAATACATTTTCTGCTCTTAAAACAGTAATCGAATCTGGAATTAGTTTCGATTGTATCACGTTTGAACATGATTTATATCAGTCTAAAAAAGATTTTAATATATTAGCCATCGAGTTTTTAACTAATTATGGTTACAAAGTGGCAGTCACAGATGTTTATTATCAAACACCAAATAATTTATTTGAAACATGGTTTGTAAAAAATAATGTAAATTTTGATACATGTACTTTTACTGAATGGAAAAAGAAATTATTATGAAAAAAATTGTTCTTGTCACCGGCGGATTTGATCCCGTACACAGCGGACACATTGCTTATATAAATGCCGCACGGAAGTTGGGAGATATCTTAGTAATAGGATTGAACTCCGACGACTGGCTCACACGTAAAAAAGGTGCACCATTTATGCCTTACATGGAACGTTCAGCAGTTCTTAGAAATATGAAAGGCGTTGACTTTGTTGTAGATTTTAATGATTCCGACGGCAGTGCCAAACATGCAATTTGGATGGTAAGACAAAGTTATCCACAAGATAAAATTATTTTTGCCAATGGCGGAGACCGAACAACTGACAACATTCCAGAAATGGATGCCGGAGATACTAATATCGAATTTGTGTTTGGAGTCGGTGGTGAAGATAAGAAAAATTCAAGTAGTTGGATCTTACAGGAATGGAAAGCACCTAAAACACACCGTCCATGGGGATATTATCGTGTACTGCATACTGTGGGAAAGAATGTCAAAGTAAAAGAACTCACAGTTGATCCTGGAAAAACATTGAGTATGCAACGTCATCACCATCGTTCAGAATTATGGTTCGTTGCAGAAGGTACTGCGGGCAACAATTGGGAGTTTGGAGGCAGTAGTATTAAGCCTTATAAAACAGAAGTTATCAATCCCATGGAATGGCATCAACTACACAATTCAACCGAGCAGCCGTTGAAGGTCATTGAGATACAATACGGCGCACAGTGCGAGGAAGAGGACATTGAAAGAAAATGAAAGTATTTGTAGGTTACGATGCTAGGGAAGATATTGCATACAAGGTATGCGAATATTCGATTAAAAAACATCAGCCCACGGCCGAGGTTATTCCGTTAGTACAGGATGATTTACGAGCACTAGGATTGTACTGGAGAGAAAAAGATGCATTAGCCAGTACAGATTTTTCTCTTACTCGCTTCCTAGTACCAGCACTAATGAACTATCAAGGGTGGGCAGTGTTCTGCGACTGCGACTTTTTGTGGACCGACGACATTCAAAAATTATTTGATCTTCGAGACGAAACCAAAGCAGTGATGGTGGTCAAACATGACTATACTCCAGTCGAAGGAATCAAGATGGACGGCCAGCAACAACATGTCTATCCTAGAAAAAACTGGAGCAGTATGATCTTATGGAACTGCGGTCACCCCAGCAACAAGTATCTAGTGCCAGACGCAGTTAACGCAGAAACACCACAATTCCTCCATAGATTCCAGTGGATTAGAGATCATTATATTGGTGAAGTTGATAAAGAATGGAACTGGTTAGTCAACTGGTACCGGGACGGAACACCTAAAGCAATTCACTATACTGAAGGCGGCCCATGGTTTGATAATTACAAAGACTGTGATTATGCAGATGTATGGAACAACTACAAACTCGAACTATGACCACAGTTAATGTGTACTTTGCAGGAATTCCTGCAAAAAATAGCAATATGGAAAAAGTACAAGTACTGAAAAGTTTTGCCGTGGGTGCAAAGAAAGATCCAGATGCTGTTGTTCAAGAAGTTGCAGATATGAAGTACGCTGTATCAGATGTAGCAGTAATACAAGGGTGGGTCCATGAACACAGTCAAAGTGCTCCTCATTTAAATTTTAGAAAAACAATAATTGATAATCAACGAACAGTGAAGAAAAGAGTTATCGCCATTGACAGTAACTTATTCTTATACAGAGATCCAGGTAATACTAAAACTTATCTTAGATTTAGTTTTGATGGAATCTTTCCTACCACAGGCGAATATTTTGACAATATAGTGGACAAACTTCACTGGCAAGAAATAAAATCTAATATAGTAATTGACTTACAACCTTGGAGGACAGACGGCGACCATATTCTGATTTGTCTTCAACGTAATGGTGGTTGGAGTATGCAAGGCTTAAATGTCATGGAGTGGTGTATTAATATCATCTCAGAAATTAAAAAATATAGTGCTCGACCCATAGTTGTTAGAGCGCACCCAGGCGACAGAAATGCTAAGAACTATTTAAAATTGCATGAACCCAATGTAACAATTAGCGAAAACAATAATATTCTAGATGATTTTAAAAATGCGTGGGCCACTATAACATACAACAGCAGTCCAGGGGTAGCCAGCGCAATAGAAGGCATTCCAGTATTTGTAACAGACCCTAATGCTAAAAATAGTCAAGCATTTAGTGTATGCAATACAGATTTAAAGAACATAGAAAATCCTACAATGACGGAAAGACAAGACTGGATAGAAAAACTAGCAATGAGTCATTGGAGTTTTCAAGATTTAGAAAGTGGAAAAGCATGGAGTCACATAAAGAAATTCCTATAAGAAAATTTGCTGTATGTACGACCTTTAATGAAAAAGGATACTACAAATACGGCCAAAGAATGATACAAAGTTTTTTGGCTAATTGGCCAACTGAAGTTGTACTGTATGTCTATGCTGAAGATGTAGAAGTTAAAGAATTTGCAGAAAATTTAATTGTATTCGATTCTCATAAAACAAATCCTCAATTAGTTAAATTTAAACAACTTTGGAAAGATGTACCCAAGGCCAACGGAGATATTTCATCCATACTTCAGTTATCTAAAAGGTCCGATGCTAAAAAGAATTTTAAATGGGACGCTGTAAAATTTTCAAATAAAGTTTATTCCGTTTTTAAATGTGCAAACGACTCGGATGTATCTGCATTATTGTGGATGGATGCTGACATGTTTTGTCATAGTCCTATAACTTTTGAAGAAATTAAAAATTTGTGCCCAGACAATGTTGACTTGGGTTTTTTAGGAAGAACAGGCAAATATAGTGAGTGTGGACTTTATTACATGAATTTAGAATCAGAAAACGTTAAAGAATTTTTAAATGTATTTCAACATTACTATGACAATGCAGAACAGGGAATTTTTACTCTTATTGAGTGGCACGACAGTTTTGTGTTTGATGAAGCAAGAAAAAAAGTTAAACTAAAAGAATTAAATTGGAGCAACGGTCTTATTAAAGGAGAAGGGCATCCTTTAATAAATTGCCAATGGGGTGCATATTTGGATCATTTAAAAGGTGAAAGAAAAACTTTAGGTAAGAGCAAAGTCACTGACTTAATTGTCAAACGAACTGAAAAATATTGGAAAAATAAATGACAACGTTTGCATGTATAACATCTGTTAACCAACAATATTATGACCACTGCGGTCGTGCCTGTATCGAAAGTTTTCAAGCCTATTGGCCACGCGATGTAGAATTGTATGTTTATAATGAAGATATGGTGAAACCGCAGAAAGGCAAACGTGTTAGATATATTCCATGGAAACATTTGAAAGATTTTCCAACATTTGCTTCAAGAACTGAAAATAGTCACGTGATAAAGTTTGCAAAAAAAGCATACAGCATTATTCATGCGTTTGAACAATTAAACGTAGATAGGATTATCTGGTTAGATGCTGACACAGTTACAACTAGAGAAATACCAAGGCACTTTTTAGAATTAATAGCACAAGATGATGTTCTTAGCACACACTTCGGTGTTAAACATCATTGGCCCAACGACACTGACCCGGAACGTCATAGTTTTAGTTGTGAAACAGGTTTCTTTATTGCTAATAAAAGACATCCTATGTTTTTACAAATGGCAAATCGGTACAAACAATATTACAATGAAGATTTAGGCTATTCGTTGAGAAGATTTTATGACGGAGAAGTTTACGGAACAGTAGTTGCTGAAATGGAACAACAAGGTGCCAAACTTTTAGATTTAAATCGAGATCATAGTATTAAAACTCCCATGCCTCGAAGTGTAATTGCTCCGTATATCACGCATTTTAAAGCAGGAAGAAAAGATTCTGTAACCAATGACGAATTATTAAAAAATCTTCCAGAAGAAGAATGAAACTTGCGTACTTCCCTAATCAGATTGCTCTTAATGCACAACCAGTGCTGAATTCCTTCTTAAATGGCTGTAAATCCTTGGGTGTAGAGTGCATTTCCAACAGTCAAGACGCGGATGCGGCAGTTATTTGGAGTGTAGTATGGATGGGACGCATGAGACAAAACCGTGCGGTCTATGAACATTACAGAAATCAGAAAAAACCGGTTTTTATACTCGAAGTAGGTAGTCTTCGAAGAAATGTCACTTGGAAAGTGGCCTTAAACAATATTAACAGTGACGGTATTTTTCCTATCGATGACGTAAACGTAACCGATAGAAAAAATATCTTAGGAATAAACTTACAACCACCAAAAATACATCGCCAGGCTGAAATATTGATCGCTAGTCAACAGCAACACAGCCATCAGTGGAACGGAATGCCGTTGATGACCACATGGGTGGAAAAAACCATCGAAGAAATACGAAAATTTTCATCGCGTCCAATCGTAGTTCGCCCACATCCACGAAGTTCGATAAAAATGCGAAGTGTTGGCAACATTGTTGTGGATTTTCCTAGAAGAATACCAGGAGCCACAGACAACTATAACCTAGATCATAACTTTCATTGTGTGGTAAACTGGAATAGTGGTGTAGCCATACAAAGTGTCATTGCAGGAACTCCAATAATTACGGGTCCTACCAGTCTTGCCCATGAAATTAGTGGAAAATATGAAAATATTGAGCAACTACAGTTGCCCGATAGAAGACAATGGTTTGAAAAAATATTACACACTGAGTGGTTGGTAGAAGAATTGGCACAAGGCACGCCACAAAAGATATTATTCAATAAAATATAACTTGACTTATTGTATTTTCGTGTTATACTAATAACGTATGATAACTATCGAAGATACATTAGAGATTTTAGCAGGTGGTACGCCCCGACGAATTAATATTCGATTGGACACTGCTGATATACGACTGCTCACTAGTTTGAAAAAACAACTTGCTCAAAAAATACCGTTAACTGATCGGCAACTTGACCTGAGTTTGAAGAAAATTGAAAAATATCGAGAAAATCTTGAAAAGTGCAATGTCGACGTTGACCACATACTAACTGTCAAGCCATTGAAGTGGCCACTGCGAGTTATTGATCGTACACAGAGCGTGGAGATAGAAACAGACTCTGCTACCAACAAACCAGTGATAGTGGTAAAATACGTTTTTTCTAAGAAATTCGCCGAATTTTGGGCTAAAGTTGAAGAGCATACCAGTACCTACAATCGAACAGACAAAGGAGTTAAAAAAATTCCTTATTCAGAAAAATGTCTTTACCTTGTGGTTCAAGGTCTTGTTAAAATGAATTTCACTGTCTCTAACGAGGTCCAGGAAATTTACGAAAAAATTGAAAAAATACTGGAAAATCCTGAAAATTTTGTACCTTACCTAGACTACACAGAAGACCATGTGGTCTTGAAAAATCTAAATTCCAAATGTGAAAATGCTATTGTAGAAAAATTTGGTGAAAATTATAAGTGCAGTATATTTGAATATGTCGACTATGCAAAATCAGTAGGTGTTACCTTAAAAACACAAAATTTGATAAAATATCTCTCAGAAACTTCGCCTAGTGTATTAACTAAAAAAATTAGCATAGAACATTCTACACGCTACAGATTATATCCTGAAGACTATTCTTTAGAAGAATTATTTTCAGCAGTGAATACTTTTAACCAATGGCCCTTGGTCATTGTTGTGGAAGAAAATGAACAAGTTTTATCCATAGTTTCAAAAATGGTCAACGAATTATCAAAAATAGTTCCTAAAGAAAAAATAAATGTTTTCTTTAGATTAAAAAATGAACAAACTGAGTACGAGAAATTTAACCAATTTATCAAGGATAATGGTTTAAATAATTATATAGACTCAACAACTAAAGTAGTTTTCATATCTAGAGGCAGAATACCTAAACCTTTGTTTAAAGCCGATTGGAAACCAACAACTGCAATTATAACTAGTAATCATGACTTTGGAAGAATGGCCGCATACTTAAATGACTTTTCCACAGTTTACTATTATAATAGTTCAGTGTCATTACGTAATAGTAGGCTAAAGGGGGCCGATAAAATTGTCCAGTTGTAAAATAATTATTAGAGATGAAGTTAACATTAAGATAGAAGGTCTGTCTGTTGAAGTACGACGCAAACTATCTAATGCACTTAAATTTGAATTGCCGTATGCACGTCACATGCCACAGTACAAGTTAGGACGATGGGATGGCACCACAACTTTCTTTGGCCTTGGCGGTAATGGATATCTTAATCACTTAGATGTTATTCTGCCTATTCTTGATGACTGTGGTGTTGGCGTAGACGAAATTGAAGATCTGCGACAACCTCATAAATTTGAGTTTGCAAAAATTACAGAAAATTATTGGGCTGACCAAGGCAAAGTTTGGCCTGCGGGACACCCAATTGCTGGGCAACCCATTGTACTTCGTGACTATCAGTTAGATGCGATTAATGGATTCATGGAACATCCACAAGGTTTACAGGAACTAGCAACTGGAGCAGGTAAGACAATTATCACAGCAACCTTGAGCGCACTGTGCGAGCCTTACGGCCGTACATTGGTTATTGTTCCTAACAAAGGACTTGTTGTACAAACTGAAGAAGACTATGTCAACGTTGGATTAGATGTTGGTGTATACTTTGGTGATAGAAAAGATTTAAACAAGACCCATACTATTTGTACATGGCAAAGTCTTAACATCCTTGATAAAAAATCTAAAGGTACAACTGACACTGAAATATTAACACTAGCAGAATTATTAGACGGTGTGGTATGTGTGATTGTCGACGAAGTACACATGGCCAAGGCTGACGTTTTAAAAAATCTACTAAGTCAAAACTTATGTAATACTCCAATACGTTGGGGTCTAACTGGAACTGTGCCCAAGGAAGATATTAACTTTCAAAGTATCCTTGCAACTATCGGTCCTGTTATTAATAGAATTTCCGCACACACTTTACAAGAAGCAGGTGTATTAAGTCAATGTCACGTGAACGTTGTGCAACTTGTTGATATTAAAGAATTTAGAAGTTATCAAGAAGAACTGAAATATCTTGTCAGTGACACTGACAGAATCGCATATCTTTCTAAATTATGTTCAAGTATTAAAGAAAGTGGTAACACTCTTATATTAGTAGATAGGTTAGATGCAGGCAAACAACTAGAGGCACAAATACCTGATAGTATTTTTATATCAGGGGAAGTAAAATTAGCAAACAGAAAAGAAGAATATGATGAAATTAGAACCAGCACTAATAAAGTTATTATTGCAACATATGGCGTCGCGGCTGTTGGTCTTAATATTCCTAGGATCTTTAATTTGGTTCTGTTGGAACCTGGCAAGTCATTTGTACGAGTAATTCAAAGTATTGGACGCGGAATTAGAAAAGCCGAGGACAAAGACTTTGTACAAATTTGGGACATCACATCAACTTGCAAGTATGCTAAACGTCACTTAACTGTGCGTAAAAAGTTTTATAAAGAAGCCAAGTATCCGTTTACGTTAGAAAAAGTTACTTGGGAATAATGGAGAAATATGTTAATACTAACACTAGATAATAAGACATTTGATTTATCAAAAATGCCAAATGAAGTAGAAGACGATATAAGATTTTCTGTATTAGATAATAATGATACAAGCAATCCTGATTTCTTTTTTATGCCTTTGATATTTTTAGAAAGTTTTAATAGTCCAGCAATGGTCATGCGAATAGGCAACACTGAAGTAATCATGCCCATTGATTGGAGTATCGCAGTAGCAGACAGTGAGTCAGGCAGTGAGATTGAAGTTATGCCATTGACCAGTTTGAATGATCGAGGTTTTGAGGCATTTTTGTTTAATCCGTTAAGTGGTTTTAGACACGAATACGGAAAAATAGAAATCGTCAATGTGTATAATGATGTTAAATGGTATTTTCCTAAAATGAAAAACAATCAGTTACTGTCAGTGCCGTTAACAGAAGGCAATAAACCTCTTTGTGCATTTTTTACTAAAGACATAAGTAGACAGTGCGAAATTATCGACGTATTTAAATTACTGTAATGCCAATTCCAGAATCAATTCGTATGGGCAACAATAACGATTGGTTATTTTATGATCGTCGAATAGGAACTCAGCACAAATATTCTTACCTACCTCGCAGGTGTTATTTGAGTGGAAAATGGTTGTTTCTAAAAAAATCTGTAGTGGTAACAGGCATGGTAATAACTGGTCCAGATGCTGTGCTAGATTTTCAATACTTTTGGTGCGATCCAAGAGAATTTTTCTTAAATGAGATTAAAGGAAGATAATGGGAAATTTAAAACCAGGCGCTACTTATGTCTACGAACGGGTCAACGGAGAAGTATATGCTAGAGAATCTGGAGCAGATCCTAGTACTCGCACACTAATGGGCTATCACTACGACCCTATAAGCGGACATCCAATTGATTATGACAAACGCACATCAGATGGTAGACCGTTGATTGATCATATCCGAGATGACAAACTGTGGGCAGAAATTCGGCGAGAAGCACGTACCAATGTGACTTTACAAAGGGCATTAGATCGTGCTATAATGATATATCGTTTAAGTAAGGATAAACCAGAATGAGTGAAAAATTAACCATTGCAGATGAAACTGGTGCCATCGATTATCGTGCAAAGGACTTGTGGGACACGCTGACAGAAGAACAAAGAAAGCAGATAAGTTTTTATTTGCTGTTGAGATATGCTTCCGATGTAAGAACGTCTGATGTGAATTTGCAGGGTCAAGCCATTATAAAAACCAATCAATACTATAACAAAAACTTCTTTGCGTTGAGCAAACATCCTAAACTATTGTGGTACTTGGTATGTATGACTGGTAATGGCGAGAAAGATTACTTTCACGAATATATTAAATTTAAACCCAAAGGCGGCGATAGTAAAACTCACAAGGTACTAGAAACAATGTATCCTAATATGAAGCAAGACGAACTTGAGTTGTTGGCACTAATGACTACTAAATCCGATATAAAAGAGTATGCCAAAAATCTTGGCATGGACGATAATGCAATTAAGAAACTTGTATGAACTTAGACGTGTTCCAGAAGAAAAAAGGAATTTCAATTAAATTGACTTCCGTACAAAAACCATTTAGTTGTCGGCATTGCGGTGCAGGGTTCGTAAAAGAAAGTACCCTGGCTGTTCATATGTGTGAACAAAAACGTAGGTTTTTAGCAAAAGATGAAAAACATGTGCTGTTGGGCTACCAAACGTATGTGAGATTTTTTCAATTAACACAAAAATCAAAAAACATCAAGACCTATGACGAGTTTGCAAAGAGCCCTTATTATAATGCATTTGTTAAATTTGGAAGTTTCCTAAGTAATGTAAATCCTTTATATCCAGATAGGTATATTGACTTTGTAGTTACTAGTGGTGTCAAGTTGGATCACTGGTGTAGGGAAGACCTTTACTATAAATATGTCTTGGATTTAATTAAAAAAGAACCTGCAGAAGTTGCCATACAACGTAGTCTTCAAACCATGATGAACTGGGCAGATGCAAACACTAGTCAGTGGGGTCACTATTTTAAATACGTAAGTCTAAATCGTGCAGTATACGATATCAAAGATGGTAAAATTAGTCCCTGGCTGGTTCTTAATTGTAACACTGGTAGAGACATGCTAGGACGCTTAAATGACGAACAATTAAATATTATATTTGACGTCATGGATCCCGATTATTGGAAAAACAGATTTAAAAAATATTTGCCAGATTTGAATCTTGTCAACGAAGTTGTTAAAGAAGGTAACTTGTAATGCCAGATATCGACATCGACTTTGCAAACAGAGAACAGG
>Ga0315903_10005918_pt1 | contig 15791 bp, 27 predicted proteins | sample LakEriMetagenome_7_FD_203524 | JGI IMG/M metagenome (GOLD analysis project Ga0315903, IMG submission 203524) | Freshwater fungal communities from buoy surface, Lake Erie, Ohio, United States - Buoy 2 MA119 | ecosystem: Environmental > Aquatic > Freshwater > Lake | place: USA: Lake Erie, Ohio...
TTCAACCGGAAGTGTTTCACCACGACGTTGAGCATTCAGAAGCTCGCAGTACGTAATTTCTACTGCCTTAGGATTTTCCATAGTAGGAAACGAATAGACTTCAACTTCCATGATCACCTCCGTAGTATACTATATATCACTTACTTGCTAAAAATGGCGTGAATAAAAACGCCTAAAATAATAACGAGAGCAAAAATCAAAGGAATCCAGAAAGGAGCCAAGACCCAGAGCCACGACCATGTGATATGGCCGGTCAGTTTCAGCGTGATAAAGATCAGACCGAGAATACCGAAGATCGGAAAGTCGACCGTTACATTCTTAGAATTCGACATGATTAGTTCCTAACATAGACAGAGAAGTGGGTGGCGTCGGCCAGGAGACAATCTTGGTTGGCCTGACTGCGAGTGCGACGATAGGTACGATCAGAGCCGATGCAAGGCATCTCGCGGCCGACCGAGGCCTTACGCGAACCGCGGAAGCGGATCCGGATCGGAGTACCGGCTTCGCGATAGGCGGCAAGCACACGTTCGCGCATTGCGATCGGCAGCCAATAGGCAACAGCGTCATGGCCAATCGGGGCCGGAAAGAGCGACTCGATGGCATCAGTTTCGATAGTCATATTTTTCCTCACAAACAATATAATCAACCTACCACATAACGAATATATTGTACACCTCTAATTGAAAATATTTTCGTAGACGTGCCAGACAAAATCATCTACTATGACGGTCGCGAGGTGTTGCTCGTTGTCGTTATGGATCCAGTGGCCAGTACCGTAAACGTTGAACTGCCGCTGTGTGAGCGGACGATTAAGATCGTGTTCTACCCACATCTGAAGTTGCCCGTACTGCTCGGCAATGTGAACAACCTCTGCTCCCAACGGAAGAGAAATGCCGTTATAACCAACAACCAGCGGATACTTATAGATAGTTCTCATTATGATTCCTTATGATGTAAGAGCCACGCGGCTCGATCAATAACCCACTTATCAAACGGCAGATGCGTACCGGTCGCACCGGACCAGTCAGCAAAGGCTTTATCATAGAAGCCTATCGACTTCTTCTGCTTCTGTAGCTCGACTAACTCATCGGCCCACTGCTGCCACTTACCGTCATCTACTACGTTTTCATCGAGTACGTAGTAGAGATACGAGTGCACTAGCATCTGAGTACGACGTTGACGGATCTTCTCAGACAGAGTCTGGATCTCATTCACCATCGGATCGTCGTCAAGCCAAGCCTCAAGATTGGCCATCGTTAATCTCTAGCGAGATCACTTCGGTGGTATCATACTGAGCCATACCACGATACTCATCCTCAAGCAGATACTTGAGCTCGGTCATCAATGCAGTCACAGGCGTTGCATTTGGATCAGTCCATTCCTTGTGATATTCTGCAATGGCTTCGAGCGAAGGAATGCCTTCACGGAGGTCGAGATCAAATTCAATAACAGCACGAATACGCATTAGAACTTCCCTTCAATAACTTGCTTAATGGAACCATACGGCAGGTTGAAGTGCCATTCAAGGCGCTCATAACCATACCACTTAAAGTCTTCTGCCTCGCCTTCGGCGTCGGCGATGATCTCGATTGCGCGAACCTGATCGCAGCTGCAAAGCTGCATGGTTTCGCTGACACGCTCAAAGAACTTGTCAACGTTGGCAGCCTGACGAACACGATCTTCATCGAGCTGGCGCGACAGTTCTTGCGCAAGACGCTTATACTCGGCATCGAACGCATCGAGCGATTCGAACTGAGCAAGGGTGCCACGAGGACGGAAACCACAGACGTCCTTGAACAGGTCCGAGAAGAGGTCGCCATCCTTAGAGTTGGTCAGGGTGTTGATATCCGAGAGCGTAAGCATGTTAAAGTCCTATTCGCTTGTTGATATATTCATTATACACTAATCAAAAATAATGTACACAACTATTTTAGCCGTGCATCTGAATACCTTCGATGAAGGGAGAGATCTTCTTGGCAGAGTACTGCACACCGTCGATCTCGAAGAAGTGCCGACCACCGATCGGACCGACCTTTTCCCAACGAAGCTTCAGAGCTTCACCCTCACGGAATGGGCTGATGCCCCAGGTCCACTTGCGACCGGTACGCAGTTCGAAAGCACCACCAGAGAGAGTCGTGATCATGTTTGTTTCCTTCATCATCATAGGTTCACCCTACTTTGTTTTTAAAATATTGTACATACAAAAATGCGCCCAGAGAGTATCCGAGCGCATTTTTTTGATTAGTAACGATAATACTTTTTGCGATAGTATTTGGCTTCGGTCATGTCGAAGCCGGCGAAACGTTCCCAGTATTTCATTTTTCGTTCGGCGATCAACATCTCGTTACGAGCTTGAGCCCGCTCGTTGAAATCGCCGGACTTAGAGATGTGTTGGAGGACAAAATGATTGTAGGAGTGGTTGGCCCACTGCGAGTTGGGGTTCAGTTTCGAGAGAAGAGACGGATTGAAGTCGGAGTTCTTCGCGTTGCCGAGATCATAAAAAATAGCCATAGTCGCAAACCTTTCGAAGTGGAAAGGTCAGCATACCATGGCTATTAAATTTTGTACACTTATTTTTTGCGACCGATGTTGTACTTGGTCACGAGGTTCCATTCATCCTTCTCCTTGAACGGAAGGATCTTGATCTGGCTCAGAGGTGTGAGTGGATCCTCTGTTGAACCCTCCTCGGCCAGCTTTACCAAACCCCAGTCGACAAGAAGGTTTGTGATTGCATTTCTACGCCCCTTGTCTTCATCTGAGAAGTTCGAAGGCTTGCCGTCAAGAGCGAACAGCTCCTTGAAGTGCACGATGTAATACTTACCTTGCTTGTGTAGGATATGACATGACTGGTACAGAGTCTTGTCCTTACGTGATGCAACACCGATGCGGGTCAGTGTTTCACGAACCTTTAGGAAATCGTCTTCCTCTCCCAGCTTTACCTCAATTAAACTATCGACTACGTTCATTTCTAATTCCGCCCTTATCAAGTTTGTTTTTTATTGTTATCATTTGATCTGGGGAAAGTAATTTAATTGCGGCCTTCGCCTTTTGACGGTTGTAGCCGTAGTAAGACATTACCATTTCTAAATCACTATCCTTGTCTTTTTTCACCCATTTGGAGAACCGTTTGCTGGGTCGTACAATATTTATTAGAAAAGAATATTGTAACTTGTTGTCAAGACCGTGGTGACAGTTCATCATGTTCGCCACGTGGATAGTGTCTTGGAAGTAGGAGAGGGACTTGTTGGTTAGAAACGCGTTGTATGTTTTCTCCGCTAGTTGGTCGTTCTCAGTTCCTCGCATCAAGTTCTTCTTGGTGGAGTTGATCGAGTTTACAAAATCAAATGGATTCATCGGTTCGTTTCCCGTTCATAATATCAGCAGCTGCATCGAGTAGGTCAGCACACGGTTCACAGATCTCTACGGTGAGAATCTGATCTGTGAACTGCAGCCTGACCTCATGAAATGTTTCGGCCTTAGGATATTTCTTACCACAGGCCGGACACTTCTTTTTCCAGATCATACGAACTCACAGTCCGCCATGATCTCGGTGAGACAGGCGGTCAGGTTGATCTCAGGATCTGCAGCGAATGCATTCTGATACTGATACTTTGCAAGATGAAGGACCAAGACCGGGATGGAGTCGGCCTTGACATAGTCCTCTGCCTTGTCAAAGAATGCACGGAAGAACTCGGTGGTATCCATGTCAGACTCGGCTACCCACTTACGCATCGCACTGAAGTTACGATCCTTCAGGTAGGCGATGAGCTTGGCAAGAGCGGTGTCCGAGAAGTTTGACAGGATACCAGAGTCGATGTTGCCGGTGGCAGAGTACTGCTGCAGTTCGTTCAGAACACGTCGCCAGTCTGGGAAGTGCTTTGTCAGAACCTGGGCAACAACAGCCTTCTCGAACGGCACATTCTCCTTCTCGAGGATGACGACCACACGCTTCATGAACTGGGTTGCGAGTGTGGCCATCTCCGACTTCGAGATCTTGAAGTTGATGACCGAACACCGTGACTGCAACGGCTCGATGATACGATCCTTGAAGTTGCAGGTCAGGATGAAACCACAGTTAGCCGAGAACTCTTCCATGAAGTTACGAAGAGCAGGTTGGGTAGACTGTGCATTCAGATAGTCAGCCTCGTCGAGGATGACATACTTACGACCACCGGAGAGTGAGATGGAGGAGGCGAAACGAGCGATGTCGTTTCGCAGTGTATCGATACCACCGTTCATAGAACCGTTGATAACGATATAGTCACAACCAAGTTCCTCACACATGGCCTTGGCAACCGTGGTCTTACCGACACCGGCCGATCCGGACAGGATGAGGTTAGGGATATTCTTCTGATCGACAAACTGTTGGAAGACAGTCTTCAGATGATTCGGAAGAATGGTGTCTTGGATAGTCTTGGGACGATACTTCTCGACCCACAAAAATTCTTCAAGCATAATATATCTCCATCACAAAACAAGATTAACCGTCGTACTTCGAATTGCTCTCCACAGCGATCCAGTATTCTACGTTCTCGCCCTTGAAGTGGCTGAGACCCTTCGACGAGATGGAGACGTCGTACTTGCCTGGAATCAGTTTGATGTTGTCCGAACGGAAGACCATACGGAAGTTTGCATCGGTCTCACCGACCTCGACGCTGAACGAGTCGTTGGTTGCACCCTTGGTGTCGACAGCCTGTAGAAGGATACGACCCTCGATGCCGGTGACGGCGATGTCAGGAAGCTGCGAGACGCTCAGTGCCTTCATGACACGGCTCAGCGCATCCTCGGTCAGAGTAAAGCGAACCTCAGGATTCGGAAGCTCGATCTCCTTGTCGGGAGCAACCATGATCAGCGACGGATCGCTGAATGCATACTTGAACTTGTTGTTGCCTTCCGAGATCTCGACGTACGAATCCTTCAGGGTCAGCTCGGGCTCATTGAACAGCGAGACCGTACCAAGGAATCGGCTCAGATCGTAGATTGCAAACGTTGCATCGAATTCTTGACTGAGGAATGCACGAGCAAGAACAGACTTCGTGGGCGAGATGGTACGAACCTGATTGCCCTGCTTAATCATAATATTCTGATTAATAGTCGAGAAGTTCTTAAGGATCTGAGTAGTATTCGAGTTAAGCTTCATAATATATCTCCATGTTAAAATGACTTATCCGCAGTCATTTGCCAGTATAGCACGACTGCGGATAAGTGTACATCACTATTTTACTTCTTCTTCAATTGGCCGACGTCGGCAGTTGCTGCGGCGCCGATAGAGGCAAGATCTGCAAGCGATCCACCGAACACATACATGCCTACGTGCTGCAGTTGCATCCACGGGCAGAACCATACCTTCATGCCAGCCTTACGAGTCCACTGACAGAACATATAGTCTTCCGACAGGTAACGTTTACTGTCCGGACAGATAGGAGTATCAAAGAACGCCATGATCTCACGAGTACCATCGAAGTGTTCGGTACGAACGTGATCTGGTCTGTACATCTGCTGAGGATAAGCCTCAGCAAACTTCTCGAAGGTGTTACGACGAATCATCATGAATCCTGTACCGGCCTCGAGAACCTCGACAGGCTCACCGAGAGGAATCTCACCCTTATCACCAGCAGGATTGAAGACGTAGTCGCCTACATACTTTTCAAGGTTGTTAGGATCTTCGTCAGCGAAGCCCTTGTCAACAGCCAGCTTGATCTTTTCCCAGCTGATGCACTTCTTCGGATATGGACCGGCAATGATGTCATAGTCGTCATCCTCTGGATTCTGTGACTGAAGAGCCATCAGTGCGATCACGTCGTTGGCGTTGAAACCGATGTCCGAATCGATGAACATCATGTGAGTGTCACCCGAACGCATGAACTCGTCGGCGCAGTAGTTGCGTGCTCGAGTAATCAGTGACTCGTTGAACAGGAAGTAGAATCTTACCTGAATGCCGTAGTGGGTGCAGAGCGCAGAGAGGTCGGCGATCGAGCGGGTGAACATGCCGGCACACTGACCGCCATACATTGGAGCGGCTACGAATAACTTACGTTCGCGTAGCTTCTCGATTGGAACATTAATTTCAATACCCATAATTAATCCTTTTTGTGTTCAAGGTCGTGTACATAGAGTTGCATGATTGCATAGTGGATAACCTTCATCAGGTCTTTTCGCCATTCAGCAGGATCACCCTTACGACCATAGCGCTGAGTGTACTTCATCATGTTGCCGATATTGAAGCCGGTTCCATGGCCACAATCGATGATGAATTCTGTTGATTGGAATTTATTTCGGGAGTAATGCTGGTTATAGGTAGCATTAATGTAGGCCTCGATCTGATCGATCAGCTCTCCCTCATTATATTTATAATTGATTTGACCGGCTACGGTGGGTTTCAAGAAATAATCTTCTTCAAAGTTTTTCATTATGCAAAAAAGTCCTCTAGTGTTGCAGGTGCGTTTTCAGGAAGGCCAGACCATTTACGGCCTTGCCAGTGTGGATATGATGCTCGTGACAGGTGAACAGACTTCGGCTTCTCCATATAAGCAAAGTCAAGTTCGCCTTTATCGTTCATGAGATAGTCGACCCATTCGATAAAGTTGACACTGCCTTGAGAACAGAGCTTCTTCATCTCGTCCTTGAAGATCAAACGGGCTGCATCACGTTGATCCCATGAACCGTAGAACGGAGTACCCTTATAGTAACCGGTCTTCGGAAGTGCACGAGATTCGTTTTCGATAGGAAGCAACTCGTATGCATATACCTTGGCAAGATCAAGCTGAGATAGTTGTTCGTAGTATCTATTTGCAAGATCGCGGACTGCCTTCTCAGGATCTGGCTGGCGCAGCAGATGATGACGCACGTCGATGTTACCGAAGTAGAATTCTGCGATCTCATGATGAGGCTCGATGAAAGTATGCAGACCTTGCTTCAAAGCACCATGCAACGTCTTGAACGGGACAGAGTTGACGAACCAACCAGGACGGTACATGCAGATAGCATGGCTGTCGCCTGCAACCACACGATTGACAGACTCGATCTCACGAACAGTGATCGCAGTGTTCTCAAGTTTCTTCAGATTATCCCAATCGACCTTGTGCCAGTCAGGATGGATCTCACCCTTCATACGTGGCTCAAGCATCTCAGAGTACTTAGGGTGATCGATCCACAGCGAATAGACAGGACCTTTGATCTTCGAATACCGAATCAGGTTATCGATGTTGCCATAGTTCTTCATGCCGCCGAAGAGATTCAGCGAACCACCCCAGTCATTGCCATGATAGACGTATACGTCATCAAAGGCGTTCGGATCCGGAGCAATATTGCCGGTCCGGTCAAGGTGAACATTAGGACTGTGCTCGACACTCAACTGCTCCGCATAGATCGCAGCCTGCGCTGCTCGATGCGAATGGATATTGGACGAGATGTGGGTGAATGGAGATGTGATCAGAATGCTCATATCTTACCCTTATATATCAAGTGTCGCATAATGTACATCGTTTTTTGGCCAGTCGCGATAACTATCTACACGGTCGTAGATGGTAGGATCGTTGAGTACCGGTTCCTTGCCGACGTTCCAGAAAAGGATGTTGCGGCCGGTATTCTTTGGAATGTACTTCCACACCTTGCCGTCATATGTATCGATGCATGGGAACGGTGGCAGGTTCTCTGGCTTCTCGCTCTGTGTAAACGCCATCGGATCAGAGATAACCTCGGCACGACCAAGTTCACCGGCCTTCAGGTTACGTGACACTGCAACCGAGTGGAACTTGGCATTCGGCCACGCGATCTGCATCGCCCGCGAGAGAACACCTGTCGAGATGGCAACATAGACCTCCTCCGGTTCCTCGATCTTCGATGCAGCCTTCACGATACCAGCGGTGACGAGTTCGTGCTTCAAACCAAGAGGTACGAAGAATGCGTCATCGTTCTGGTCTGCCCAGTCCTTGGCGATCTTATTCAGGTTCGGCATTGCGGCGATACGATGGAACGAAGCTTCCGCACCCTGTTCAATGCAACACGCCTGATGGTGTGAGATCTTTTGAGCAGAAGGCATGAACAACTTTACCTTCTTATTGTGCCGCTTTGCTACATCAAGGATCGAGACACCAGCAAGACCGGTTCGTGGCTGTACGTACACGATAGTCTGCTGATTGATCCTCGACAACAGACAGTCACCACCACGAACCTTGGTACCGGTGATAAGATCGTCTCGTACACAACGAACACCGTCATGCACGGTCACAACAGGATCAGGATACGGATCTGTCCACGTCGCTGCAAGTTCTAGATAATAGTCCTTGGCCTCTTGCCAGGATCTATAACCTACGTCCTGATTATATCCGTCGATTACGTGTTTGTTGTGACTCATGCCATGTTCCTTACCATATCTTTGTATTGCTCGACAGAAATGCCTGGCTGCTTTAGTATATAGTCGTCCGAGGGGTGAGCGGTCATACCGTTGAACGTCTTCACGAGGCCGAGTTCAAGCATTGCCTTTTGTCTTCCGAACGGGTGGTCTTTGATCTTACAAGAAGACCAGACGGAATCAAAGCAGAGGTGATCGTAGTCCGATCCTGGTTTGACATAGTTTTCCACCCATCGAATGAAGTCACAGCAGACGTCTTCGGCGTTATAAGGATAGGCCCCGGTATCAGCATAAATCTTCTCCATTACCTTGTCAAGAAATACTTCTTGCTTCAATCTATCTGTGTTGTTTGCCAGGTACGAGATGCACTCGACTGCGTTCGTACCGTAGTAGAACGGGCTTTCGAGATTGACGTACTCTGGATACCAGTCAGCGATATCTGCTACGACAGCTGCATATTGGAACTTGTACTGGCGGAGACCGTTGGCAACATTCCATGCCAGCATCCAGTCGCCGATCTCACGAAGATCTCTCTTGGCATTGCTGGCCTGCAACCACTCGGCCAAATCGCGTGCTAGTCGTGGAGCAAACTCTGAGAGGTAGTAGTCGCCACCCTTCTTGTAGTTAGAACCGGCCGGTACCTTCGGGAATGCAGGGAACTGATAACCAACCGACGTATAGAACGGATACGGATGGTGGTTGACACGCCGAACCATGTCCTCAATCGACATACACTCGTACAGATGAGGAAGTAGTGTGTTGTGATAACCTGACGGCTTCTTCGAGTAGTTGATTCCAGAGCCAGTTACACGATGCAAGATGAAGACATACAGCCATTCTGGGAGACTAAAATCAGCATGCTTGCCCGTCCAATCGCGCGCAATGTACCCACGTTCGCGTGTATGGATTCCTTTTTCCATCTTATGGAAGTATGGATGTTCTGGTGTCCAACCATAGAAGACGTCGTTAATGATCTGAGAGAAGCCGGCAAACTTCCGTTCTACGACGTCATAGAGTTCGACGTTCTCGAGGAGATCGTCGTTCATATTACTTTCAAGGTATGGAATCGTGCCTAGGTTGCACTTTGCCTGTTGGTCTTTGGCCAGTTCAAAGTATCGTAGATACTCATCATAATATTCTGTCATTTCCATAATTTTTATACTTCATAAGTAAGAAATACGACGCCAGACTCTTTGAACATTTGCGATGTGGTCTTCATTGAATTGCGCCAGCGATCAGGAATATCCTTTGGGTACTCCATAATCACACGCTTAATGCCAACCTGAATGATACCCTTTGCACATTCAGAACAGACAGGCAACCCAGTTACATACAATGTTGCACCGTCAAGAGAAGCACCAGAGTGACAGGCGTTGTAGATGGCATTCATCTCGCCATGCACAACATACTTATACTTCTCTTCGCGGTCTTCATAACGATCATCAGTGTCCTTGACACCACGTGGAAAACCATTATAACCCTGGCTGAGAATCTGCCCCTTCGTTCCTACGGCAACGGCGCCGACCTTGACAGACGGATCCTTTGACCACTTTGAAACTTCACTGGCAATATCCAGATAACGGCGTGTCCACTTATTCATTACTTTACCTTATCGAAATGGCGCTCATAAACGTGAAGCGATCCAACATGCCAAATAATATGTGGTTCCTTTGTGAGATTCAGGTCTGCAGACAGACAATCAGCAACATACTTCTGCCATGCGTAATCATTACGATAACCAAAGACAACGTCATTCGAACGCATCTGAACAACAGCAATTAGCTGATTGTCGCGAATCATGTACTGAACCGTATTGGTGCACATGAAATCACTCATACCATCACGGTTGTAATCTTCCCACATCGAAGGACGAGTATAGATCATCACAGCACGACGACTATTCGGCGAGAAGGTCAGTTCATTGAGAACCCGAGAGTGCTGAAGGTAGTTGTCCTTGTGCCAGATAGCCCAGCCATAGTTCGAGTTAATCTTGCCAGAACGGTCGGCAACCTGCTGCCAGATAGCCGGAGTCTTACCAGGAATATCCTCGACATAAAGAGACATCGACTTGTACCACTCGAGCTCGCGCTCGACATAGTCCTCATTGACCTCACCAAAGATCATCGGTTCATTTGCCTCGAAGGTGGCACCGATCATCTCGATAGTCTTGACACCGGTCTTATCAACAACAAAGCGTTCTGACTTCAGTTCTTGAATGAAGTAATCACGAATATACTCGACCTTAAGCATCGAACTTCACCTTCTTTGGTCGGTTGAGATAGTCACGGTTCGGATCCTGGCCTTCCATCTTGCCACGAATGTACGAGACGGCAAAGCTGGCGTAGTTGATCAGGTCCTTATAGGTGTCTTCGAGCGACTCGAAGTTAGCAGTCGAGCCAGACTCAAGCAGAGACTGTGCACGAAGCATCTTGCCATGCATCGTGTCATGGATCGAGTCGACACCACGACGATAGTGCATTGCCTGCACCACGTTCGAGTTGGGATTCTGATAATCCTGAGACTTCTTGAGCTGCAACTCGATGCACTCTTGCAGGACTTTTACTGATTCGCGTTCATTAGACATATTTTGGCACCCTATAAAACTTGCCGCCGTATTGCGACGGCTGTAATGAATCTAATACGTATTGAGAATTAAGTACATTGATAAGTTCAAAACGCACAACATCGCCGGCCCGAAGAGGACGATCTTCAGGACGATACATGCGGTAGAAGCAATAGTCGGTCAGGAGACCGTCATCCACTCCCTGTTGTACCCATGGATGTGTCTCGAGTTTTTCCTTCGACACATTGTAGTACAGATTCATATCAATGCACTTAAAATCGATGTATGCAGTATCTACACGACAGTCATATACACATGCTCCGCCTTTGGTATGATGCTCAAGAAGAGGTGCGTCAACCTTACCTAAGGCGATAAGCCACTCCTCGAGCATCAAACAATCGACATCCTTCGTAAACTTAAAATCAGATCGATTGCCTTGACGAAGATGCCCACGTTTTTCATCACGAAGTCGAATAAACTCTTCAGTGATAGTCACCTCTCCGATGTCATCGAAGATGGATTTCATTTTTTCTAATAGTTCAGTCATTATATACGTTCACGCTTCCAATCTGGATACAAGCCACGCTTATCTTTAACACATCGGTTGTTCACCGCGGCCCGAGAGCAGTTATATTTTTTCATTACGTCAAGAATATTATTATACCGCACACCTTCAATAATGTACACATATTTTTTAGCCGTCTTGCGGACATATGGAACTAGTTCGATTTGGGCTGCTTCGTATTGTTCTTCCCAGGTATCATACCCAGAACCAATCTTTTGAAACTTCTTCAGAGCCTCATTTTCTTCTTTGGTCACATAATGAACCTGGCATACCTTTATAATAAAGGCGGTCAGTTCTTCCTTTGTAACACCAGCATCAAGCATCTCAAACATTTTGTGAGCACTGGCTTGTCGAGGATAAAAATGTTCCTTGACCAGCTCAGATACCTTAAGATGTTGGCCCTTTTTAGAGACGAATCCGGTAAAAATAATCGGGCAGTCAAAAATAACATTCCGGAATGCGGAGATCATCATCTGACGGTGTTCTGGTTTGTCTTTATATAGATTGTAGTTGCCAATTACACAGTCGGCCATCAATTCGTATTTTTGAGACATGATACAAAACCTTTCGGGTTGGTATAAGGCCACCCTACACCAACCCGAATAAAATGTACATAGTTATTTTAGTTTTGATAACAAACCGTGATTGCCACTATGGTCCGGAGCAACCCACCATTCAGGCTTGATCAGGTCCGGCAACCCAAGTGGATTCGGACGGCTTGCCTTCACGCCGACTTGCTTATTCATATTTGCGTCGTGTACTTCATTCCATGCAAGACGAGGATTCACGTCAAATGCATTCAGAGTGCCGATAGCAACCACACACAGGTCGATAAGGGCATCAACAATCTCTTCAGGATTGTCCATGTTGTCCTTCAGTTCATTCAGTTCCTCTTCAAGGAACTTGACACGAAACTCGAGGAACTGCTTCAGCTTCTCGGCGTCAAACTGACGCACCTTTTCATTCACACCGTACTTGGTGTGCATATCTTCAATATCACTTACCCAATCCATACTCATTATAATCTCCTTGTTGGAATCTTTATTTTACTGATTAGCCTGTGAACCAAGCATTAAAAGAATTGTAATAAGATATATCGGAATAGACACAATTGGAGCTAACTGATCTTTATATTTCCAGCGTCTACCGGTCTTAGCCACGGATCTTTTTCGCCCCCATTCGTGAGTAAAAAAGTATGTTATGGCAATATAAAGATAGCCTGGCCACCAAAGAAAATATCTATAGTTCATAATCTTCTTACCACACTCTTTCAAAAGTGTACATTAGTTTTTGAGGGCTTCTAGAAGCTGTTCTGCTTCTGGGGTCAAACTCTTAATTCGCAAACCGTTTGCAGTCACCGGTGTGCCCTTGTTTAGTTTCGCCTGAAGCTTCTTTGCTTGTTCAAGATGATAGCGGTTGGCACGCTTAGTATGAACAATGCCTTCAAGATGATCAAACTCATGCTGAAACACACGAGCAGACATGCCGTCAAAGACCCGGGTCTCGGTCTGGCCGTCAGGATGTGTAAAACGAACCTTGATCTTCTTTGGTCGCTTGACTTTGACCCATAGGTTCGGATAGCTCAAGCATCCTTCTTCAAGATACACCATCTCGCTAGAGATGTCAACGATCCTAGGATTAAACACACCGATGATATTCTCGGCTCGCATGACAAATGCACGGTAGGGAAGACCTACCTGTGGTGCGGCGAGACCGAGACCATCATTCTCTCTCATGGTCTCAGCGAGATCATTATAGAGTTCTACGGGGTTAATTGGCGGGTTTGTAAAGTCGAAGTTCTCAGTCTTCTGCTTGAGAATTGGATCATTACAATCTACAAGTTCACGAATCATGCTGCTATCCTATTCAAAGAACAAAACACTCTCTTCTTTGCCTGAGAATATCTAATACGAAATTTCCAGCCGTAACCCATAATAACATATGTTGTTAATAGCCAATTTTTAATTTTGTTCATGCTGCCATCCTCGAAAAATTAGCGTGCTTTTCAAATTTGATCACCGAGTGGAACTTATCATAAAGCTGATCGCCCTTATGACTGATCACAAACGTATTCGTATCCTGCGTCAGACCATCCAGGATCTTCATGAACTCTTCCGTGCCGCCGACGTCAAGTGACGAGTCGAAGACTTCATCCATGATGAGAAGGTTGGTCGAAGCAGAATTGCGGAGCTTAGCAATAGCCCTCCAGGTAAACATAAGGCTAAGATCAATGCGCATTTTTTCTCCCTCGGAGAAAGAGGCATAGCTGAAATCGTCTCTGTAACGCGACTTAATAGTTTCATTAAAGTTCTCATCCAATTCAAACTGGACGAAGAAGTCCATCGCAGCCAGATATTTATTGATCAGCTTGTTCATCACAGGGACATATTGCTTGATGATCTTAGTCTTGATGCCAGTATCCTTCAACAGAACACCTGCAACCTCAAGAACCTGACGATGATGCATCAGTTCTTCTTTACGAGTCTTGGTGTTCTTCAGATCAAGCTTGAAGGCGTCAATATCATCATTGCCACTATCGATTGCTCGAGTGTTGTTGCGGATTGATTCGATCTCAGCATTCAGAGTCTTGATTGAGTTTTGCCACGAACGAATGTCTGCATTATGGCCAGTGATCTGCGTGTTAAGGGAGGTGATTTGAGCATTGATCGACGAGATCTCGTTGAGACGATCTTCGATACTTTCCATTTGCCGCTCGATCGAGGCCATAGCCTCGGTAATCTCGGCAGTCTTAGATACTCGATTATCGATCCATTCTTTCTTAAAGTCATGATCGATACCCTGCCTACATGTTGGACAGTTGTCGTGATCATGGAAGAATGAGATCTCCTTTTTGAATTTACGGATTTTCGTTTCAAGTTCAGACTCCATTTGCAGAAGCTTTGCTTTACGATTAGCTACTTTGCTATGATCTTCGATACCGGCAGACAGCGCCAAGATCTCAGTAGACACCTTTTCAATTACTTGCCCAGTAGCGTTGATACGATCTTCAAGCTCTGCAATCATATCTTGCTTAGCTCTGATCAAGTCTTCATTATTGGTACGAAGAGATGCAATATGCTTCTCGGCCAACTCGATCTTGTTCTCGATCAGAGTAACCTTGTGGTCGGTTTCATGAATCTCATTACGGTTCTCAAGAATCTTTTCTTTCAAGAGAGTATTCATCGTACTGAAGATTTGGATATCCAATAGATCTTCAATCACCTCACGGCGTGCGTGAGCAGGAAGCTGCATAAACGGCAAATAATTCGCAGAACCCAAAACTACGATTTGTCCGAAAGATTTGAAACTTAGTTTTAAGATTTGCTTTTCAAAGTAATCTTGATAATCCTTGATAGAACTATTTTGATTAATTAGTACACCATTTTGATATATTTCAAATAAATTAGGTTTCATACCTCTTTTTACTAGAAATTCGTTTTTCCCTATGGTGAACTCACATTCCACAAGAAGGTTCTTATTTGTCATCGAATTGATGAGCTGCGGCTTGTTGATGTTACGAAACGCCTTACCGTATAGAACATACGACAAGGCGTCCAGAATCGTGGACTTGCCGGCACCGTTCTCGCCGACGATGAGTGTAGACTTGCTACGATCCAGAAGGATCTCGGTCATTTGATTGCCGGTTGACAGAAGGTTCTGCCAACGGAGCTTTTTAAAGTGAATCATATTTACCCTGTTCGTAACCAGCTTGGTATGCTGCTTTTAGCCAATTGACAATACCATCTTGTGGAGCACCGCCGGCGAGTAGATCTAATTGTTCGTAGAATCTTTCACTACGAAGACCAAAGTTTTCGATCTCGTTGAACCAGTCTTCGAATGTCATAACTACTCCACACTTAAAGCTTCACCATACAACGTAGTTAGAAAATTGTACAATCTTTTTTTGTCGACTGGAGTATCCCACTGATCGACTACCTTTGTCAGAATAGTCAGTGTGTCCTCGGCCTCGTTGACGATATCACTATCATCCTCGAGTTGAAGATTGAGGTTGTCCTCGACTACCTGCAGGTCCAGGACTCCGGCCTTCTCGATCTTGTCGACGAACATGTCGAACCAGTACGGGTTGTTCTTGCTATGTACGATCAGCTTGACATAAGATCCCTTGTAGTGATCAAAGTCGACGGCCATGATCTCGTCAAGTACCCGGTCCTGATCGTTGTAATGGATCTTGTTGAACATCGTTAACGGGTTGCGGATGAACGTCAGTTCCCTCGTCTCCGTATCGAAGATATGAAACCCTCGAGGGTCATTGTAATCAGACCAAGACATCTCATAAGGAGCACCGAGAT
>Ga0315903_10005919_pt1 | contig 15781 bp, 19 predicted proteins | sample LakEriMetagenome_7_FD_203524 | JGI IMG/M metagenome (GOLD analysis project Ga0315903, IMG submission 203524) | Freshwater fungal communities from buoy surface, Lake Erie, Ohio, United States - Buoy 2 MA119 | ecosystem: Environmental > Aquatic > Freshwater > Lake | place: USA: Lake Erie, Ohio...
ACAGTGAAGATATTTTTGAATCATTAGCCTTGGCCGACAAGTTACTCAATGGGGCAGAAGATGGCACAACATCTGTCACCAGCCAGTTGAATCAGGCTCGAAAAGCATTGGACAGCGCAGCCGCCAAAAGCGAAAGGATCTCTTCCTTAAGAGATCAGATTTCTAATCTGGAAATTGAAGTATCAAGTCTGGCCCGTGATGTAAACAGGGATTTAGCTTCATTAGATCGAGATCCGGCAACAATAGACAAACTTGAATCAAGACGAGCGTTGATAAAGAAGTTACTTACTAAATATGGTCCAGCAAGTAAAGACGCCCTTGAAAATATGAAGAAATTCACTGAAGAATTAGCTACGATTGAAGATTTACCATCTGCGATTGATTCTGTAGAACGGGAAATCCAGCAACAATTAAGTGAGTTGTCACTCTTTGCCCAAAGGATTCATGATTCTAGGGTTGAATTTTCAACGAAAATATCAATGGCAATAGAGAAAGAACTTAAATCTCTTTCAATGCCTAATGCAAATTTCAAAGTAAGAATTGAAACATCTGAAAATCAAGCAGGCCTAAAGATAAAATTGGATCAGAATGAGAGTCATTTAAACTTTGATCATTACGGAGTAGAGCAAATTTCATTTGAATTCAGCGCCAATCCAGGCCAGCCACTTCGTCCCATATCTAGAGTTGCAAGTGGTGGGGAAATGTCAAGAATCATGTTGGCTGTAGAGCTAGTTTTTTCTAAGAGTGGAACAAGTAAAACAATGATTTTTGATGAGGTTGATGCAGGAATCGGTGGGGCAGCAGCAATCGAAGTTGGCAAGCGCTTGAAAGCTTTGGCGAAGAATCATCAAATTGTAGTTGTCACACATTTGCCACAAGTTGCTGCATTTGCCGATAAACATCTCAAGGTTGAAAAGACTGCCTCGGGAAATGTGACAACCTCAAGTGTCACTGAACTAGATAGTGGTGCTCGAGTTACCGAAATTGCTCGAATGATGGCAGGAATCCAAGATTCAGCCTCAGCCCTTGAACACGCACGTGAACTGCTGGGGATGTCGCAAAGCAATTAGTTATAGGATGTAATCCCGTGGGGTTAAGGTTTCTTAACTTTCATAAAATTTCTTACCACGGGAGTTAAATTGTCTAGCAGCAGTGTTAAACATATTTTCGTCACCGGTGGGGTGGCTTCATCTCTTGGTAAAGGTTTAACGGCTTCATCTTTAGGTAACTTGTTAGTTTCTCGTGGTCTTAAAGTAACTATGCAAAAACTTGATCCTTATTTAAATGTTGATCCTGGAACAATGAATCCTTTTCAACATGGAGAAGTTTTTGTTACCGAAGATGGTGGTGAAACAGATTTAGATGTCGGACATTACGAAAGATTCTTAAATGTTGAACTATCAAAATCAGCAAACGTTACAACAGGTCAAGTTTATTCCAGTGTTATCGCACGTGAAAGACGTGGAGAATATTTGGGTGACACTGTCCAAGTCATTCCCCACATAACAAATGAAATCAAAGGCCGAATACGAGGCATGGCTTCTGCTGATGTTGACGTTGTAATCACCGAAATTGGTGGGACCGTTGGAGATATTGAATCTTTACCATTCCTGGAAGCCGTTAGACAAATTCGTCACGAAATTGGCAGAGAAAATACTTTCTTTCTTCACGTAAGTCTCTTACCCTACATTGGTCCATCAGGTGAACAGAAAACTAAACCAACTCAACACAGTGTTGCTTCCATGCGCAGCATAGGTTTACAACCCGATGCCATTGTTTTAAGATCTGATCGCATTGTTCCAGATCACATTAAAAAGAAAATCTCAATGATGTGCGATGTTGATCAAGAAGGAGTTGTAGCTGCGGTAGATGCACCAAGTATTTACGACATTCCTAGAGTGCTTCATCGAGAAGGTTTAGATGCTTTTGTAATAAGAAGATTAGGTCTACCATTTCGAGATGTAAATTGGAAAAGTTGGGATGCACTTCTTGAACGTGTTCATAAACCAGCACACCAAGTAACCGTTGGACTGGTTGGTAAATACATAGATCTACCTGATGCATATTTATCTGTCTCTGAAGCATTACGAGCTGGTGGATTTGCCAATAACGCCAAAGTAACAATCAAATGGGTTGCTTCAGATGATTGCGAAACACCAGAAGGTGCAGCAAAAGCTTTAAGTGATGTTGATGCAGTGTTAATTCCTGGAGGATTTGGCGTAAGAGGTATTGAAGGAAAACTTGGTGCTCTTACCCATACAAGAAAAAATAGAATTCCCACATTAGGAATTTGTCTAGGTTTGCAATGCATGGTTATCGAATTTGCAAGAGAAATTGCAGGTATGCCAGGTGCTTCATCACTTGAGTTTGATGTAGACACCGCATATCCAGTTATTGCAACCATGGCTGATCAAGTTGAAATCGTTAATGGGCAAAAAGATATGGGCGCTTCCATGCGATTGGGAAGTTTTTCTGCGCATCTTAAAGATAATTCAATTGTGCGAGATATTTATGGATCAAGTGTTATAACCGAAAGACATAGACATCGCTATGAAGTTAATAATCAATATCGAGACAAATTATCTGAGCATGGATTGATTTTTTCGGGATTATCGCCAGATGGGAAACTTGTTGAATTTATTGAGTTAGATAAAAAGGAACATCCCTATTATGTAGCAACCCAAGCTCATCCTGAATTTAAATCAAGACCTACCAAAGCCCACCCACTCTTTGAAGGATTAATCAAAGCAGCCCTTGATTCACGCTAAAAGAATCGGTCAGAGTCTCTAGGGTGGTGGATTACAACTTCGTAAGCGTAATATGTTTGCTAGAGAAACCTAAAGGAGAGAAACTAATTGTTAGTAGGAGTTCCAAAAGAGATAAAAAATCACGAATACCGTGTAGCCATAACTCCTGCTGGAGTTGTTGAGTTTATAAAAAATGGCCATCAAGTAGTTATTGAAAAGAATGCTGGAGTTGGTTCAGCAATCTCTGATGAGGAATATGTAAAAGCTGGTGCAAAAATTTTGGACTCATCTGATGAGGTTTGGGCTAAATCTGATTTAATTTTAAAAGTTAAAGAACCTATTGCTGCTGAATATCCTAAAATGCGTAAAGATCAAATTCTATTCACCTACCTACATTTGGCTGCGTCGAAAGAATGCACTGATGCATTAATAAAATCAGGAACTACTGCTATTGCGTATGAAACTGTGGAATTAGAAAACAGGTCTTTGCCACTTTTGGCACCAATGTCAGAAGTAGCTGGAAGGTTGGCGCCTCAAGTTGGTGCTCATTCACTACTCAAATTTCAGGGCGGTAGAGGTTTATTACTAGGTGGTGTGCCTGGAGTTAGAAAAGGAAATGTAGTAATTATCGGTGGAGGAGTTTCAGGACAGCACGCTGCAACTATTGCTTTGGGTTTTGAGGCAAATGTAACAATTCTCGATCTTAATGTTGATCGATTAAAGGAGTTAGATTTGATATTTGATGGCAAAGTTCAAACACTTGTCTCAAACGCTTTCGAAATCGAAAGATGTGTATTAGAAGCTGATTTAGTAATTGGGGCAGTTCTTGTTCCGGGTGCAAAGGCTCCTAAATTGGTTTCCAATGATCTAGTCAAAAGAATGAAGCCTGGATCAGTCCTTGTTGACATTGCAATTGATCAAGGCGGATGTTTTGAAGACTCTAAAGCTACAACACATGACGATCCAACATATAAAATTCATAATTCAATATTTTATTGTGTTGCGAACATGCCTGGATCTGTTCCAAATACCTCAACTTATGCCTTAACAAATGTTACATTGCCTTACGCGAAAGCCATTGCGAACAAAGGTTGGAAGAAAGCTATCCAAGATGATAAAGCGCTCAGACTTGGTTTGAATGTGCATGAAGGAAAAGTTACATATAAAGCTGTGGCAGATGCTTTCAATCTGGAATACCATCCAGCGGAGAAACTAATTTCTGCTTAATGAGACTAGATCAGGCTTTGCCGCTTTATCTGAATCATTTGGCAACGGAACGAAATCTGTCGGCAAACACAATCGAGTCTTATCGTCGGGATTTAGAAAACTATCTTGTTGGTATTGGTGCTTTAAAATCTATTGATGATGTTACAGAGGAAAGTATTCAAAAATATTTAAACAAATTACGAAGTGATCTTGCGCAGTCCTCAGTCTCACGTCTCATTGCATCAATTCGCGGGTTTCATAAATTTTTGTTCCAAGAAAATATATCTAAGGGTAATCCTGCTCAATATTTGTCGGTGGGATCCAAAGCCTTACGTTTACCCAAGACGCTATCTGTTGAACAAATTAATGCGGTTATTGACTCAATTGATATATCATCTCCTTATTCGACACGTGACAAGTTGATATTTGAATTTCTTTATGGCACAGGGGCCAGAATTTCAGAACTAGTTAATACTGATCTTGATGACATAGATGTCGATTCTAATGTCGTAAAGATTCGTTTTGGGAAAGGTTCAAAACAAAGAATTGTTCCCCTTGGAAAATCATTAAAAGTTGCAATAGAAAATTATTTAACTAAGTGTAGAAATGCATTAGTTAATTCAAAAAAACCTAGTGCAGCCCTAATTCTAAACGCCAAAGGTTCCAGGTTAACGCGCCAAAGTATTTGGGAAGTTGTAAACAAAGTTGCATTAGATAACAAACTTGAAGATCTCAGTCCACATTCTCTTAGACATGCCTTTGCAACTCATTTATTAGAGGGTGGCGCAGATGTGCGCGTGGTACAGGAGTTACTAGGACATAGTTCGGTAAACACCACACAGATTTACACCCACATCACGGTGGAAAGATTGCGAGAAGTCTTCTCCGAAACACATCCCCGAGCACGCAAGTAATCAATTGATGTTGGGTTCATGAGTAATAGAGTTCAGGCGTAGGCTTAACACCAAAGCCCAGCCGGGTCGGCTGTGCAGAAAGCAAGGTTTCAAAGTGGCGAGTACATCTGTTAAGGATGATGGTTCCCGAATTCCAAAGGGTCAGAAAACTGCCACTGATTTTCCCGTTCCTCAACCTCGTACTAAACATGGACCAGCGCGAATTATTTCTATGGTTAATCAAAAAGGTGGAGTTGGTAAAACAACCAGCACCATTAATTTAGGTTCAGCACTCGCAGGATATGGTCGAAAAGTTCTTCTCGTTGATTTTGATCCTCAAGGCGCTCTTTCTGTTGGTTTGGGAATTCCGGTGTATCAGTTAGAAAAAACATTGCGTCACGTTCTAGTAGGGGAACAAATTCCTGCTCGAGATGTTTTGGTAAAAACTCAAGTCACAAATCTTGATCTTCTTCCGTCAAATATTGAATTATCGGCTGCTGAGCTTGAACTAGTTAGTGAAGTTGGACGTGAGCAAGTTTTAGCAAGTGCACTTAGACCATTGGTTGATGAGTATGACTACATAATTATTGACTGCCAACCTTCTCTTGGACTTTTGACCGTAAATGCGTTAGCTGCCTCTGAAGGTTGCGTCGTACCTTTGGAAACGGAGTATTTTGCTTTAAGAGGATTAGCACTGCTGACTCAAACAATTGAAAAAATTAAGGGAAGAATTAATCCTGGTTTAAAAATTATTGGAATTTTGCCAACTATGTATGATCCACGAACTGTTCATGGTCGTGAAGTTTTAGAAAGAGTGGAAGAGGCATTCGGAGATAAGGTTTTCGAAACAGTTATTGCAAGAACTGTTAAGTTTCCAGAGACTACTGCCGCTGGATCTCCTATAACCGAATATGCTCCAAATTCTTCAGCTTCAAAAGCTTACAAACGACTTGCCAGAGAAGTGATTGCTAAACTTTCATGACAACCGCAACCAAAGAGCCGATTGTCGTTGAGAATTCGGCTGATAAATTTAATGTTAGATTAAATCAGTTTGAGGGACCATTTGATTTACTTTTGTCCTTAATCGCCAAACATGAATTAGAAGTTACAGCCCTTGCACTTCACATCGTCACGGATGATTTTTTGCAATACATTAAGAACCAGGGATCTACCTGGGATCTTGATGAAACAACAGAATTTTTAGTTATTGCCGCTACGCTTTTGGATTTGAAAACAGCCAGACTTTTGCCTTCAGGTGAGGTTGAGGATGAAGAAGACATCGCTAGATTGGAAGCAAGAGATCTCTTATTTGCAAGATTAATGCAATATAAAGCTTTCAAAGATGTATCTTTTTGGCTAAATGAACAATTAGGAATCGAATCTAAAAGATTTGCAAGATCTGTATCATTAGAACCTCAGTTTGCCAATCTTTTGCCAGAAGTTTTGTTAGGTCTAGGACCTAATGAACTGGCCCGTCTTGCTGCAAAGGCATTGGAAGTTAAAACTATTCCGTCTATTTCACTTTCACATCTTCATGCACCGACGGTCAGTGTGAGAGAGCAAGCAGGAATAATTGTTGAGAGACTTAGAAGAGTTGGTTCGACCACATTTAGATCATTAATATCTGGTGTAGAAGTTTCAGTTATTATTGCTCGATTTTTAGCTGTCTTGGAATTGTTCAGAGAGTCTCAAGTTACTTTGGAACAAGAAAGTCCATTAGCTGACTTATATATTAGATGGATTGGATCTGAGCAAGGTGAAGTGAAAGTGACTGCCGAATTTGATGAATCATCTACGCCAGTAAATCTTGAGGTTGTTCAAGATGAACAATGAGATTGAAAATGGTGAAAATTCTTTTGATGAGGTCCCATCTATTGGTGCACCGTCGCTAAAAGCAGGAATCGAAGCAATTTTGTTAGTGGTTGATGAACCAGTTAGTGCTATAACCCTGGCCCAAATTACTAACTCACCTCAACCTCAAGTAATTAAGACATTAAAGGACATACAAAAAGAATTTGACACTCGTGAAGGTGGCATAACTTTAAGAGAAATTGCTGGTGGTTGGCGTTTTTATACAAATGAACACAGTGGGGAAGTTGTAGAACGCTTCTTAAAAGATGGTCAAACCGCACGCTTAACCCAAGCTTCGCTTGAAACTCTTGCAGTTATTGCTTACAAACAACCGGTTTCTCGTGGACGAGTAGCAGCAATAAGAGGAGTTAACGTAGATGGAGTTGTTAGAACATTACTTAATAGAGGATTAATTGAAGAAGCCGGTTCAGATAATGAGTCACAAGCGGTTCTTTACAAAACAACTCCATATTTTTTAGAACGTGTGGGAATAGCTAGTTTGGATGAATTGCCACCGGTAGCAGATTATTTGCCAAATATGGCCGCACTGGATTCCATCATCGACGAAACGATTGTTTAAAAATGCAAAATCAGGATGGAATTAGATTACAAAAAGTTCTTGCTGCCGCAGGAGTGGGAAGTAGAAGATCTTGCGAAGAATTGATTGAACAAGGTCGAGTTGCCGTTAATGGAATTAAAGTCAGTGAGCAAGGAAGACGAGTTAATCCTGCAATTGACCTCATCACAGTGGATGGTGATCCAATTGCTGCTGCCGCAGGTTTTATTGTCATCGCGTTAAACAAACCAAGTGGCGTAGTAACAACCATGAAACGCGAGGACGATAGACCAACCGTGGCAGATTATGTGGCTAATCGATCAGATCGCCTATTTCATGTAGGTCGCTTAGATGCAGATACCGAAGGATTGATTCTTCTTACTAATGACGGAAATCTTGCCCATGGTTTGACCCACCCTTCTTCCGAAGTAAACAAAATATATCTAGCAAGAATCAAAGGCACAGTTACCAAAGCCGAGATAAATGTTTTGACTACCGGGATTGAATTAACTGATGGTTTGGCCAAGGCAGACACCGTCTCAATTGTTGGTGCAACACCTGGTGAGACTGCGATTGAAATATCTTTACACGAAGGAAGAAACAGAATTATTCGTAGAATGTGTGAGCACATTGGTCATGAAGTAATACAACTTGTCAGGGTTCAATTTGGGCCAATAAGACTAGGGGATATGAAACTTGGTAAAACTCGCGTTTTGAATCACACAGAAGTAGGAAGTTTATATAGGGCAGCCCAGTTGGTAAAAAATGAGGCGACTATATGAAATTAGTTGGCGTACGAGGCGCAACCATGCTTAAGGAAAATAATTCAGCAGAAATGAATCAGGCTGTAATTGAATTACTAAATGAAATGATAAGTAAGAACAGGATTGATAACAATGATTTAGTTAGCATTATCTTTACGACTACTGAAGATCTGAATTGTGCGTTCCCAGCTGCTTCGGCCCGTGAAATCGGTCTTGGAGATGTTCCTTTGCTTTGTTCTAAAGAAATTGATGTCCCAAACTCACCAAAACTAGTTATTAGAATTCTGATGCACACATATTCAAATTTGTCCAGAAAAGATGTGACGCACGTTTACCTTCGCGGAGCTGAAGTTCTCAGACAAGATTTGGCACAATAATGGATGCGAGTAATTCAACTCGCCCACATATGGTTGTAGCCGTAGATGGACCGAGTGGTTCGGGGAAATCAAGCATAAGTAAAAAGTCTGCCGAGAAATTGGGTTTGAGTTTTCTTGACACTGGAGCCATGTATAGAGCTCTTACTTGGTTCTGTTTAAAGAATAACTTAGTAGACGAAGAAAAAATTCACCCAAAATTGATTAAAGAAAACTTTGATATCTGGATTTCGATTGATCCAACCGTTGAAAAAGTCCTAGTCAACAAAGATGATGTAACTCGAACAATCCGAGAAGATGTCGTGACTACAAACGTTTCAAAGTACGCTGCCATGGCTAAAGTAAGAGAATTCTTGGTGAAAAAACAAAGAGAACTCGTAGGGTTGTCTGGTCACAGAATCGTGGTTGAAGGTAGAGATATTGGGAGCGTAGTTTTACCCAATGCTGATTTCAAAATATACATAACCGCTTCTGACGAAGCTCGTGCCAAAAGAAGAGCTATTCAAACCAATACTGATGAGAAATCAGTATTAGAAGCCCAAAAAATTAGAGACTCATTAGACACAAATAGAAGTGTCTCACCATTAGTTATTCCAAAAAACGCAATAATGCTAGATAACTCAGACCTAGATTTTGATCAGTCTGTTGATCGATTCATTCAGATTGTACGTGCATAAATGTCTAATGAAGATTCAATCACAAAATCATTGCTAATTGAAAGTCAAATTTGGCTTACCGATGATATTGGTGAAGAGCAAATCGTCACAGATCTCGAGCAAGAATTTGGTGATGATTTCTTAAACTTAGAGGAATTAGTTGAAGAACCTGCTAAGAATAGACCAAGAATTGTTGTTATTGGTCGGCCAAATGTCGGTAAATCCACACTTGTTAATCGTTTAATTGGACGACGCGAAGCTGTTGTTCAAGACACTCCAGGTGTTACAAGAGATCGAATTCAATATGACGCAGAGTGGAATGGAAAAAATTTCATTTTGATTGATACAGGTGGTTGGTCAAGTGAGAAAACAGGTTTGTTACCCAAAATTAGTGAGCAGGTTCAAATTGCAATTGACCAAGCTGATCTCATTCTCTTTGTCGTTGACGCAAACGTTGGACTAACAGAAGATGATGAATCTGTTGTAAAACTAATCAGACGAAACACTGTTCCTGTAATTCTTGTGGCAAACAAAGTAGACGGGGTAGAGGCTGAAGCCCAAATAGGAAATTTGTGGTCGCTTGGGTTAGGCGAACCATTTCCAGTGAGCGCTTTGCACGGGAGAGGATCTGGAGATCTTCTTGAATTAGTCATAAACAAAATGCCGGAAGAGTCTAGAATTGAAGACCAACCAAAAGGTCCTACCAAGGTAGCACTGATAGGAAGACCGAACGTTGGTAAAAGCAGTTTGTTAAACAAACTTACTAAAAGCAATCGCTCAGTTGTGTCGGAAATTGCTGGCACTACGGTGGATCCGGTAGATGAAATTGTCATGATCGCGGATGAAGCATGGAACTTCATTGATACTGCTGGAATCAGACGAAGAGTCAGAGAATCTTCAGGTTTTGAATATTACGCAAGTCTAAGAACGCAAGCTGCCTTGGAACGAGCCGAGATTGCTTTACTAATTCTTGAATCTAGTGAAACTATTTCAGATCAAGATCGCAAACTAATAAATCTTGTGACAGAGGCAGGACGGGCACTAGTGCTTGTTTTCAATAAATGGGATTTACTTGATGAAAATAGACGCTTACTTCTGGAAAAAGAAATTGAAATGGATTTGCACAATGTTAAATGGGCTCCAAGGGTGAACCTGTCTGCATTAACTGGTTGGCACGTAGATCGCTTATCTAATGCTCTTCATAGCGCATATGAAGGATGGTCCACTCGTGTAGCAACTTCAAAACTAAATCAGTTTATTAAAGAACATGTTGCTGCAAATCCTCATCCAGTAAGGGGAGGTAAGCAAGCAAAAATACTTTTTGCCACCCAAATTGGACAAAAACCTCCAGCATTTGCCTTGTTCACAACGGGACTAATAGATGAAAGCTACGTGAGATTTATCGAGCGACGTCTTAGAGAAGAATATGGATTTCAAGGTTCACCAATTCACATAAAAGTGAAAATTAGGGAACGTCGAAAAAGATAAATGCTAAATATTCCCAATTCAATAAGTTTTGTGAGACTACTCTTAATCCCTGTTTTTGTTTGGCTTTCAATAACAGATAATTTGGCGCTTGCTTGTGTCACAATCTTCGTCGCATCTTTCACAGACTGGCTTGATGGTTATGCGGCAAGAAAACTAAATCAGTTCACAAGGCTTGGTCAGTTACTAGATCCTATTTCAGACAGGCTATATATTTTGGCCCTATTGTTCGTCATATATTATCTCCAACTTGCACCAATTATTATCCTGTCTTTTATTTTATTGAGAGAATTAATTCTCACCCTTTTAATGATTTATTTGAAAACAAGAGGCATAACGGGTTTGCCCGTGCACTATTTGGGAAAGATGGGAGCGTTTTGTCTCCTAATTGGGTTACCCGGGCTCATTTTTGCAGAAGCCTTTGCAGAGACTGCCTTCATTTGGCTGACCATTGGGTGGTCATTTCTTATCTGGGGACTGTTTCTATATGCGTTTTCAGCATATAAATATTTCGAGCATGCCAAAGTAGTAATATCAAAATATGTCTAAAGATTCTTTTTTTAAAGATGATAATTCTTCATCCATGGGATTACTCTCACTACTAAATAACGAGATTGAAATAAATGAATATCAAATTTTAGAGATTACTAATAAAGCAAAAAAGGATCCGACTTGGTGGATTGCGGTGGTATTGTCATTTGCCGGTTTATTTTTCGGGGTTGCAATCGCTAATACTCAAAGGCAGCAACCAATTATTGAGCAAAATAGAGAAAATTTAAGAAAGTCGATTACAAAAAGTATCGATAACCTCAACATCACGACTCAGAATTTAAGTTTGATTAACAACGAAATAGCACAAGTCAAATCACTTACCCCTGGTCTTGATTTTCATGGACTAAATCAGAAAAGTGAAACTAATCTTCAAATTATGTCGGGTCTAAGCGCCGTTCAAGGGTTTGGTTACGAAATAGAACTAAGTGATGCTATAAAAACAGATTCCCTTGATATAGATAAATTAGATTTGGCTAGAATTTATGATTCCGACGTTCAATTGTTGGTAAATGCATTATGGGCAACTGGAGCTGAGTCCATTGCAATTAACAATCGTCGTTTAACCTCAACTTCTGCAATCAGGTCAGCCGGTGATGCAATTTTAGTGAATTATCAACCACTTTTACCACCCTACAAAATTTCTGCTATAGGAAGTAGAAGCATAAAGGAAGATATAAATCAAAATGCAGATTTTCAAGATCTTCAGTTTGTGGTTAAAACTTACGGTCTATCTTTTAAAATGTCAGAATTCAAGGAAATCACAATGCCGGCAACGGGTGTTTCATTGCCTGATATGCAAGGCATTACAGTAGGTAGTAGATCATGATTCCAGTAATAGGTTTATTAATTGGTGTGCTGGTTGGCGTTGTAATTGATCCAACAGTTCCACTATGGATGCAACCATATCTTCCTATCGCAGTTATTGCTGCTTTAGATGCAGTGTTTGGAGCAATCAGAGCAAGCTTGGAAGAGGTGTTTGATGATAAAATTTTCATCTCATCATTTGCAAGTAATGTTTTAATTGCAGCTGTTATTGTTTTCTTGGGGGATCAACTAGGTGTTGGTACCCAACTTTCAACTGGCGTTGTGGTCGTATTAGCAATGCGAATATTTGCTAACGCAGCAGCAATACGACGTAATCTTTTCAATAGACAATGAAGAAAACGATTCGGGTAAAAACCCCTAAAGGCTTACAAACCCCTCAAAGTCGACGCTATTTTGCAGTCATCTTATCGGTTCTTTTAGGTGTATTTATCAGCATTGCGATTAAACAAAATGATCAACCAGAATTGCTCACTTCTGTTCGAGAGGATGAGCTAGTTCTAATTTTGGATGACTTATCGAAACAAAAAGATGCACTTGAAATTGAACTTCTGAAGCAATCGCAGATTCTTGATTCATTGAAGAGCGGATCGGGAGATGAGGCTAGAAAGGCTGCCCAAAATAGAATTGATCAGCTAATTTTATTGTCAGGAACTGCACCTGTTTCCGGTCGTGGAATTCAAGTGTTAATTACAGGTGATGTTAATTCAGTGAATTCATTCACTATTCTCGATACGGTTCAAGAGTTACGCGATGCTGGAGCAGTTGCTATCGAGGTTAACGGAGTAAGGGTTATTAACAGCACTTTTTTCACAGATACTAACGAAGGTATTAGTATTAATAATACAAAAATTAGAAGTCCATACAAATTGCTTGCCTTAGGTGAACCTGAAACTATGTCAACGGCATTAAAAATTCCAGGAGGAATGTCAGAAAATGTCACCACCTCTGGTGGCAATGTGATCATCACAGAGTTCCCTGAATTGGAAATTTCCTCCAGTGTTCCCCTAACTACACCTGAATATGCTGTTCCGGTAATTGATTAATAAGATTGCACTGTGAACATTCCAGCGGATCTTCGCTACACCAAAGAGCACGAATGGGTCAAAATAGAATCTGACGATGTCGTTGTCTTTGGGATAACCGACTTTGCCCAATCAGCATTGGGAGACGTGGTTTTTGCAAGTCTGCCCAAGGTTGGATCATCATTAACAGCGGGGCAAACTTGTGGCGAGGTTGAATCAACAAAATCTGTCAGCGATATTTTTTCTCCTGTTACAGGAGTTGTAAAAGAAATTAATGAGAAATTAACAAACTCACCTGAGATTTTAAATTCTGATCCATATGGTGCGGGCTGGATGGTGAAACTCTCTGGTGTTTCAAAAAATCAGATTGAAAATCTTTTAGATGCAGCTGGATATCAAAAAATCACCGAATCAGCTTAACTAAGAACCTCGACCTCAGGTTGACCCTTTAACAGCATTGACTTAGGGTTAGGGGAGGAGGACCTAATCAAAGATGAACATGGAAAACACAGGTTCAATACCGTCTGTCTCCTCTGATACTTCTGCCCTCCCAGCCATAGATGATGGTCATTTAGAGGGTTTGGAAAAAGGAAGTGCAGCTCTATTAGTTCGTAGTGGACCGCAACGAAATCAAAGATTTATTTTATCTGGCCAACAAATATCTCTAGGTAGATCTGATGATTCAAACATAGTGTTAGACGATGTCACAGTTTCAAGAGTTCATGCCCACATTACTAAGGATTCTTCTGGATGGAAGATTGAAGATAAAGGAAGCCTTAACGGAGTATACGTAAACTTCGTCAGAATTGAAGATTCGAAATTATCTGCTGGTGACGATGTACAAATCGGAAAATATCGGTTCACATTTCTATTACCAGAACAAAAAATTTAGATGGCAATAGTTTCTAGAAAATCTGGACTCTTCACCATAGGTGAAGTGCTAAATCAAGTTCGAAGTGAATTCGATGACATTTCGATATCTAAGATTCGGTTCTTGGAAGCAGAGGGACTTATAATTCCAGCTAGAACCAAAAGTGGCTACAGGAAATTTTCCACAAATGATGTTGAAAAACTGCGCTACATTCTCAGAATGCAAAGAGATCATTATCTTCCCTTGAAGGTTATAAAGGAACATATTGAAGCAATTGATCGAGGATTAAAACCTGAGATTGAAGAAGTTGATAAACCTAAGGTCCCCTCTGCTCTAGTAGACCTCAATCAAAACAATAATAGAAAATCATATATTCGTGTAACTCGAGATGAACTAATGACAAATACCTTGATATCCGATCAGGACTTAAGGGATTCCGAAGATTACGGTTTAATTCGAGTTTTGGCAGATAAACGCCACTATGACGACAATGCTGTTAGGACCGCTCGTGTGATTGCGGCTCTTTCAGGTTTTGGATTGGAGCCCAGACACTTAAAGGTTTTAAAATCTGGCAGTGATCGAGAATCTTCGTTGATAAAACAAGTTGTTTCCCCAATGGCTCGTTCAAAGAGGCCAGATGCAAGTGAGCAGGCTAATGAAATGATGCGAGAGATCTCGAATTTAACAAATCAATTACATTTCATCTTGGTTTCTTCAACTCTAGATGATGAACTGCTATGACACAAGAAAAGCCAGGATTCGTCAAAGTTAATGTGGTTGGAGTTCGAGTTGAAATGCCTACCAATCAACCGATAATTCTTTTGCAAGATGAAGTGGGGGAGCGCTATCTTCCGATTTGGGTGGGTGCTGTTGAAGCCACGGCCATCGCATTTGCTCAACAAGGCATCAATCCACCTCGTCCATTGACTCACGATTTGTTCACCGATGTTTTAAAGACATTGAAAGCAAAATTAACTGAGGTACGAATTACTTCTTTGAAGGATGGGATATTTTACGCTGAAATTGAATTTGATTCCGGACAGATTCTCTCCTCTCGTCCCTCTGATGCAATTGCACTAGCTCTTAGAAACGAGTCAGTGATATTTGTTGCTGAAGAAGTCATCCTGGCTGCTGGAATTGACATTCCGGCTGAGGAAGAAGATGAGGTCGATAAATTTAGAGAATTTCTTGATCAGGTAAAACCCGAGGACTTCAATCAATGAGAAACATTAAACCTAAATCTATACTTTAAGGTTACGGCGTGTCAGAGGTTAAATCAGGGCCAAGTCTGCATCTTTGGTTTACTCTTGTAACACAATCCCTAAGAAACTGGTGAAAATAATGCTTCCATCAACAGGTCACCAAGAATCATTGTTCGAACCAACAAATGCCAACAAACTTCCCGAAGGCGTTGGCTACAGGGGAGCAGTTGCTTGTTCAGCTGCCGGAATTAGTTACAGACAACTTGATTACTGGGCTCGCACCGGATTAATAGAACCAACAGTTAGACCTGCACAAGGTTCCGGGTCACAACGACTTTACTCATTTACCGATGTTTTGGTTCTTAAAGTAATTAAACGCCTGTTAGACACCGGAGTTTCGCTACAAAACATTAGAACTGCTGTAGAACTTTTACGAGACCGTGGCACAGAAGATTTATCTAACTTGACGTTAATCAGTGATGGGGCATCTGTTTATGAATGCACAAGTGATGACGAAGTTATTGACTTGGTACGTGGAGGTCAAGGAGTATTTGGAATTGCAGTGGGAAGTGTTTGGCGTGAAGTCGAAGGGAGCCTTGCACAATTTCCAGCAGAAACCCCTGAGGGAAATATTGTTCTGACCGATAAAGTTATTGACGAATTAGCGTCAAGAAGAGCCGCTCGTAATGAAATTGCTTAAAGCCTAGAGCAAAGTAAGATTGTTATCGAGGGAATTTATCTCTCATTATTGATAACAAGGTGGGTTTTTTCTTAAAT
>Ga0315903_10005921_pt1 | contig 15780 bp, 15 predicted proteins | sample LakEriMetagenome_7_FD_203524 | JGI IMG/M metagenome (GOLD analysis project Ga0315903, IMG submission 203524) | Freshwater fungal communities from buoy surface, Lake Erie, Ohio, United States - Buoy 2 MA119 | ecosystem: Environmental > Aquatic > Freshwater > Lake | place: USA: Lake Erie, Ohio...
CTGCACGGCCGGCAGGAGGAGGCCAATCAGCGTGGCGATGATGGCCACCACGACGAGCAGTTCCACGAGCGTCATGCCGACGCGGAAGCAGCCCCAACTGCGATCGAACTGGCGAGATGTGACGTTCATTGCGGATCGAGGTCGAGGATCGCGAGGCGGGCCTGCTCGTCAGGGTTTTGCACCGCAGCCCGGCCGGCGACGGCGATCCAGCAATCGTCGCCGGCGAGGCACATGGTGTCGATCTGCCAGCCGGGTCGCAGTTCGTCGAACGTCGAGAGTGTGGCGATGTCCGAGATGCGCAGACTATCCGCGTCGGCCGTGACGAGCACACGACAGTCGGAGGACCAGGCGATGTCGCAGATTTGTCGTTCGTGTGGGGCGAACGATCCGAGCCGTTTGCCAGTCGTGCCGTCGAAGAGATGAAGCGAACCATTCCGTAGGCCGCAGGCGAGCCGCGTGCCGTCTGGCGACCAAGCCATGGCTGCGATCGTGTCACCTACGTCATCAAGTTTCACTGCTGTCTCGACCGCACGACTTGCCCTCTCGAAGTGGATGATGGCTCCGGGTTTCCCAGCCACCGCAACGCGTGTTGCTCCGGATGGTGCGGCTTCCACGCAGGAGGCCGGAGCATCGATGCGACCGACCTCCACCGCGCGGTCGAGCGAGGGTAACCACGCAACGATCCGCCCCTCGAGGGAGTTTGTCACGAGCATCCCATCGGGCGTCCAGCAGAGATAGTGACCGACGCTACCCCCCTCGGGAATCGGTGCCGTGCGGATCGGCGGGGTGTCTTGAAGTGGCAGCACGAACGGAGCGGCTGCACCTGCTTCCGAGATGAACCCAAACGCCATCCGGCCGCGGGCGTGATCGACCGCCACGGAGTAGGCGGCCCGCTGATCGATGGAATCGAGCATACGGGTATCGGCCCCGGAGAGATCGACGAGGAGCGGCGGATTGCGTTCGCGGATCGCCACCAGGCTGTGACGGTTCGGCTTTTGCAAGGAAGCTATGGCTTCGCGGATCATCCTGATCGCACTGCCATCCACGGGGACGTGACGAAAGAGAGTTGCCGGCGCCGCCTCGCCACGGTTCCAGCGGCGCAGCGTGCCGTCAGCGCCGGCCGTGAGCAGCCTTCCATCAGGCTCGAAATCCACGTCCCAGACGCGGCCAACGTGGCCCACCAACTTCTCGAGCAAGGCGCCCGTGGCGGCGTCGAACACACGCACGACGCCGTCTCGGCAGGCGGTGGCAAGGAACTTGCCGTCGGCCGAGAAACGGCTGGCCTGAACCCAGTTTGGATGGGCGGGCAACATGGCGAGAATCTGCCCGGATGCATCCCGGATCGACGGTTCGCGGTCGGTTCCACCGGCGGCGATGCGATCGCCGGCTGGCGAGATGGCGAGGGCGTGGAAGACCGTCCCCTGGAGGTTCTTCGCGGTGTGGTGCTGCGACCAGAGAACCCGCCCTGCGGTAGGGTCGAGGGCGGTCAGCACACCTCCGCAGGCGACCACGACGGTGTCCCCGGCCCGACAGATTGCCTCGATTTCGGGTGATGCTCCCTCGGGGGCCTCGAACCGGTGAATCTCCAAAGGTGACATGCCGCCAGCGATCTCGATGCGGCGAAGAACACGATCCTCGCCACCGTACAAGATGGATGCGCTATCGGCCCCGAAGCAGACGCCATACAGCGGGCATCCGGTTGGCGGCGTTTCACCGTCGGGCGACGTGGGCTCATCCATCGACCACCAGCGGACGCGGCCGTCTTGACCTGCCGTGGCGAACAGGCGGCCGTCCGGTGAGAAGCAGACGTCGTTGATCTCGTCGTGGGCGAGGATCACCTGGACGCGTGGCTGACCATCAACGTCTCGCAGAATCCGCAGGCTGCCGTCGGCGCCGCCGACGACCACGGTGCGGCCGTCGGGCGACACGGCGAGGCTGTGGAGGTCAACGCGGGTGCCTGCGTCGGCAGGCTTCACCTCGAGAAGAGTCGCTCGTTCGCCGTGGAGCCGACGCTCGAGCCAGCGAGTGGCGAGCGAACTGGCGAGGACGGGATCGATCGAGCGAGTGTTCGTGATATGGTCGATGGCGCCGGCCACATTGCCGGCCCGCAGCGACTCGAAGCCACGACGAAGCTCGGCGGCGGCGTTCTGGCGACGGAGTTCCTCCTGCTGGGCGGCCCCCTTGAAACGTTCCCGCGATCGCTCGATGGCGGACCACCCGGCGATGCACGAGGCCAGCAAGGCAGTGGAAAGAAGTGCCGCCACGACTGGCCGGCGGGCGATGCTCCGCCCGAGTCGCTGCGCGGGCGACATCGGTCGGGCCCGCGTCGGCAGGCCGGCGAGCCAGCGGACCAGGTCGTCGGCGAGGGCCACCGCCGACTCGTAGCGGTCGGTAGGCCGCTTGGCGAGGCACCTGAGGCAGACGGCGGCCAGGTCGGGCGAAACGCCCCGCGCCGAGCGGCTGGCGGCGACTGGTTCGTCGAGCAGCACCTCGCGGAAGGTTTCGACGTCGGTCTTGCCGCCACGGAGCGGTCGCCCCGTGAGCATCCGGTCGAGGAGCAGGCCGATCGCATGCACGTCGGTGGCCGGGCCGACGTCGCCGAACGAGCGGTCGATCTGCTCCGGGGCCATCCATGCGGGTGTGCCGAGCCTCGATCCCTCCGTCGTGAGCTGCGTGAGCGGGTCGTCGCCGTCACCGGGATCGCTCTGCCGGCCGAGCCCGAAGTCGGCCAGCTTTACGGTCATGCCCGAGGCGGTAGCGGATGCGTCGGTTGACGGCTGCGGCGGGATGATCGCGGCAGCTGCATCACTCGCGCCGACCGGCACGAGCAGCACGTTGGCCGGTTTGATGTCGCGGTGGATGATGCCGGCCTGGTGGGCATGAGCCGCGGCCTGCGCGATCGCCCTCGCGATTCGGGCGGCGGTCTGCGGCGGCATCGGACCGGGATGCCGGCCCAGCCACTCCGCCAGCGTGCCCCCTTCGCAGAACTCGGACGTGATGAAGTCGAGGCCGTCGGCCTCACCGACCTCGTGGATCGTCACGATGTGGGGATGGACGAGGCGGGAAGCCAGTTCGGCCTCGCGGCGAAAGCGGCGGCGGACGGCGGGCGAGACGAGCGCGTCGGGCGTGCAGGCCTTCACCGCAACGCGGCGATGGAGCACCGGGTCGTAGGCCTCCCAGACCATGGAGAAGCCCCCGCGGCCGGCGAGGCGAACGATCCGGTAGCGGCCGATCGACTCGGGCTGTTTCGCCGGCGGTTCGGCGCCCCGCGCGGCGGCCTGCCTCAGCAAAAGCAGGAGATCGAGCGAACCGGGCAAGGGGCTGTCGTCAGGACGGGCGCCGGCGGCCGAACCAGGTGGCGTCGATGCAAAACCACCGAAGAAATCGTCGAGCGCGGCGGCTCGGTCGACCGCATCCGGCGGCGGATCATCAGCGGGCCGCTCGCTCTTGATTGGGTCTGCAGACATGGCGGATGCCGAGGTCTACACGTGGGACGATTCGCTGTTCATCTCTTCCTGGAGCCGCTCGACAGCGCGGTACCAGAGCTTGCGGACCGCGTCGGGTGACCGACCAAGCCGCTGGCCGATCTCGGGAAAGGAAAGGCCCTCCCAGTAGCGGAGGCGGAGCACTGCGTGGTGATCCCCGGAGAGCCTCGCCATGGCCCGCGCGAGGACATCGGCATCCTCGTGACGGATCGCCGATCCATCGGGCAGGCCATGTGGGAGTTCGACCAAGCCACCCTGTCGGCGGCCGGCCTCCGTGGCCAGGCTGATCTCCCGCCCCGAGGCCCGCTTCTGCGAGAGCTCGTAGCGACGTACGGCATCGACGACGTTGTTACGGAGGATCGAGCGGAGCCAGGCGAAGCACTCCTCGGCGGTTGACCCGCGGAAAGCGGGAAACGCACGCTGGGCATCGACCGCGGTCTCCTGCACCATGTCGGAAGGCCCGATCTTGCCGCGGAGGCCATGTGGGAGTTCGCGGTGCGCGACGAGCAGCAGATGCCGCCGAAAACTCTCGAAGAGTCGGCCGAAGGCGTCGTCGTGGCCGCGGCGGGCGGCCTCGAGCAACGGCACGGCGTTGCCGGCCGTCTGCAGGCTGGACTGGTCAGGCGTGCGTGGAACTGCCATCGGCCGGCCTCTGGCGCCGTGGGGGCTCCCGGTGCCGTCGCGGGGAAACCCACCCGAAGCGAGGAGTGTACCCGAGAACGGGGCCGACCCCAGGAGAGCCGGTTGGCGGCCCGGAAACCGCGGAGGGAGGAAGGGTGGGCCGATCGAGGTCGGCAAGGCGGCGCAGATCCCCACCGCTTACGCGGTTGGGCTTCCTGAGGCGTTTGCCTTCACGGGGCGAATCTCTATACTCGCCGGCGAGAGGGAGGTTTCGATTCCTGCCGGAAACGCCTCTCCCTCCACGGTCCCCTTCTGGATCCGCTCGTGAACGCGTCGGTCATGCCGGGAGTTGTCCCGGGTGACCTCGAAACGGCGTGCCGCTGACCTCGTGAAGGGGCCACTGCTGCCCCTCGCGGGGTTGCCGTTTTGAACGTTCACCTTCTGCCGGCCCTCATGCCGGTCTCCCTTCATGGCCGATGCGTCACGCCTTTCGTGAGGTGAACGCATGGCCGCGTCTGTCGTCCGCATCGGCTTCGAGCGAATCGCTGCTGCCCTTCTGCTCGTCGGGATGCTCGGTGGAGCGACCACCTCGGCGGCCGTCGTTGGCAACTGGGATTTTTCCACCGGTTCGCTGACGCCGGTGTCGGGTGTTCCCGGAACGCAGCTCTCGTGGCTACCCGATACGCCGATCTACGCGGCTGCCGGTGGCACGCCCAACCCCCCACCGCTTGCCTACGCGACGACGGGCTCGTTCGGGGTGGCGTCGCTCGGCAGTGGCACCACGACCGTGATGCGGGTGCCAGACATGCGCGGGCGGGGCGCCGCCGTAGGGCTGATGGCGGCGTTTCCACTGATGGCCAATGGAACCACGAGCGGCGGGGCCCCCCTGACGCAACTCAATCGCTACACGCTCGTGACCGACGTGCTCGTGCCGGAGTCGAGCCTGACGAGCCTGCCCAACTACCTCGACCTCTTCCAGCCCCGCGGGAACGGCGATGGCTCGCTGTTCGTCCGCAAGCCGAACCAGACGCTCGGCGTGGCCGTGACCTATGCCGGCCAGATCGTCGCCAACACGTGGTACCGAATCGCGATGGTGATGCAGCTCGACGCCGCCACGTCGGCTCCGCGATACGAGACCTACATCGACGGCCAGCCGATCGGTCAGATCGTCTGGGATCAGATCGTGGTCGATTCCCTCCGTAACGCCCAACTCAAGGACTATGACCTCGTGCCCGATGGCCTTTGGTCGATTGCCGCCCTGTCGGTGACGCAGAGTTCACTGCCGTCTAACGCTTCGGGCTTCTTCGCGTTCAACGACGACAGCGGCGAAGTGGGCGAACTGTACGTCGCCAACATGCAGTTTCGAAACGATGCCCTGACTGCCGGAGAGATTGCCGCTCTCGGCGGCGCGGCCCCGGGGCCGATCGCGGTGCCCGAGCCGACGGGGCTGGTAGGGTTGGCGGTCGCAGCGGTGGGCGTCGTCGCAGCCCGTCGCAACGCGAGGATTCAGCGTTGATGTTGTTCGGCTTCGAGCCGACGCACCAGATCGCCAGCGTTCCAATCGGGAAGAATCTGCCGGCGCTCAGTCGTGTAGTCGAGCGAACTCTTTTCGTACTGCTGCAGAAACCGCACGGCGTTGACCCAGCCAAGCGCTTCAACGAGAGCCTCGAAGCCTCTCGCGCGGAGTTCAATCGGTTCGAGCAACACCCCACTCATGCCAGCACCTCCTCCGCAAGTTCAGCCACACCCACCAACCTTATACCGGTCAAACTTGACTCTCGCGCGTCTGTTTGTACAAGCCCAACGCCGTGAGGCGTGGGGCGATCCGCCACCAGACGCAACGTCCAGCGTGGTTTGCCCGCGGCCTCACGGCCGGTCGGCTTTCACTCGCCGCGCGGTCGAGCGCGAGGATCAAGTGCAAACCGTATCAGGTCGATCCGGTAGACTCACCACCGAGGAGCAGGAGGTGACGACCCATGGACGACGGTTTCGTGTCGCGGCGCGGCTTCGTGGCGGGATGCGTGGGAGGTGCGGCGGCCGCGGTCGTGTCGCATCCGGCACTGTCCGATGAGACGGCGATCGTCGCCCTCGCCGACACGCTCGCCGACTACGTTGCCACTCGCGATTCCTCGACGGCGGTCGAGTCGCTCGGCGGCGGTGCCATGCCCGGCGGCCGGTGGCGCACCTGCCGGCTCACGAGCCAGACCTGGAAAGGTGTGCCGTGGACACACGAGGTCTCCCTGTTCCTGCCAGCCGATGCCCAGGACACCAGCCGCATGGTGCTCTGGATCGACGGTGGCAGCCGCAACAAGGTTCCGCCGGCTGGGATCGGCGAGCCGACCGAGTCGTTCAAAGTTCTCGCCGCGGTCGCGAACGCTGCGGGCCTGCCGGCGGCCGTGGTGCGGCAGGTGCCGTTCCAGCCGATGTTCGGCGACCTGCGTGAGGACGGCCTGATCGCCCACACGTTCGTGGAGTACACGAAGACGGGCGATGCGACCTGGCCGCTGCTCCTGCCGATGGTGAAGGCGGCCGTCGAGGCGATGAACGCGGCGACATCGCAGGCGAGGGAGCACTGGGGTGTCGAGGTTGGCGAGTTCATCGTTACCGGCGCCAGCAAGCGAGGCTGGACGACCTGGCTCTCCGCGGCGGTGGACGACCGCGTGAAGGGGATCGTGCCGATGGTGATCGACATGCTCTCGCTCGGCGACCACGTGAAGCTGCAGGTCGCGAGTTTCGGGCAGATGTCGGATCAGCTGGAGGACTACACCTCGCGGGGCATCGAGAAGCTGCTGGCGGCCCCGCGGGGCCGCGAACTCGTGCAGATCGTCGATCCCTACGCCTACCGCGACCGCTACACGATGCCGAAGGTGATCGCCCTGGGCACCAACGATCCCTACTGGCCGCTGGAAGCCTGCAGCCTCTACTACGACGGCCTGCCCGGGCCCCGCTGGGTGTCGTACTGCCCCAACGCCGGCCACGGATTGCCCGTGCCCAGAATTGCCGCCCTCGTGGCCGCGATGGGTCGGCACGTGGCGGGGCTCGAGCCCTTGCCGCCGATCGATTGGCGGTTTGAGGACACCGCCGCGGGTGGGGCCGAGTGCGTGGTGGCATGCGCCACGCCGCCGGAACGCGTGACGCTCTGGACGGCCGCCTCGAAGAGCCGTGACTTCCGCACGGCGAGGTGGTCGTCGGAGCCGATTGCGGCGGCGGGGCCTGAGTGGCGGGTGCCGATCGGGCGGCCGGCTGAGGACTTCGCCGCTGGGCTCGTGGAGTTGGAGTTTGCCCGCGAGCCGGTGCCGCTGGTGCTTACCAGCGGCGTCAAGGTGCTGCGAGCGACGTAGGTGCAGGTTGGTAACCCGCACTCGCATGCCGGGTGATGGTTCACCGCAGGCTGCCAGCCTGCGGCTACGTTGAGCAGACGATGCTGCGGGCGACGTAGGTGCAGGTTGGTAACCCGCACTCGCATGCCGGGTGATGGTTCACCGCAGGCTGCCAGCCTGCGGCTACGTTGAGCAGACGATGCCGCGGGCGACGTAGGTGCAGGTTGGTAACCTGCACACTCATGCTGGGTGGTGGATCACCGCAGGCTGCCAGCCTGCGGCCACGTCGAGCAGACGATGCTGCTACGGGGAATGCCTCGAACGATCATGCTGAGTGAGGTCCACGATCGCGGTTCCGAGGACGCCCGCAAGGAAGCCGATCAGGCCGCCGATGCAGGGAAAGAACAGCAGCAGCAGCAGGAACATCGGTACGCTGCGGCACCGCGGATCACGGGCGATCAGCTGAAAATAGGCGGCAGGCACCACGAGCAGTCCCGCGAGGCCGAACACGGCCCCCAGCACGCGGCCAACCTGCAGGCGGCGACTCTGCGGACGGGCGAAGCGATGGCGGATGGGCATGGGTGGGACTGACCGTAATCCGGAGGGGACTCTACCGTAGAGGGCGAGAGACCGGCCGTAAACAGGACGCCGGCCGCTCGCGCTACGGAAGCGCCTTGATCAGGTCGAGACACATCTGCCTCACCTTACCGGGATTCGCGTTCGGATTCTTCTTTTTGGCCTGGCCGATCAGGCCCGCCGCGGCCTGCTCCTTGCCCCCCTTCACGTCGGCCACGATCTTCGGGTTTGCCGCCAGAAGCTCCTGGCAGAGGGCGACGAGGTCGTCGTCGCTCACCGCCGCGATCCCCATGGAGGCCACCACGTCGGCCACCGCCTTCCCGGACGCGAGCACCTCCGCGAAAATCTCCCGACCTCGGCTGGTGTCGAACTCGCCCCTCTGCACGCGGGAGATGATGTCGGCCACCTGCTCGGCGGTCACCGGAAACTCCGCGATCGTGCCGCCGCGCTCGTTGAGCGTGCGGAGCACGTCCTGCTGCATCCAGTTGCTCGCCACCTTGCCCTCGCGCACGCGGGTGGCGAGGTCCTCGTACCAGGTCACCAGGTCGCGGCCCTGGTTGACGAGCACGTCGGCGTCATAGGCGGAGATCTTCCACTTCTCCTCGAGCGCCTTGCGGAGCACCGTGGGCGGATCGCCCATCGCCGCCCGCGCCTTTGCCACGTCGGCCTCCGACACCGTCACCGGGACGAGGTCGGGCTCCGGGAAGTAGCGGTAGTCGCTCGACTCCTCCTTCTGCCGCTGCGGCCGGGTGATGCCCGCCGGATCGTCCCAGCCGCGGGTCTGCTTGGGCATCTTGCCCATCTCCACCTTCGTGGCCTGCCACTCCTCCCACTGCCGCGCCGCCTCATAGATGAGCGCTCGCTCCACCGAGCGGAAGGAGTTCATGTTTTTGATCTCCACGATCGGCGTCTTGGCGACGCGGCCGTCGCCGCCGCCTTCGTCCGGCAGCGGGATGTGGAGATTGACGTTGGCATCCACGCGGAGGCTGCCCTCCTGCATGTTGCAGTCGCTCACGCCGAGGTACACGAGCAGGAGTTTGAGTTCGTTGAGCCACGCCCTGGCCTCCTGCGGACTTCGCAGGTCAGGCTGCGACACGATCTCGCAGAGCGGCGTGCCGGCGCGGTTGAGGTCGATGCGGGTGTCGCCCGTGCCCGCGGCCTCGTCGTGCATGCTCTTGCCCGCGTCTTCCTCGAGGTGCACGCGGATGATGTCGACCCTTCGGGAGAACGCCCCCTTGGGGTCGATCACCTCCAGCTGCCCGTCGCTCGAAAACGGCAGGTCGTACTGGCTGATCTGATAGCCCTTGGGAAGGTCGGGGTAGAAGTAGTTCTTGCGGTCCCACTTCGTGAACGGGGCGATCTTGCAGTTGAGGGCGAGCGCGGCCCGCACCGCGAGTTCGAAAGCGCGGCGGTTCATCACCGGCAGCGACCCCGGGAGGCCGAGGCACGTGGGGCAGACCTGCGTGTTCGGCGGCGAGCCGAACTTCGTCGAGCAGCCGCAGAAGAGCTTGGTGTTCGTGAGCAGCTGGACGTGGACTTCCAGCCCGATCACGGTCGTGTAGGGCTCGGACGCGGCGGTGGCGGGCTGCTTCGACATGGCGGTGAGGTCAGGCGGGCAGTTTCGGGCGACGGGTGTGCCAGTCGGTGAGCTTCTGGTAGCGGTCGGCGGCCCGCAGCAGCAGCGGTTCGGAGAGGGCCGGCCCCTGCAGTTGGAACCCGATCGGCAGGCCCCCCTTCGTGAAGCCGCAGGGGAACGATATCCCGCCGATGCCCGCGAGGTTGGTGCCCACCGTGTACATGTCGACGAGGTACATCGCCAGCGGGTCGCTCGTCTTCTCACCGAGCGGAAAGGCCGGCGTGGGCGACACCGGGCCGCCGATCAGGTCCACCTGTCCGAAGGCGTCGAGATAGTCCTGACGAATCAGCCGGCGAACACGGAGGGCCTTGGCGTAGAAGGCGTCGTAGTAGCCGGCGGACAGGGCGTAGGTGCCGAGCATGATTCGCCGCTTCACTTCGGGCCCAAAGCCCTCAGCGCGGCTACGGCAATACATCTCGACGAGTGGCGACTCGAACTCACCGGTAGTCTTCGCCGCCGAGCGGTGTCCATAGTGTGCTCCGTCATAGCGAGCTAGGTTGCTCGACGCCTCGCACGGGGCCACGAGGTAGTAGGTGGCGATGCCGTACTTCGCGTGCGGCAGCTCCACGTCGTGGATCGTCGCCCCCGCCGCCTTGAAGGCCGCGAAGGCCTCCTCCACGCCGTGGGCCACCTCGGGGTCGAGGCCCGGGCCGAAGTGCTCGGCGACGCGGCCGATCCGCAGACCCGTGAGCGGCTTCTCGAGCATCTCGGTGTAACGCGGCACGTCGTCGGTGAGGCTCGTGGCGTCGCCCGGATCGTGGCCGGCGATCGTTTCCATGAGCAGCGCACAGTCGGCCGCGGAACGGGTCATCGGGCCGATCTGGTCGAGGCTCGACGCGAAAGCCACGAGGCCGCGGCGGCTGACGCGGCCGTAGGTTGGCTTGAGCCCGGTGATCCCGCAGAGGCCCGCCGGCTGGCGGATCGAGCCGCCGGTGTCGGAGCCAATCGCCGCCGGCGCCATGTCGGCGGCCACGCAGGCGGCAGACCCGCCGGACGATCCACCCGGCGCCCGGGAGAGATCCCAGGGGTTGTGGACGGCGCCGAAGGCGGAGTTCTCGTTGGAGCCCCCCATCGCGAACTCGTCCATGTTCGTCTTGCCGACGAGCACGGCGTCGGCCTGCCGGAGTTTCGCCACCACGTGGGCGTCGTAGGGGGGACGGTAGCCGGCGAGCATCTTCGAGGCGCAGGTCGTCGGCTGATCGTGGGTGCAGAGCGCGTCTTTCACCGCCACGGGCAGCCCGGCGAGCGCTCCGAGGGGCTTGCCGGCCTTGCGGCGGGCGTCGACATCGGCCGCCCGGGCCAGGGACGCCTCGCGGTCGACGTGCAGGAAAGCGTTGATCGAGCCGTTGGCCTGCTCGATCCGGGACAGGAAGGCCTCGGCGACCTGCACTGCCGACACCTCCCCCCGGTGGATCGCGGTGACGAGATCGACGGCGGAGAGTTCGAGCGGCTGCATGGGGAGGCGGGAAGGCGGGCGGTCGCCGCGAAGGCGCGGGAGGAATCAGGCGGCGCCGGACTCTCCGAGCACGGCGGGGACGAGGAAGCAGGAGCCGTCGTGGCGGGGGGCCGACTGCAGGGCTTCAGCCGTTGTGAGCGACGGCTTCAACTCGTCGGTTCGGAAGACGTTTTGCGTGTCGAGCGGATGGGCCAGCGGAGCCACGTCGTTCGTGGAAAGCTCCTCCAGTTGCGACACGAAGCCCACGATCTTGGAGAGTTCGCCCGTCATCCGGTCGAGGTCGTCGCCGGAAAGCGCCAGCCGGGCGAGCAGCCCGACCTTCGCGACATCCTGCCGGGAGAGTGCCATGGACGCGAACCCTGGTCAGCGAGGATCAGGGACGAGCACGCGGACCCGACGGCACCGCTTCCTCGGCAGCCGGCTTGGCGGCCTTGTCGACCTTCGGCAGGCGGAAGGGCTGTTGCTTGACGAGTTTTGTGACCTTGCCGCTCTTGATGCACTGCGTGCACACGAGCACGGACGTGTTGGTGCCCCGGCCGACCGTCACGCGGAGCCGCTGCAGGTTTGGCTTGAACTTCCGCTTGGTGATGCCGGTGACCTTGGTGCCGACGCCGCCGAGGTACTTGGCCTTACCGCGGATCGTGACCTGGTTGCCGACCGAAAAACCCTTGCTGCAGACCTGACAGGAGCGTGCCACGGGAAACTCGCAAAATACGGGGAAAGTTGAGCGATGTATCGTACTTGGCGGGCGGTTTTCTGCAACCCCGGCCCGCGGCAGGCGGGCCGCCCGCCTACAATCTCGCCGTCATGCCTGTTTTCGACTATTCATTCGTCGTCGATGCCCCGCTGGAGGCAGTTCGGGATTTTCACGGCGACACCTCGGCCCTGAAAATCCTGACGCCGCCGCCGACGATCGTGCGGATCCACGATGTCGAGCCTCTTGCTGAAGGGTCGGTATCGAGGTTCACGCTCTGGGTCGGCCCCCTGCCCCTGCGTTGGAAGGCGGTGCATCGGGGCGTGACCGACCGGGGTTTCACCGACGTTCAGGCCTCAGGGCCGGCGGCGAAGTGGGAGCACACGCATTCGTTCGTGCCGCGCGCCGATGGCCGCACCGAGATCCGCGAGCACATCGAGTACGAGCACAAGCGTGGGCCGTGGGGCGTCGTCACCCGGCTGCTCTTCTCATGGCCGAACCTGCAGATGATGTTCGCCTACCGGGCGTGGATCACCCGCCGCTGCCTCCGCAGGCTCACGACCGGTTCCAGATGATTCGTGCGAGGTCTTCGGTCTTTGCAAGCCCAACGCCGTGAGGCGTGGGGTGAATCGCCACGAGGTGCGGCGTCTGGTGTGGTTCGCCCGAGGCCTTACGGCCTTCGGCTTTCACGAGGCGGAGCCGGGGACGCGAGGAGGTCTTCGGTCTTTGCAAGCCCAACGCCGTGAGGCGTGGGGTGAATCGCCACGAGGCGCGGCGTCTGGTGTGGTGCGCCCGAGGCCTTACGGCCTTCGGCTTTCACGATGCGGAATCGGAGGGCTGACTGGAACGCTGGCTTACTTCTTTCGCGGGTCGGGGCCGGTAATCTCAAAATTCTTCGTCATCGAGCCTGCCGTGACCGTGATCCTCTCCTGCGACGCGCGGCCCCAGGAGGCGGGCAGGAGCTCCTCGGCAACCTGCGTGTCGTTGCCGTAGTCGTCCTTGCGCGTGCCGGCCACGATCGGGGCCGAGAGCTGTACGATCTTCTCGCCTGGAGCGACGCCCCTGATCGAGTAGCGACCATCAGTGATCAGGCCGCCGGCAGGAGCGCCCTTGCCGTCAGGCGGAAAGAGGCTGATCGCCCCCTTCGCCACGGCCTCTCCGTTGAAGGTCACGGTGCCGCTGACGTTTGACGTCGCCGGGCCGCACCCCGCGGCTGCGAGGATGGCTACGCCAGCGACGAACCACGTCATCCATGTGAACGGTCGCATGCTCGCCCCATTCTCCATGCCAGCGTTCTCATGTCGCGTGAATGCCACGATCAGAAGTCGCCCACGGTGTCGCCCTTGCGGGCGGAACCGAGAGCCTTCCAGACGGCGAAGTCGATGCTGTCCGACACGCTGCGAATCGACGAGTCGCCCATCATGACCGCGACGGTCCCCGGATGCTTGCTGCGGGCTGCGCTGATCGAACCACTGGGGATGGTCGCGGCAACACAGGGCCTGTCCGGCGTCGAGACGCACTCGGCGTTCTCACAGTAATCGGGGACGGAGGAGTTGGGTGTCGTGGTCGTGTGGAAACCCCACCGGCCATCCTTGGTGTTGAAGGCGTCGCCACGGGAATCGAGCATGCCGCTCTGGCCAGCGATCGCCGGCAGGAGCACTTCCGACAGCGCGAGGGTCTTGCTGGTGCCGTCGGGAATGTCCTTGGCTCGAAACGGTCTGTTGGCCAAGGGATACCGGTTGCTTCCGTTGCCATAATGGACGCGAAACATGCCGCCGTACTTGTCCATGCGGGCCATGTCCTTTGCGGCCCCGGTCAGGCTCGAGTCGAGGGGCGGCGGGTCCGGGTCACTGGTGCTTTCGGGAAACCTGCCGTCGCAGACCATGTAGTTCAGCCGGCAGCGGGTGTTGCCTCCGTTCGCATCGCTGTACATCTTCCCGGGGCCGGAAGAGTTTGGGTCGGACGGGCAGTAATACAGCGGGACGGCCGTGGCGACGTACGGAAGGTTGGCTGCGTTGGTGAAGGCGAGCTTGAAGCTGAAGTTGTCAGAAAGGGTCCGCTGCTCGACGAACGGCCAGATCTCGGTTACCCACGTGTGGTAGAAGCCCACGTTCTGGGCGCCGTGCGGGAAGGCGTTCTTCGCGCTGGAGAACGTATGCATGCCGATGCCCCACTGCCGCATGTTGTTCTTGCAGGCGGAGCCGCGGGCCGCCTCGCGGGCGCTCTGCACCGCCGGCAGCAGCAGGCCGATCAGCGTGGCGATGATCGCGATCACCACGAGAAGCTCCACGAGCGTGAAGCCCCGTTGCGAAAACGAACGACCGCGGCGACGCCGCGTCGCAATCAGATGCTGGCCGAGAGCGATGCCTCGCATGATGGGTCCCCCGGGTCTGGTGTGCAGAATCCAGTGTGCGGACGGGAAGAACGCTCGGCCGGTGGTGGCTAGCGTTTCTTTCGCGGGTCAGGCCCCTCGATCGCGAAGTCTTTCGCGGTGGAGGGGGACGTCACGGTGAGTTTTTCCTTCGAATCGGAGCCCCACGAAGCAGGCAGGAGATCGCCCATGAGTTCGATGGTCTCGCCCTCGTCGCCCTTCTTCTGGCCAAGCGGGTAGATGGCGATGATCTGGACCGTCTTCTCACCCGGGAGCACGCCACGAATCAGATAGGAGCCGCCCTCGACCTGCCCTCCGACCGTCTGTCCCTTGCCGTCGGTCGGGATGAGCGTGATGGCTCCGCGACTGACCGGCTCGCCGTTGAAGGTGACTCTGCCGGAGACCGTGGCCTTGCCGTCACCACACCCGGTGACCAGAACGACCAGGGCCGCGATGAGCCCGCACACCAGCCGAGGAGTCTCGAAGCCCCGGCCTCCCATCGCGCCGCGAGGCATCAGTAATCCCCCACGACGTCGCCGGCATTGCTCGTGCCCAAGGCCTTCCAGATGCTGTCGTCGATGTTGTCCGTTACGGACCGCGCGGCCCCGTCTCCGAGCAGCACCTGCACCGTGCCCGGATGGAGGCTGCGAGCCGAATGCACGATCCACGTGGTGTTGGTGACGCAGGGCATGTTCGCCTGAGGCTTGCTGGCTGCCGGGCCGCACAACTGCGGGCGATCGACCGCGGATGAGTTGGGGGCGAACGAGGTGTGGAAGAACGCTCGGTCACCCGACTGATCGAACGCGTCGCCTCGTGAATCCTGGGTCGTTGCCGACGAGCCGTCGTCGGCCGGAATCAGCACCTCGGCCATGCACAGCGTTTTGCTCAGGCCGTCTGAGATGTTGCTCTGAGAGAAAGGCTTGGGGGTGATCACTCCGGCACTGAGTTTGTGGCCGCCGAGAAACATGCCCGCATACCTCTGCCGACGCTGGTCGGTGGCCAATCCCGCCGTGCCGCTTTCCGTCCACTGTGCGTGATTGACGAGGTAGTTGAGTCGCGATCGCTGCACGCTGTTGAAGTTGGCGATTCTGCCGGCGCCGGAGGAGTTGTTGTCGGTCGGGCAGAAGTACATCGGGAACGGCTGGGCGACGAGGGACGGGTTTTTGGTGCTGGTGTCCTGCCAGTTTTTCGTCATGTCGTACTGGTCGGCCATGGTCTTGTTCTCCATGTACGGCCACGAGGCGATCACGAACGACCGGTTCGGGCTCGACTGGACGCCGAGTGGAAAATACCGCTTCGCGCTCAGGTGGTTATGCATGGCGAGGCCCCACTGCTTGAGGTTGTTCCTGCACTGCGAACCACGGGCGGCCTCGCGGGCACTCTGGACGGCCGGCAGCAGCAGACCGATCAGCGTCGCGATGATGGCGATTACTACCAGCAACTCCACCAGTGTGAACCCGGTCGCGACGCGCACTCCGGCGCGCAACGAACGATGGTGAATGAGTCGGAGTGGCAGGCGAATCATGGTCTCCTCGAATGCTTCGGGGGCTGGCGGTTGGGGCGGCTTTTGAACCCCTTTCCCTACCAGAAAGCCTACTCATATCACGGCTTCCGGGACAGC
>Ga0315903_10005923_pt1 | contig 15780 bp, 33 predicted proteins | sample LakEriMetagenome_7_FD_203524 | JGI IMG/M metagenome (GOLD analysis project Ga0315903, IMG submission 203524) | Freshwater fungal communities from buoy surface, Lake Erie, Ohio, United States - Buoy 2 MA119 | ecosystem: Environmental > Aquatic > Freshwater > Lake | place: USA: Lake Erie, Ohio...
TCTAGACCCCGCAACTAAGGGAACTAAAGCTCTTACTGCGGCACAGAAAGCGGCGGCCGAAAGCGCAAAGAAACTTGCCGCTGAAACTAAAGCGGTAGCAGAAGCCCTAGCAAAAGAGCAAGAAGCCCTTGCTAACTTCGTAAAAGAACTAAACGGTCTAACGACTGCGGTTCAACCCCTAATAAAGTTAGGGCGTGAAATTGGCGAGTTCGAGCAAGCGACGGTCGATAGTTTCGACGCAATCGCCGAGTCGATCGAGCAGGGCGTAGCGAATAAAACGATTATCGCTAGAGCCGGGAAGAACCTTCTCGACTATGTTGCGACCGAACGTAAAGCTCTTACCGCTATCGCCCAGCAACGCGACGAACTTGCTTCTAAGCGTGGACTTGCCGAAGCCCTAATCGGGGACGTAAAGGCGGCGGTCGTCGGTTTCGCTACGATCACCGATCTAGTAAATAAAGAAACCGGGAATCTAACTAGCAACTTTGCGGACGTAGTTTCTAAGACTAAGGCGTTCGCTTCTCAGTTGAAGCAGTTGCGAGAACTCGGTCTAGACAAGAATCTTTACAAGCAAATCGTGGACGCGGGTATCGAAGCGGGCGGGGCTACGGCGGCAGAGATTATCGCTGGCGGGGCTGGGACGGTTAGCGAACTAAATAACCTATTCTCCGAGCTTGAACGGGCTGGGGTGGCTATCGCCGAAGATACCGCTCTAGTTATGTATAACAACGGCGTAGAAGTCGCTGGCGGGCTTGTAGCGGGTCTTATGAGTCAGGAACAGGCTCTAGTCGAAGCGGCTCAGACTCTAGCGGACGCGTTTACTAGAACCTTTAACTCTATGATTACCGATCTAAAAGTCCCGTCGCAGGAAGTCGAGCAGATAACTTTGAGTATCGCCGATATCGCCGCAGGTAATACTGGTTTAGCGGGGGCTAATAGCGGCGTAAGTCGCGGGCTGGCTAACCGCTACCTTAGCGCAACGGGCGGTCAAGGGGCGCAAACTATTACCATTACCGTAAACGCTGGGCTTGGAACGAACGGTAAAGCCGTCGGTCAAGCAATTCAAGCCGAGCTAAACAAATACAACCGTTCGAACTTTGCGAGTGTCTAATGCCGACCGAGTTAGTTGAGATCGGCTTCGACCTTCGGGGTGCGGGTGGACCATTTCTTGTTTTAGACGACCCTATCGCTGGTCAGTTGGACGACCCGGACTGGGTTCTTGGCGGAACTATCTTTATCGACATAACGGACGACGTTACTAACTTTACGATTAGGCGTGGTAAGTCGAACGATATCGCTAACTTCAGTTCGGGCGAATCGGTAGTCGAACTGAATAACCGTCTACGCTATTACGACCCTACTTACGAAGCTTCACCTTATTACGGAAACATTATTCCTAAACGTCAGGTTCGTATCTCGACTAACGGTATTATTCAGTATTTCGGTTCGGTGGACGACTGGAACTTGGCTTACCAGCCGAACGGCGACGCGGTTGCTAACTTCGTTACTTCGGACGGTTTCGCAGACTTGGCTAATACGACTATTACGGCGGGGACTTCTACGCCGCAGTTCTCAGGGGCTAGAGTGAACGCGGTTCTTGACGACCCTACGGTTGGCTGGTCGCCCGATAACCGCAACATAGATACGGGTTCGGCTTATCTTGGGGCGGACGTGATCGCCGCCGATACAAACGCTCTAGCCTATATTCATAAGGTCGAGCAGTCTGAGCTTGGTCGGTTCTTTATCGCTAAGGACGGTAAAGCGACTTTCCAAGATCGAACCGTTGCCCCTTCTTCGGTTGGTCTAATCGAGTTGTCTAATACCGGGACAGGTATCCCTTATCAAGACTTGACGGTTATGTATGGGTCGGAAGATTTGGCTAATGAGATCGTGCTTACTTCGGCTATTACTTCGACTACGGTTGTCGCTAACGATACGGACTCGCAGAACGCTTACGGTATTTACAACCTAACTCTTAGCGACCTTCTGCTAAATGACGACACTCAACTTACCGACACCGCCCTTTTCTTAGCTTCGAAATACTCGCAACCGCAGTATCGGTTCGACTCGCTTAACGTTCGCCTAAATAGTTTGACGACCGGGCAACAGAATCAGATTCTCGGACTCGAACTCGGTTCGGTCGTAAAGGTTACGTTCCTACCGTCGAACCTACCCCCAGCGATCGTTCGCTACGCAGAGATTATCCGTATCGGGCATAGCGTAGATATTGCGGGCGAACATACGGTCAATTTCGGTCTGGCGACCGTCGATCTAACTTACCTAGTTTTGGACGACCCTGTATTTGGTATGCTAGATACTAATAGCAACGTTCTAGGTTTCTAAGGAGTCCCAAATGCCCGGTCTTGGTCGGAAAGTCTTTTCGGCAGGTGAAGTTCTTACTGCCGTAAACGTTCAGGGCTACCTAATGGATCAAACCGTTATGGTCTTTGCTTCTTCGGCGGCTCGAAGCTCGGCTTTGGGGACTGCGGTTTCTGAAGGTATGATGAGTTACCTAGCGGATACTAACGAAGTTACCGTTTACGACGGGACTGCTTGGCAGTCGGTCGGCGGCGGCGGCGGTCTTGAGCCTTTTCTACTAATGGGAGCATAAATAAATGGCAACTACTTCATATAAAGTTCTAGCGCAAGCCGCCCCAAGTGCGACTTCCAATACTGATATTTATACCGTCGGCGCAGGTAAGCAGACCGTAGTATCGACAATGATTATCTGTAATCGTGCCGCTACTGCCGCGACCTACCGAATCGCTATAAGGACAGACGGGGCAGTTCTAGCAAACACCCACTATATCGCTTATGACGTTCCTATCGCGGCGAACGATTCAACGACTCTAACTCTTGGTTTGACTATTGACGCTTCGGACGTTGTAACTGTCTACGCTTCGACCGCTAACTTCACCTTCTCGATCTTCGGGGCAGAAATCGTCTAATGGCAATAACAAAGCTCTCTACGGACGGGATAACTAATTCTGCCCGGTTTGTAAATATGCGGGCGGGTTATTCTGGCACTTCTAGAATAGTTGTTTGGGGAACTGCGGCTCGACTTTACTCTAATGACGGTGCGACTTGGACTCCTACTACGCAATCGACGCTTTCTAGCACTACGACTGCGGCGAATTACCCGATAACTAAAGGCGGCAGAATCTTTGCCCTTCAGGGTCAGGCTTGGAATTGGTCTTACGACGGGATCACTTGGTATTTCACTAACGGAGTCGCGGGCGACGCTAACGCAACGGTAAACTTCTGGGGCGAAATGGCTACTGGAGAAGTCGCTTGGAACTCTTGGTATGGCTACACTCGAAGCCACTTAATGCGAGAATATTCTGGCTACTCTGGGTCGATCGGTTCTTACGGAACGCCTTGGGATATAAACGTCAATGGAATAGCAAACAATGGGGTTGTCGGGGCTTCGTCTATCTGGGTTGTCGCCTTTGGTTCAACTAGCTCAGTTTATTCACTTAACGACGGAGTTACTTGGACTACGTTTAGTCCGGGGGCTGTTTTGCTTTCCCTTCGGTATGGTGGCGACAAGTTTCTTGCTACTACTAATAGCGGGACAACTTATTACACTTCGACTAACGGAACTACTTGGACTTCAAGAAGTTTTCCAACAACACCGCAGAACAGAACTGCGGTCAGGTATACGGGCGGTCAATGGTTTTTAGGTGGTCCTTCTGGCGCACTTTTTACTTCTCCAGACGGTATTACTTGGACTTCAAGAACTTCGGGTGCTGGCGCAAACACTATAAACGGTTTTGGCTTTGCTAATAACTTGTATGTCGCCGTAGGTAACGGCGGTTATGTGGCTACTTCTCCAGACGGCGTTACTTGGACTGCTCGATCTTCAGGAGTAACAAGCGATCTTTATGTAGTAGGTGGAATCTAATGAGTAATTTCTATTTTGAAATCGAAGAAAATGGTTCGGTTGTAATTTTCGACGGCGTAAACCCCGAACCGTTTGTTAGGCAACCTTGCTGGCCAAACGGAACGGAGTGGTCTGGGGACGAAGCTAGCAAATGGGCAGAGCAGGTTATTCTTTCTATCGAAGATACGACTGCCGCTTTTGCTGGAAATAGCCCAGAAGAGCCGACTATCGAACGCCCGGTAATAGTCGAAGAAATCGTCGAACCCGAAGTCGAATCCGAAGCTCTACCCGAATAAAACTTGAAACCCTACGCCCGATACAAGAAAGAATCGACGCGTGGAAGATAAAGTCCCAACGTGGGCGCAAGAACTCATAAGAGAAGTAACTATCCTAAATGAGCGTTTGCCGAATCACATTACTTGGACTGAGCGCAACGTTCTCGATCACGAAAAGCGAATCAGACTTTTAGAGCAGTTCCGCTGGGCAGTTCTAGGTATCGCTTCACTATCGGGGCTTCTCGGTATCGTTCTCGCTAAATTGTTAGGAATATAAAATGTGGCAGTTGCCTTTCCCCGTAGTTTTCGACGAGTTCGGTTCTCTAAGCCCGGAACGTAAACGCCTAACAGGTAAACCGCATAGGGGTTGCGACTACAACGGGTTAGACCCGAAGAGTAAGAAGAAGATCTACAAGTTCGGTAAAGGGACACCGCTTCCAGCGGTAAACGACGGAGTTATCTCGGCGAACTATTGGTCGGAGATTCTTGGTTGGGTCGTTGAGCTGAAGGTTTCTAAATGCCCGTGGGGTAAAGAGCAGAAACCCGCAGACCTTTTCTTTATGTATTGCCACCTAAACGAGCAGTCGCCGCTGAAGGTCGGTAGCAAAGTGAAGTCTGGTGAGTCGGTTGGCGGTGCGGGAACTACCGGGTCGGCTTCGAGCGGCGTTCACCTACACTTTACGCTCTCAAACACTTCGAAGGGCGGGGCGTTAGGCAAAGTCTGGGACGCTCACAAATACCTAACCCGCCGCGTAGCAGAACAGGAAGCGAAACTAAATGGATAGCAGTAAGAAGATTCTCAAGTCGATCGGTATTCGAATCGTCGGTATCTTTATGGCTTTCTTCCTAACGGGTGCGGGTATCTCTGCCCCTACGCCCGTCGGTTGGTTCTGGGGCGGTATGATCGCGGTCGGAACGGTTCTAGGAACTATCGTTACCGTTCTCGGAGTAATTCTTATCTGGAAAGCTCATTGGACGCTTGCCGATATCGAAAAGACTTTCCGGGCGGTCGTTGCTCAACAGGCAGAAGATAATGAGCAGATAAAGGACGCTTTAGAGATTGCCGAAATGGAAGAGTTCGACTGGGCTGATTATGGCGATTTGGACGAAGAAGAGTAGTTTGCTTCGTTGGCTAATTGTCCGACTCTTGACCCTTCAAGCGAGATTCCTTCTTCGCAAGCCTAAGTAGCTCACGCTCGGTCGCGGTCGTCCCGCCCCAGACGCTTTCGGCTTCGTGAGCGGATAGGGCATAATCTAGGCACTTCTGAATAACCGGGCAGGTTTGGCAGACTTCTTTCGCTTCTTTCTCGGCGGATCGTATAAGAGCGGGGTCGCCTTCGGGGTAGTAAAGCAGGTATCTTTCGACGCAGGGCGGCTCTTCGTCTAGGTTACGAATAGATAACATTAGCTCGGAATAGAGTTTGCTTTGTCGGTGGCTCATAGTAGTTTTTACCCTAGCGGATAAAACCCCCGCTGAAAGGGCTACTAATGAAATTACTTACAGACCACGCCCAGATTACCGAAGCTTCTTCTTTAGGAGTTTTCGAGTCTGGTTCTAAAGAGTGGCACGACCTACGCGACGAACCCGGAGTTATTACGGGTTCTATGATCGGCTCGATTATCGGCGTAAACCCGTGGGAGTCGGCGGTTACCCGATACTACAAAGCGATCGGTGCTATACCGAACGAGATTCCAGTTTCGCAAGCTATGGAACTTGGAACGCACTTTGAGCCGTCGATTCTTGACTTCTTCGTAAAGAGCAAACCTAAGTGGCAGTTCTTTACTACGGGAACTTGGGCAAGCGTTTACGAGTCTTGGGCTAGAGCAAACCCGGACGCTCTCTTCATTGACGAGAACGGCGAACTCGGTTTAGTCGAAGTAAAGTTCTCAGGTCGCTACTGGGGCGGGGAAGTCCCTGCTCAGTATCGGGCGCAAATTATGTGGTATCTGGGAGTCTTAGGACTAAAGAAAGCGGTGCTAGTCGGTCTTATCGACTCACGTTTCGAAACTTGGGAGATCGACTTCGACCCGTTCGAGTTCGAGTCTATGCTTCAAGCCGCCAGAGAGTTCCGCAAAGCGTTAGACCTTCAAGTTCCGCCAGACTGGGACGGCGCAGAAAACACTTACGAAACCGCTAAAGCTCTTCACCCCGAAATTGAAGATCGGGAAGAAGAGATTAGCCAGCAACTCGGTATCGACCTTCAGAACACCGCAAACGATATCGACGCTCTAACTACGAAACTTAACGAACTGAAGTCGAGAACGCTCGACCAAATGGGTTCGGCTAAGACCGCCTTTATCGAAGTCGGTTCAGACCGCTTCGTTGTGGCGACCCGGAGTTCTCGCAACGGCGGGACACCGTATCTAACAGTAAAGAAAGGGAAGTAACTTGGAAACCTACGTCGCAATACTTGGAGTCGCTCAGATAATCACCGCTGGGCTTCTAATCTTTGTAGTAATCAAGCTCGGTAAGCACGATCGGGCAATTCTTTCGCTATTCAACACCGATAAGAGTCTGCTTTCGCTTGCTAAGAAGAGCAACGAAATCTTCCAACTGCTCGGCAAGTTCGTAACGAAGGGGAAGTAATGGAGATCGGGGACACTATCAAGGCGGGCGGGGTCGAAGGCGTAATCGTCGAGATTCACGCTACGGACTCGGAGAAGCAGGTCAAGGTTCGCACGAACGAAGGGTCGCTTGCGATTATCACCTACTACGCCGCTAAGAGTAACGGGCTAGACGAAATGAAGCTCGGCTAATGGTCAAGCTAGGCAAGCAGGTCTTTATCGCTATCAAGAGCGATCGGTATGCCGAAACCTTTATCTTCGGTAGTGTAGTCGCTATCGGAACGGTAAAGGACAACCCGGACGCTTTCTGGGTAGAGATCGAAGGGTTATCTTCTCGGTTCTACTCGGATAGAGTTCGTATTACAGAATCAAAACAAACTAAGAAGGGGAAATAAATGGCAACCGCCGCAGAAGTAGTGCTAAGCGTTATGAACGACGTTCAAGGGCTAGCAAAGAAAGACAAGAATCAAGCTCAGGGTTTCAGTTTTCGTGGTATTGACTCGGTTATGAACGCCGTTGGTCCAGCGTTGCGAAAAGCGGGCGGGTTCGTAGTCCCGGCAGTTCAGTCGGTTAGGCACGAAACGCTTACTACGGCTAAGGGGTCGCAAATGAACGCCGCTTACGTCGAAGTTCTTTTCTCGGTTTACGGTGGGGATAACGGCGAACCTATTTCGGGTATCGTCGCCGCCGAAGCCTTCGATTCGGGCGATAAGGCAACCGCTAAAGCTATGAGCGTCGCTATGAGAACGTTCCTGCTCCAGTTGCTTTGCCTACCGACCGACGAACCCGACCCAGACTCTTTCAGTTACGAAGCAGGGAAACCTGCTAGGGACTGGGTAGCGGAAGCGGACGCTCTCGCACTCTCTTACGATCTCGACGGGTTGCGTAAACTTTATGTAGCCGCCCAAGCCGCTAAAGCAAACTCGGCGGTTCTAGAGAAAGTAAAAGCCTATGGAAATGACCTTAACCGACCATAGAATATTGCTCGCGTCGCTGATCGAGATAAAAGAGCTTCACTCGGAACTTTACGAAACTCGTAACCCGAACGCCGCCGAAGCCCTGCGGTTCTCGATCTTCGACCGGGCAGAAAGACTGACTAATGGAAACTACGCCGACCCAGATAATCGCGGAACTTTACCGCATACAAACTGAAGCCGCTAAGGGCGTAAACGCTCTTTACGACGCTGAGTGTAAGTTAGCCGACTCGGAGAACTACTACGATAGGACGCTTCAGTTGGCGTTTATGGACGCTCAGGGGACGGTGGCGGATAGAACCGCTATTAGTCGCCTAAAGGCTTCAGAAGCCCGCCTAGCGGCAGATTTAGCAAAAGCCGAATACAACCGAATCAAGCTCAAACTAAAGCAGTTAGAATTAGCGCAAATGTCTACCCAGACAATAGCCCGCCAACTTGAAACCGAACTGAAGGTCTTACGCTAATGAAACTACCGAAGTCGGTGAAGATCGGAACTCAAGTTTGGGAGATTACCGAGCAGAAGCGCAAGCACTCGGTTACTAACGACCACTTCGGGTTCACTAGCCCAACGAATAATACAATCGTTCTCGACTCTGAGCAGGTTTCGTCTATGAAGCGGGTTACGCTCTTCCACGAGCTTCTTCACGCTATAAAGATTACGTTCGGCGGGTCTTTTCAACCGGGCAAAGGAACTTCGTTCGAAGAGTTAGAGCATTACTTCATTGGGCTTTACGAAGAACCCGTCGTCCTAATGTTTAGGGATAACCCCGAACTTGTAGAGTTCTTGCTCGCTAATGACTAGGAAGCAGTTTCAGCGGTATCTTGACCGCGACGGTGGGTGCGTTCATTGCGGCGATACAGAAACCGCAGTCCCGAATCATAGGGCTAATCGGGGTATGGGCGGAAGTAAAGAGCGGGACGTTCCTTCGAACGTTGTCGTTCTTTGTGCGAACTTGAACGGGCTTATCGAGTCCGATCAGGTCTGGGCGGACGTAGCTCTCTCGAATGGTTGGAAGTTGCGGTCTGGGCAGAACCCGGTCGAGAGTCCTTATTACGATCTTCGGGTCGGTCGCTGGTATTACGTCGATAATCTTTTCAACCGTATTGCTGGCATTAGAAGTATTTTGGTATAGAGTAAGCAAAGTCGAAAGGGGACTAAATGCTAAATACGATACAGAACGAAAACTGCCTAGAAACTCTTGGGCGAATTAGCGACGAAACTATCGACCTAGTTCTTACGTCGCCGCCCTACGACAACCTACGAACTTACAACGGCTATTCTTTTGACTTTGAGAACGTAGCAAAAGAGTTAGTCCGAGCTTTGAAGCAGGGGGGGGTAATTGTGTGGGTAGTTGGCGACGCAGTTCTAAAAGGGTCTGAGAGCGGATCTAGTTTTAGACAAGCCCTGCGATTTATCGAGCTTGGTCTGAATCTTCACGACACTATGATTTTCGAAAAGAATAGCCCGGCTTACCCAGCAAAAGCCGACGGTAATCGCTATACCCAGATTTTCGAATATATGTTCATTCTCAGTAAAGGTAAGCCCAAGACCGCGAACCTTATTTGCGACAAGCCGAATAAGTGGGCGGGGTTCAAAGACTATTCGGGCAAACTGAAGAACCCAGTCCCAGACTTCTCGCCAAGAAACAATATTTGGCGGTTCGTAACTTCTATGAACGGAGTAAAGCACCCCGCACCCTTTCCCGAAGCTCTAGCCGCAGACCATATTGCTACTTGGTCTAACGAAGGCGAATTAGTTTACGACCCTTTTATGGGTTCCGGGACGACCGCTAAAATGTCGATTCTGAGCGGACGTAATTTTATTGGTTCGGAAATTAGTAGCGAATATGTTGCTTTAGCAAATGCTAGGCTGACCGCTACTCAGGCAGAGCTAGCTTTACGATTCCTAATCGACGATAAGAACTTCGTCTAGAAAGAAGAATTACCTATAACTAAATAGCAATACCACGAAATAGGGGCGTGTAAATCTTGGACTTTAGTTCAAGGTTCGGAGAGTGCCAACTCGTTAAGCCGAACTCAAGTCAATTTCCCGTCGATTCATAGTCGCGGTTTCAGTGGGTTAGAGCCAGACTGTTTAGCATACCCGGCGCAGAAATGAAGCTTTAGATCGGGTAAAAGTCGAAGAGAGATCGACAAGAGCGTCAGCGGCGTTACTAAACCGTATCTACCTAGTAACCGAAGAAGTCTGCTAACGCGTATGGCGTAGATAGTCGATATCGTAAGACTCGACCCCGACCGAAACCCAAGAGTCCCTTGGCGTTTGAGAGTTGGTGCGTAACTAAGCCCTTCTCTCTCCCTTCGAGAACCCGTAAGCGTTTATTAGATACTGCTAGGGTTTTTGTATGGACGAGCAGAAGATAGTTTGCGTTAGGTGCGGGCAGGTGAGCTTCGTTCCGCTTGATAAGCGCAAGCGCAAGGACGGGTTGTGCTTCAGTTGTCGTATGCGACCCGCTAAGACTATTAGTTATGGTTTCGGTAAGCCCTGTAAGCCGTGGGGTGGTGAGTTCGATCCAGACGATAACCCGCTTGTGGACGGTGAGTTGTTTATGCCCGGTGAGCGTATCTGCGGGCATAAGGACTGTGTGGAAGTTGAACATTGTCGGGTGTAACTGCTAGGCTCGAAGTATCTATCTGAAAGGGGTTGCTAAATGGCGACTATCAGCGTTAAGGGTTTTGCTACCCGTATTTTCTTCGAAGATCGTGGGGTCGAAGTTACTGAGTATTTCACCACTAAGAACGGTGAGTCAGCTCAAAGAAAGTTTACGGCTTGGTTCGAGAAGCCAGTTTCTTTTAGCGTGGGTGCTGAAGGTATTTTTAGCGGCGTGTTGTCTGCGGTTATCGACGAATGGAAGAACCCGGACGGTTCTCCAAAGTTGAATAAAGAAGGTAAGGCGGGTCAGTCGGTAAAGGTTTCGATAAACGGAACTAGCTTCGAACCGATCGGGTCTAACGTTTCTAACGCACCTGCTCAGACTTACACCGCTACCGACGCACCGTTCTAAATGTCCCGGTCGGAGTTTGGGTTCACCGTTTACGGTCGCCCAGCCCCGCAGGGTAGCAAGACTGCTTACGTTCGTGGGGGTCGCGCCGTTATGGTCGAATCGTCAAAGTATCTTCCAGAGTGGCGGTCTGCGGTTATGTTGGCGGCGAACGTTGCTCTAAATACTTCTATGGACGTTACGCCTTTTAGCGAACCCGTAAAGCTCGAAGTAGAGTTCTTTCTTGAACGCCCGAAGAAGTCGAAGTATGTGGACTATCCGGGCGGGAAACCTGATCTTGACCACTTGGTTCGTGCGGTGGGAGATTCTCTTACTCAAGCGGGGGTTTTGGCGGACGATTCCCTTATCGTCGAGATCGTAGCCCGCAAGCTTTGGACGGGCAATTCGGCTAGAGTCCTACCTTTTGCGGGGGCTAGGGTCTATTTATCTAGGGTTTAGGGCTTTATTACGGTTTGGTAACGACCTAAAAAACTTGTAGAAATACTGCCTATTTCCCCGAAACTTTGATACTCTAAAGGGGTAGCCAACAAGGGCTACAGAATAGGGAGTAAAAGAAATGACCGAAGTAATCGCAACTCTAACCGCCGCAGTAGAAGCTCTAGAGATCGCAAAGACTCAAGCTTGGGACAAACTACAGGCTGAGAAAACTATCGGAGCAGACGGTAAAACTTACTGGGATAGAAACTCAATGAACCTTCGTGCGGCGTATCAAGCACTCAAGGGTCAGCACCTAGCCGCAGTCGAGATTCTAAACTCGGTGGTCGCATAATGACTAGGGCGCAACTACAAACACTCAACACCGAAGAACTCTACGCACTAGCAAACGGTTTTCGTAAAGCTTTTGTCGTCGCATACGAAGAGAAAGACCTAATCGTTGGTCAGTATGCCCAAGACGCACTAGAGATAGTCCAAGACATTATCTTTGAGCGTCAGATCGACGACCTAAACAAACTTCAGGGGGCGAACTAATGACTCTTCAAGAACTCTCAAACAACGAAATCGAAGAAGCCCTAGAGCGTTACGACAATCTCTATACCGAAGCCCTAGAAACTTTCGACGGCGGACTTATGAACTCGATTCTCAAACTCTGGGAAGAAGTCGAGAACGAAGCTATCAAGCGTGGACTAATTGAGAAGGTCGGTGCGTAATGCGTTGGTTCTATTTCCAAACCGATAAGGGAAAGAAAATTGCTATTCAAGCAATGACCCGCCGTGAAGCCGCCCGTATCTTCTTGAAGGAGTTTGCTAACTAATGACTTACAAAGCAGACGACGAAATCACGATCACCTTCAGCGGACTCAAGCTCGCACAGAACGAAGCGTTCCAAGAAGGAATCGCTTTCGCCACTAACCGACTTGCCCGGTTCTTCGACAAAGAACCTAACCTGCCGAAAATAATGGAGTTCCTAGACCTTCTAAAGCACGTCGATCTCTACAACGAAGGCGACGAAGGTTGCTCTTGTGAAGAGAACTGCGACGCTGAAGGGTGTGAAGCGTGAAAGAACTACTAATCGTTCTCGGCTTCGTTGCCGTAATCGTTGTTTTCGACTGGATCGCTAACGAACTCGCAAAAGAAGCGAATTGGGTTCTAGCCCTAACGTTCTTCGGCGGGTTTACCTATTTCCTAATCAAAGTCATTAAGGAGAGTAAGAAGTAATGGAAACCTTCAACAAACTAGAAAAGGCTTTTATCGAGTTCGATACTCAAAACCCGGAAGTCTATAAACAGTTAGTCCGCCTAGCCCGCCAATGGGTGAACGCGGGCGGCGCAAAGCTCGGTATAGCGACTCTCTTCGAGAAACTTCGTTGGGAGTGGCACGTAGCGGGGCTAACCGACTCGGACGGCTACAAACTCAACAACAACTACCGTTCGCTTTACGCCCGAAAGATTATGAAGAACGAACCCGATCTTGACGGAGTTTTCGAGATACGCACTCTTGCTAGTGAGCGTAGCCCTATGGTTTGGAGTTCGACACTATGAGCGAGCAAAGAATCAAAGACACCGCCGATCTTGTGAACGAGATTATCGTCGAAGCAACCCGGTTCACCGACCGAATCGACGAAGCCTATTCCGCCCAAGACCCCGAAGTTTTGGCTATTCAGACCGCCGCCCGCCGCTCTCTAATAGCGCACCTTCAAAGAGTTTTCGGGGGGCTAGAGTGATCGCTACCCCTATCTATGACTCTATGAAGTCAATGCTTGACCTAGCCCGCAAGACCGCCAGACTCGAAGCAAGAGCCGAGATTCTGAAGGAACTGAAGGCGATACCTAAACCGACCAGACAAGTTACCGACCTTATTAGAAAGTTTGAGAGTAATGAAACTAGAGCTTGAATCAACCGACCTATCGACCGCAGTTATGGACGCGGTAGCGATCGGTAAGCAGTTAGAACGTCAGCGAATTATTGCTCTTCTGGCGGCGATAAAGGATAACTGGCAGAAACCGCCCGCTCTTCACTACCCGAACGAACTGTTTAAGATTATGAACCTAATCTCTGAAACTGCCGACCGGGACGAAGTTAGATCGGCGGAACTTTACTTCGGGGCTAAAGCCGAGCGTCTAAGAATCATCAAGCAAATCGAGCGACGCATCTGCTTCGACGCATTAGACGACCCGGACGGTCGTTGTATTCATCACGGCGGTAAGTGCTACGACTTGCGCCAACTGATTACCCGCCTAGAAGGGGAAGAGAGTGCCTAGCCCTAATGACCGCCCAATGACTGAAGAAGAAGAAGTCGCTTACGACGCTGGGCTTGTGGACGGGCGTATCGAAGAGCGGCAGAAAATGCTTGACCTTCTACGACACCTGCGGAAGCAAGCTCAAGAGAAGAACCTATCTCAGACCGCGAATATAAACGCCATAATCGCTATCCTGAAGGGAACTAAAGACAATGATATTTAACGAAGATTGTCTAGTAACTATGTCGAAACTCGATCCTGAATCTATCGACCTAGTAGTTACTTCACCGCCCTACGATAACCTTCGTAATTACAATGGCTTTTCTTTTGACTTCGAGAAGGTATCGAAGGCACTCTTTCGGGTTATGAAGCCGGGCGGCGTAGTTGTTTGGGTCGTTGGCGACGCAACTATCAAAGGTAGCGAGTCCGGGACTTCTTTTAGGCAAGCTTTAGGTTTTATGGACTTGGGGTTCAATCTCCACGACACTATGATTTGGGAAAAGACTGGACGCTTGCCCACGCAAGACCGCTACTATGCCATTTTCGAATATATGTTTGTTTTCAGTAAAGGCAAACCGAAGTCTATGAACTTTATTTGTGATCATAAGAACGCTCAGAGTGGTCAAGTGCGCCAGAAAGACCGCACTATAAATAAAGGCAAACGAGTCGCTGGCGAAGGTGTTTTCGTAACTAAAGAGTTTTCAAGGCGACCTAACATTTGGAAGATTCATAATATGGGCAATAAGTCGGGACACCCCGCTATCTTCCCTGAGCAGTTGGCGACCGACCATATTCTTTCTTGGTCGAACGAAGGCGACTTAGTTTACGACCCTTTTCTTGGTTCGGGAACTACCGCTTTAGCCGCTATAAAGAATAAAAGAAACTGGATCGGCTCGGAAATAAGTTCCGACTATACAGAAATAGCTAATGAGCGAATCAAACTACTAAAGGAGAGAAATGCCTAAGACCGCTAAAGAAGTAGACCTTTTCTGGAAACGACTCGAAGCAGAACGCCACGATCAGACTTGGCTTCACCCGGTCGCCCGTAAAGCCGACCCCGCACCCGAACAGGCAAAGCTCGATAACCGTATCCGCGACAACGTGATGTTTCACGCTGGACGATACTACGAAGGGGCTAGGGACGCTAAAGCGGTTCGGGCGCACCTAAACGCGCAGAAGATTATCGACCGCGAGAAGAGCGGGAAATGAATCGCCGCCAGCAGTTAGTTCTTGAAGCCGCCCTGCTACTTGAAGCCCGCCTTATCTGGTCGGACGATCTCGAATCTATCCGCCCGTATCTTGCGGAGTGGTTGAAGAAGCAGTCGAAGAAACGTAAGCCTAAAGCGTTAGCGGTGAACCTATCCGCCGCCCTGCTTGACGACTTCTCGAATAACCTAACGGTAGACTAACCGTATGAGTTTACTTAGCGGGCTTACACCGCCAAATAAAAACCCCCAATGCCCCGTAATACGAGTGGCAGACAAACTATCAAAAGAAGATAAGCAGATTCTTTTAGAAGCTCTGGCTAACCCTGCTTGGTCTTTGAACGCCCTATGGAAAGAAACTTACCGAAGGGGTCTTACTCTTAGCCGTGCGGCTATGTCTGCTCACCGGGCTAACGAGTGTGCCTGTAATGCTTGAGAACCTTCAACCTGCCCCGAAGATCGACGCACCCGTTGGCTGGAAACCCGCCGTCGAGTTCAACGGGTCAGAAGGCGAAGCAACTACTAACGGTTATGCGGTTGAAGATAGACCGAACTTCGACGAGTTCCTTCTCGACGCGGGCTTCGACCCGGCAGAGATTGAGATAGTCGGAGAGCCTAGAACTAGCAGGTGGCAAAGATACGACGGGACTTGGCTCACCGCTTACCGTTTCCGCTTCCGCAAGATAACTTCGGTTATCGACCTGCCTTTGCTCTACTCGCAAGCAAAACGTACAAAATATACGAAACCTAAAACCGAGCTAAACGATAAGGCTTTAGTAGTTCTATGGTCAGATCTACAGGTCGGCAAGGTGGCTAGTCGCGGCGGGGTCGCCGAGCTTATTCAGCGGGTTCACGAAAAGACCGAAGCTCTTATCGCCTTTGCTAAGAAGGAGAAGATTAGCAGGGTTATCTTTTGCGACGTGGGCGATACTATCGAGAACTTCGGTAACGCCGCGAACCTAGCGCAGTTACAGTCGAACGACTTATCTCTTATGGCTCAGGTCGATCTCGCAACTACTCTCGCTTGGGAAACTCTAAAGCAACTATCGAAGCTCGCCCCAGAAGTTACTTACGCTTCGGTCGGTTCGAATCATTGCCAATGGCGGGTCAGTAAGCAACGGGTAGGGACACCGACGGACGACTGGGCTATTCATATCGGACGCACTCTTGCCCGGCTCTCTA
>Ga0315903_10005925_pt1 | contig 15776 bp, 27 predicted proteins | sample LakEriMetagenome_7_FD_203524 | JGI IMG/M metagenome (GOLD analysis project Ga0315903, IMG submission 203524) | Freshwater fungal communities from buoy surface, Lake Erie, Ohio, United States - Buoy 2 MA119 | ecosystem: Environmental > Aquatic > Freshwater > Lake | place: USA: Lake Erie, Ohio...
AAATCCTTCACATCATCTACCGAATAGGTAAAATCCGTTCCGATATCCTTCAGCAAATCAATAAGTTGATCTTCAATATAGATTTCAGTTCTTATCATCTGAATTGGCTATTTAAGTATTTACCGATCTCAACCTCTAAATCAAAATTGAATAGCTTATCAGTAACCTTGTATTTGTACTGGTAATTCGTATTTCTAATCGTGACCGGGAAGAAAGCACCTTGCACTTCCATATAAACAATCGGAGAAGCTACCAACTGCGCCAACCAGGCATAATCCATATCATTAACCCAATCAGAGGTTAGCATATAGTAATCCGTATGCTGAATAGCAAAGTTGAACGTAGTTTCGTTGTATTTGTTATAAGCATCAATGTTGGTCATCTGACCGCCTGATAATTTGTAAGGATTTCTCCGGTACGAACTACGCTGGAACTCTGACCTCCGTTTATTTACTAATCGGAACGCCATCGTATCATAACCTCCCAATCGGTTAAGAAAATGCAAATTATATTGTCGGTATTTTGGATTGCAAACCTGCTTAAACTTTAAAGTTCTGGTAACTGCCGCACCTAAAGAGATATAAACATTGTAACCAAAGGTATTCTCTGTAATAACTGTGGATCCGATAAAAGCATTGATTGCCGCAGCTTGAAAATTAAACAAATTGAATTGCCCGGTCATGGTTATATCTCCGCTGACCGCAGTTCCTAAAGTTCCATCCTCATTAGTCGGTTGCACCCATAGCTTATAGGCACCAGAGGTAATCTTTAAAAACGTGATAAAGAATTGATCTCCGTATTCAATAGGGATTTCTGAACTATCCCTATCAGATAACCAGTCATCTGTATAGTTTTCAATCAAAAGGTTATCATAGTAATTTGATAGCACCAAAGGAATGTCGCCATTCTCCGTAAATATGTCCCCGAACAAAGGCGCGTAATAATTGTACGCTGAAAAATTACCTGAAGCTAAATTTGGAATAACTGCACCGCTGACTTCCTCCCCTATCTGGACTTGATAATCAACTTTAATCTTATCGTTTGATGCCATTAAAACAGTTGTTCCGGAAGGCTCAAAGTAATTACTGACATAGGCACGAACTACTGGCGAAGCATTGAACACTCCATAGCTACCATCTGCTGAAGGCGAAGGAAATATTTTGTTCCTGCTTACTTGTGCGCCATTAATGTAAAGATCATACACGAATTTAAAATTTGTAGTTCCGACATTATTCGAAGAAGCTACAAACCACAGATCCTCGTGCATACTCGGAAAGGTTGCCGGTTGACTATTTATTGTTATTGCCATTTTCTAATTTATTACCAATTTGCCTAATTTGAAGCTGAACATCGCCACCAAAAGCAGTTGCCATTGTTGCGAAAAAATCCTTATTAAATACTGTTTTAACTGCATTATCAAAATATGATGTTGTTTTTAATCCATCCCTTTTAATAGCCGAAGCAGTCGCATAAGCTATTGTTTTTAACGATGTAGCTTTATCTACGATCTGACTTAACTTTTTACTTTTGCGCTGTGTAGTGCTTAAATTCTTTTTCTGTGTTTCTGAGGTTGTTTTGGCTTTCCCTAATTTGTACCATTGTAAGATAGAGTTTGCCATTTTCTGATTCGGAAACGGAGTTTTGTAAGCATAAGGCGAATCAGATGAAACCCTTTTTGGTCTTGCATTTACACCTCCAACACCTCGCACTCCTTTGTTTACGAACTTGTAATAAACTGATGCCGGATTATCCTTGTCATAACCCAGATACATTTCATAATCGTTGCCAAACTTCCGAACCTTCGGAACTGCTAAATCGCCAATCTTACCTGAAGCAATGGAACCGCTTTTGCTTAGATTCTTTTGAACTTCATCATTGAACTGCTTACCATAAAACATAAGCATTTGTTCAGCAACTGGGTATTCAGTTGGATCAACTACATCAAATTGCTCTCCGATTGATTTTAAAAATCCATCCCTTAATAGTTTCGCTTGTGCTTTAGCTTCACTCATGCCTATAAATAGCCAAATCCATTTTTAATATCTAATAAAAAAAGCGACTATCTCAGCCGCTTGGTTTGTTCCAGATCATAAGCATTTTTAGATTTCAAATAAGCCATCACATTTAAGGCTTCAATAGTTTTCATTTCAAATGCTTCCGAATTTCTAATATTTTCGTGGTCGGCAATAAGTTTAACGGTATAATGCCATCCGTAGATTCGCATAAAAGCAACTGCACCGAATCCGCTTGTTCCTCTGTCATCCCCACCTTCATCATCTCCGCCTTCATATAATCCTGCGAAACCTCGATCCAGTTTCTGTAAACTTGATAAAAAAAAACCAGCGAGTGATATACGCTTATGAAATTTGCTTCCTGCATGTCCTGAGAATACTCCTCATGCTTACTCGCATCATACTTGTCATCCTTCCATTTGCCAAGCCAATTCTTCTTTTGAGGAATAATCATTGAAGCTGCTATCTTGTGCAGATTTGCAACAGTATCTTTGCTGAAAACCTTGCTTTCAATGTACCGCGCAAAAGGCATATTCTTTACATCGTAATTAATCCGGTACTGTTTGCCATTTGCTTTGATATAGTTTACTGGCTTACCTTCAATAGGCTCATCCAGAAACTCCAAATCTTTGCGCAACTCCTTTAAGTCTTTGATCCCTAAACTATCAATCTGATGCTCAGTCAATCCAGTTACGATAGTCAATAGCTTGACTTCCTTGTCTAATTCAGTCCAGTCTTTATCTGGATTTTGTAAAATAGGCATGATCTGTTGATACTGCCAAAGGGTTAAATCGTTCCATTTCATAGTGCAAATTTAAGCAAAGGCATAACGCCCTGATCCTCGTTTAAAATTAAAATTCTGCCAGGCTAAAGCTAAAGCAACCACGCAATCATCGTGAAAACCTGAAGGTGCTGAATACCTTACTCCGTTGGCAGTAAATTGATATTCAAAAATATCCAACTCATTTACAATCACGCCTTCCGGGAAACCAATCTTGCGCTGCTGGATTGCTTGTGCTAATCCTTCCATTAATTGCTGCTTTGATTGACTGGTAAACTTCAAGCCTTCAATGTTTATTCCTTCTCGCATTAAGTCCTCCAGTATCGGATCCCCAACTCCGGTGCTATCTACCAATATTGGCGCTGAAGGCAATCTCTTTATATTCTCTTTAGTGTTATGCCAGTCCATTTGAAAGCGATCAAAATAAGCCACATTCCCATTAGCATCCAGTCCGATTACAACAGTAAAATCCACAGACTTTGCTAAGTCAATCCCGTAGCTTACTATTTGTTGCGCTGATATTGGCTTTACACAATTCCTAATAAATGCACTCCCGAAAGGATTGGCACTATTCTCTGCTGGGTTCGCTAAATATTCCTGCTCAAATACAACCTCCGGGAGTTGCAATTTTGCATCCTCAATCTCTCTAATATTTATATAAGGGTTATCGTAGGTTGTAAACTTGAAGCTGCGCCAATCCGTTTCTCCGCCTTTCATAAACATTGAGTAAAAAAAGTTCTTACCTCTGGGAGTAGATAAAAAAACCGCCTTACCTTGATAATCTGTCAATGTTGGTCGAATACTATTCTGCCATCCGCTTTCAAGATCAGGAATAAATGCTGATTCATCCACGATCACTAAATGAAATTTGCGCCCTCTTAAATTGTCCAGCCTTTCGCCAGTATAAAACTCAATACTGCCCCCATTCGGGCAATAGATTTTTAGATCAGAGATATTGTTTTTAAAAGGTAAAGCCGATGTAAGTCTTTCAAAAAACACCTTTGCTAATTTATAAGTCGGCGTGATGTAGGCAACTTGACCGCCTTTTATCGCTTCTTTTATTCCCATGATCTGGGATAACTCAGACTTGCCAAACCTTCTGCCGCACATAACAACAATAAAACGCGCATCGCACTCTAATATCTGTTGCTGATTGATATGTGGTTTTGGCAGTTCTAACCTCATAAAATAGTTTTACCCTCTACAAATACAACCTCAATCCTTGAATCCTGCTGAATATCCATCTGCTCTTTAGGCTTTCCGTAAACTCTGGTTAACAACGTATCCATACTGTAAAGACTGCCATTTTTTAAACTTTTATTCATTGCATTGGCAATCGTTTTCTCTAAGATCGTAGCATCTGGATGATCATATACGCCTTTCAATTCTTGGATAGTCATTGACATCATTACCTGAATAGTATCGTTGATCTCGCCAAGTCTGTAACCCTGCTCTTTCAACAAAGTCACATACTTGCGATCCTTCCCTTTCGGGTTACCGCTTTGACCTTTTTTCCAAGGCGTTAAGTTTTGTAAATTTGCCATCTTCTTTATATTTTTTTATCGCCTATAACTTGGCGAGAATTATCTTTTGCTGCCGTTAATTTGTTATCCCAAAACATTTCACACTTACCATCTTTGATAGGTACAACGTTAAACCAAGATTGCCAGTGTGACATTTCTGCGGTATGTCTATAACACTCATGTTTCATATCGCATCCAACTCCCGAACACATTGTAATATCTGCCATTCCCTAATAAATAGTGTATAATTTACTCCAAGTTGTCGGCAGAGATAAATCCCGAACTTTGAAATAGCCTTTAAGTTCAAAAAATAAATCCCATTCTGCTTGTGTTTTTATATTGATATGTCCCCAAGGGATATCGTTGTCTGTTTTCTCGGATGTGGAACTGAATAAAACATATTTAGGCGCAATGATATTAAACAAAGAATCCAATTCCTTGTCTGTCATGTGTTCCGCAGTTTCAATAAAGTGCAGCAAGTCGGTTGTAATAGGATTTTTTAGTATGTGAATATGAGGTACTTGCTCTTTCATGTAATCCCTATGCGCTTTAAATACCTCAAACGCTTTTATATCATACCCTGCCAGATAGTAAGCATCGGCATAAACTCCAGTCCCTGCACCATAATCCAATACTGTTTTAATTTCTAAGTCTTTAATCTGCTCAACAGTTAATCGTGCTAATTCTTTAAAATCAGGATTGTGCATTCCGATTCCGTTCTCTAATTCTGTTGCTAAAAATTCTTTGTCTGACATCATATTAGTGTTTCTTTTGGTAAAAATTGAGTACAATTTGTATGCCCGGCAGCTTGGCTCATTCTGTAATCTCTGCCTAATCCCTGAACTACTGCCATAAAACTGGACTGGTTTCCGCTGACATATTTTGCACCAGCTAATAATTGCGCCAGTTCTAAATAATCCCTAATCTCATACCTTTCAATCAAATGCTTGTAAGGCTCATACTGCGATTCAAAACCAATAAAATAAACCTTATCGGAATTATCCTTTAAAAAGTTTATCTCTGCAACCCAGTCCGTATAGTCATTTCGATATCGTTCAGTTACATTAATGAAGCTATAATCTGTGATTATCGGCATAACCTTTAACCAGCCTTGCTTCCAAGTTTCATCTATAATCTGGAAACTCTGCAAATGCAGCTGAACTAAATGAGTTAAATGCAAATGATCATTATTTCTGAATTTATCTAAATCATAAACTGTACCAGAAAGTTCCCTTCCTTTTTTAACCTCGTGAATATACTCCTGCGATTCCAACAATGGCAGAACTGTATTGTACAAATCATCTGGTAAATTTACATTGAAAATACCTCCGCCTAATGCCTTAATCGTAGGCATAGCATAGATCACATCTCCAGTTGCGCCGCTATGGTAAAAGTTGTTCATTTGTCTATTTCTGAAAGTTTTCTCTGCGCCCAAGCAATACCCTCATCGCCTCCCCATGCTAACCACATCAATGCACCGCAATCTTCTTTAGGATCTCCTTTTGAGTTTTCACGATGCCTCTCAAAACTTGACATTCTGGCAATCGTTTCTCTGCTGATGTTTTCGCCTTTAGCAATCTGATTTGCCCTTGTCCATCCGACTAAAGTTCCGCAACCTTTATCGTTTTCCTTCTTGATATTTAAGGCTCTTCTGGCATTAGCTTTCGCCGCCTCTGGATAGTCATTGTAACTATCAACCATTGAAACTCTGATTGCCGCCCAGACTGACTGCGCTTTTTCCTCTGTGTCAAAGATACATGCACCGGATCCGATCCGATACATTCCGTTACTGCATTTAATTACTGGCATATAATTTATGATAAATAGCAAACCTTCTCTTATTTACTTCGTGCAGATTGAAATGAATATTGCAGTAATCATACAAATCATTGCCATATTGAATCCTCGCATCCTGATCAAAAGTCAATAACCGAATCCATTTGTACCAATCTTTTTGCGAATTAACGTAGCATACCGGCATATCTTTGTAGGGATCTACGTTGCTCACTATCGCTGGATTCTTTTTAGATGCAGTTTCCAAAACCTTTAGATTTGATTTCATTGCGCAGAACTTTGAATCGACCAAAGGAATCAGACTAATATCGGAATCGCAGTAAGCTGCCATGTACTCGGTAACCTGATTGTAATTGTAAATAGTCGGGTTCAGTTTTAATCCATTGGTAAACGCTGAAATCATGCCATCCCAAATATGTTTCTCGTTTTCGTTATAACCAGCAATCACAGTTCTAACCGGAAAGTTTATCCGCTTCATTGGGTTGCGCAGAATGTTCAAATCCTTGCCATGTGTACCGGATCCCGACCAGAACAATCGCACCAGATCAGAAGGCTTTTTATCTAAAATAAACTGTTCCTCTCCAAAAGGAATTGCATTTGGCAATATCTCCACGTTTGGATTCAGCTTGTATATCTCATCCGCTAATCGTTCATGAGTGCAAGTGCAGAGATCTGCAATCCTAATCCACTCTATTATTTGCTCAGTTACTTTGTTCGCCTTGTAGCTTTCATACAGAATATGCGAAGGATCCAAATGCCAGTAGTCATCATTATCAACTACCAATTTAAACCCATGCTTTTTGCGCCAAGCATCCATCTGATCTGGCGTTATGTTTGCCAACATGCGATTCATAACCACGATATCATAATTGCCCTCAAAAGTTTCATCGCTTATTGTATCGGTCATCAGGCAGTAATCTTTTTGCATGTTTGCGATCGGCATCATTATCCTATGGTAACCAACTCCGCTTGTTTTGCTTGTAATTGCCAGAATTCTCATTGCGCTTCAAACCACTTGTAAAGCCTCATAATCATATCGTACTTACAATTACCGCACCAAACCGAAAGCAGGAAGTTAGGATCCAAATATAATCTGTAAATATGCTCATACATTTGCAGTACCGGCAAATCTAAATTCCTGATATAGCCATTCTTTGCACATTCGTAATTGCTCTCATTAGCGATCAGCCAATCCCGATGCTCTTGTTTTATTTCCATAAACTCCACATTAATTTGGTTACAATCGGCGCACAGAACCCAGCGATAAAAATAGTGCTGGTAATTTCTTGAATCAATTCAGGCGCATAGTAATGTAATGGCGCTGACCAGGCAGCCAGACAACTTCCGCAATTAAAAGGCTTGAAATTGATTTTCCATCTAACATGAAAGTTATGGATCTCCGTAAAAAATAGCGATGCACAGATAGCGGTTATTATTGATAGAATCATTTTTTGATATTTTTTTTAATCTCGGCTTTAGTCTTATTGATGGATCTGACAATCGACATATAAGGGATCCCGGTTTTTCGGCTTAATTCTTTCGCATTCTTTTTAAAATCTAAGGCGTATAATTTGAACAGTTCTCTGTTATACCAATGAAGGTTCTGTAAATGTAATTCTATTTTCTGATATGATTCTTCTGGATCCGATTCAACGCTTGGAACCTCCTGATCATTCTCCAGCAATTCTGTATAGTTTCTGTAATTCTTAAAAAAATTGCTTCGATCACTTTTAATCATGTTTAGCATAATCCGAACCATGTAATACTTTAGTTCGTTCCGCTGGTACAAGCCAATCAACTTCTCCTCCTCCATTTCGCAGAGGATTAAAAACACTTCGGATTTTAAATCCGCTTGAAGTTCGACTGGCTGCATCTTTTCAAATGCCTCATTCACTGACTTTGATTCCCAAAACTCAGTTATGATCTTATTCCTAAGCATTTATTTTTTTCACTGCTTAACCACTGCAAATGTATATCCTTTAAAAACTCTTTATGCTCTTTTTTATCTCCGTATTTATCATGGCATTTCCTGCATACTGCCATTAAATTATAAATATTCTCTGGCTCTTTAGTTCCTCCCATTCCTCTGCATTCAATATGATGAATATCCACTGCCTGATCTCCGCATACCTCGCAGGGTATAAAATCAGATTCATCAAACCCAAAGTACGTTAAATATAATTTAGTATGCTTTTTCAAATGGCTTTCCGTTTAACTTGATTTCAATACTCGGATCTAATGCTATCATTCTGTTTACTATTACATCGCAGTATTTAGGATCTAACTCCATACCGTAGCATTTGCGTTTAAGCTGGTGTGAAGCTACCATTGTTGAACCTGATCCTAAAAATACATCCAATATAATATCTCCTATATCAGATGAATTTTCTAAAGGTTTACTGCACAAAGGTATTGGTTTCATTGTAGGATGCTGATCTGACCTACTTGGTCTATCAATATCCCAAACTGTTGTTTGCTTTCTATCCCCACACCATTTATGAGATGCACCATCAAGCCAACCATAAATACAAGGTTCATGTTTCCAATGATAATCCGACCTTCCAAATGTTGAATTATTTTTATTCCAAACAATGTATGATTTAAAAAGAAAACCAGCATTTAAAAACTGTTGAATAAAATTGTGTGTTTCAGATGAAGCGTGCCATACATATATTGCACCCCCTTTTTTTAATGCAGTTGCCAATGTAGTATAAACATCATATAAAAACTTAGGAAAATCATCTAACTTATCATTTGCTATTTTTTCCCTTTTTTTACTACCACCTTCATAGTCAATGTTATAAGGTGGGTCGGTGTGAATCATATCAGCCTTTTGACCATTCATTAGCTTTGCAACCTGATCACTATCTGTACTATCCCCACAAAGCAAACGATGCTCACCTATCTCATATAAATCACCTAATACAGTAATTGGATCTTCTGGAGGCGTTGTATCAAAGTCATCCTCCTCAGCTTCCAATACTTCTGTATCAAAGTTAGGAATATCTAAGCCCCATTTATCCAATAATTCAGTATCCCATTCATTTGCCAACTGATCCCAGTCCCATTCTCCAAAACCTACGTTATCCTTTATCAAAAATTCATCTCTTTGTTCCTGAGTCCAATCATCAGCCAAAACAATAGGCAGTTCCTTTAAACCAACTTCAATAGATGCCTTTAATCGCATATTACCACCCAGAACAACATACTTGCCATCAACATCAGTAAAACATACCAGCGGTCGCTTTTCTAACATTTCCGGAAACTCTCTGATTGACTGGACTAACTTTTTGAATTTGTCATCCTTTATAACTCTGGGGTTCTTTGAGTTAGCTTTTATTTCTGAAATTTTGACTTTCATATAATATTTTTTAGTAAAGGTATTAAATTTCTATAATATCAAAACCATAGATTGCTTTGATTAGTTTTTTCTTTAGCCGATAGACTGGCAGTTTCTTTGTCATTTCTGACTTCACATCAATAACCTCGAAAACTTTACCTTCTTTAAAAGTAACAAAATCAGCTTTATAGAAACCAATCTTAATTCCATTTACAACCAGATCATAGCGAACTTGCATCTGAAAACTATCTATCAACTTAGCTTTTTGCTTCAGCTTCAGGATCCCGTAGTAAGTCGCTTCCTTTTTAGAATCAAAGGTAATCCCGTTAATTACTGTTTTTATGTTTTTGTACTTGTTTTTCATAAAATCGGTATAATATTTTTAATAATTGCTTTCATCACGTTCACAGTTATTGAATTACCGGCTTGTTTATACGTTTGACTATCTGAGCATGGCTTGATAAATGAATCGGGATAACCTTGAAGGCGCATACATTCTAAAGGAGTTAGGCGGCGGATGCGGTGGTATTGTTTTAAAATTGGAGTTTGACCTCCACCCATTCCCATTGCAGAAGTAAGTGTTGGAGATATTCCATCTGTTCGTGGGTGCTGATGTTCTTGTGTGCCTCCTTGTATCCAATCAATCTCTTGAACCACCACCCCCTGATTACAAGCAGTATCTAAAGTATTTGCAATCTGATCACCTACCCTGCATCTGCGTGTTTCGGAATTAGGATTTGAAAGATTAATACTATCACCTTCTTTTGCTATGGCATAGCCTTGCTTTGTGGCTTCTTTGACTACTATCAAATTATCCTTTTGAACACTTGTAATTGTATTTGTTATCCCTTGCGAATTAGGTTCTAATCTTTGTTCCATTGGCGAACCAGTTGTCCTATCTGATGGGTTCTCTGGGTTTCTCCCTCGCATAGCTACGCAGTAGGGTTCTATAACTAAATCATCTTTACCACTACCACCAATTTTTACTGTACTGCAAATTCCATCAAATTCATTAAACTTAACGCCAAAACCATTTCCAGCTTCATCATTTCTTTTTTTATGCTCCATTAGGTTTTCGATACTTTCATCACTCAAATAATACTTCTCATCGACTTCCGGCTCTAAAATATTCTTTAGCCTTTTTGTTAATCGTTCACCTATTGGAAAACGGAACGTATTTGGTAAATCATTTCTAATCCCAACAAGAAAAACCCTTTCTCGGTTCTGCGGTACTCCGAAATCTTTAGAGTTTAATACTTTGAAATGCAGATTGTAAAGCAAAGAATCCTCATGATTAAACATATTGATGTGAGTATTCATTGACCTACCCAGTAAAGCGCACCAATTCTGGAAAGTGATTCCGTTATTATCAGATAGCAACCCTTTTACGTTCTCAATGATAAATACTTTTGGTTGCTGATTTTTAACGTATCTGTAAAAGTCATAGAATAACAACCCACGTTTATCCAATTCGCCTAATCGCTTACCAGCAAGACTGAACGCCTGGCATGGAATCCCACCAATAAACAAGTCCGAATACTGTTCCGGCTTATCCCATTCTTCAGCGGTTAAATCGGTGTACATTTGATTAGGTGTGAAATTTGCTAAATACGTTTGTCTGGCATATTTATCAATCTCACATGCAAATGATATTTCATGCGGAATATCCAATTCTTTTAAGGCTTGTTCTGGACTTCCAATTCCCGAACATACTGTAGCTATTTTCATTCCCATTCTTTATAATTGGTTAATAATTTACTTAGTTTTTCATTCTCTAATTCCATTTGTAGCATCCGAGCATTATTCTTCCTGACTATCATACGCATCTGTTCAAGCTGCTCAGATAACGTAAAGAAATGATCATAAATCTGCTTTAATTTATTATTGCGATCTATAACCTCATGAATCTTGTCATTCAAACCGTTTTTTATGCGATATGAGAAGACATCTCCTTCAAGGTGGCAGATTATACCAGCCATAGATAATAATGCCTCAGAAGTCTTTATTTTGTCTGCGAAGTATAAAGCATAAGCCTCAGCCTCTAACTCCAGTTGTATTTTACTTTTCAAATGCGTAAAGTTTAGGGAATTGATAATACCGATTTCGTTTCCAATCAAAATATAATTTAATCTCGCCTTTCATTGCAACGCCTTTAGGTTTTGCTTTTTCAATCTTAACCAGGACAATGTTATCCTCGTAAGGTTGTCCGTTCTGATCATTCATTCCTTGCGGAGGTCGCCACATATTAATCCAAGTCATGGCCTTTCTTAATAATGCCTGGCCTCCAGCTGCTTCCCTTGCCATCGGCATCCCATAATAGGAATTGCCTTTATCATCTTTCTGAATCTGTTGTTGCGCCGGGTGTAAGGATATGATCCAATGCTTTTGAAATTTCTTGCAATATCTCCTGACTTCCCCAATAATATCCTCAATGTACAAATCCTGCCGACCATTGTAACTGCTCATTTCATGCCTAAGTTCATTGTACGGATCCGTTATGATTAATTTTTCATTAGTTACCAGCGACATGATCTCTGGTATTGAATAACTTTGTTCATCTGAATCCACAACATTGAACATTTCATCAATGTAATTAATCGCCTGGTAATATTCCCGATCCTCAACTGATCCCGGAATAGACTTGTAAAACGGTCTGCCAGTAAACTTGTGAATAAACTCAGCATAAATATCTTCAACCGATCCAGTCTCTGGCGAATAGATTAAAGATTTCTTTCCGTATTTATGGGCCTGATTAAATGCCAACTCAAAAGCAAACTCCGATTTCCCATGATGTGGCGCGGCTAAAATAAAAGTAAATGATCCCTGCTTGATCGTATATAAATTGTCAAGATCAGTAAACCCGGTCAATTCTCCTTTAGGGTTTCCAGTATTGCGCATCAGTTCTAAACTATCTGCGATGTCTTTAAATTTCCGTATCAATTTAAAAGTCTGGTTAAGTGAGCAGGTAATTGCTCATTCTTTATCTTATTCTCCTCTTTAAACCAAACGCCTTGCATTTTCTGCTTCCAATTCTTAACCTGATTGTTCCGGCTATCCTTCCAGTTGTTTTCCTGATAATACCTAAAGGCTTTTACTGCTGAATCTTTTGTGTAACCATTTTCTAAAAAATATAATTCAACCTCAGGCAAAGTAGGTATGTATATTCTTTTCTTATCTACTCTTATCTTATCTGCATCGTTTTGCATAGCATTTGCAGAGATTTGCTTTGCACTTGCATCCATTTGCTCTGCATTTGCATAGATTTGCACATCAGTTTTCTGGTTATAAAACTTATCCCATTTAGCTTTAGCTGCAATACTTCTGCCCTTACTAACTTCCAAAATATCAACCAGCTGATTATCTAAAAACTTAATTTTTATTTTTTCGCCTTCCAATAATATTATCCTTCGAGTCAATAAATTAGTCAGATGTTCCTTTTCAATCTCCAATTCTGCATCCTCATAACTCATTATACATTCCTTGTTCCAATACTGGCAACAAAGCCAAATAAATCTCGCTTGGGTAACCTCCGGGCATCGCATGATCTTACCCATTACCCAGTCGCTGATTGTAAACTTAAACCATTGTAGTTTATCCATTTTCTTAAAATAAAAAAACCCTTATGGCTTCAGGGTATCGACTCCCATCCACCACAAGGGTTAAAATGTTTTTAATCAGCTTAATGTCGATAGCAGCTAACAATCAAATATAAAAAAAATTACTCAATTAAAAAATATCTTTTATATCTCGATCCGGTATCATAATTTGTAAGCCATTCACATCCGATATTTAAACCTCTGGCTTTTAATACACATACTATTTTTCGCAACTCAAAGGTTTTAAATAGATTAAAGCAATCTAATACTGTCAAAGGTTGCCCGGTCATTAAGAACGCCTCAACCTGATTAATTTTCTTTGTCATACTTTTGATTTTAAGGTTATAACTACTGGACTAATAGGATTCTGATAAAACCAATATAAAGACATCCATCGGCATACGCCGGAATAAGGTATCTTCATAATTTTACTTACAGTTACTGGACTTTTACCCTCGCCGACTATCATTTCTAAGGCCCGAATAATTCTTTCTCTGTCTTTTATTATTCCGGGCATATTAAAATGTAATTACGATTGATGACTTATTAAACTTCTTGCTGACCTTCGGAACTTCGCAACCCTCAGAATCAAATATCGGATCATCTGATTTACTGGCCACCTTTAGCAGATCTGCCCTTTGCTTTAGCTTACCTTCAAGACTTGCATAGATATCATCCTCGCTATAATTCAGGCTCTCTGCGCCATTTTTAGGCGTGAACGTAACGCCATTATAACTATCAGCACTATTAAGATTTACCCGATCCCGGAAAGCCTTATCAGCTGCATCAATTACTACCTTTAGCCGGGCAATATTAGAATAGAATTGTATCGGTGTCTGATCCCCAGCTTCAAACATTCTATTAATTAAATCAATGCCGGTTTGTTCTGCTTTTTTCTTTGTGAAATCTGGAGAGTAAATTGTCTCCATTTCTTGTGATCTCATATCAAAGAATAAATCTTTTGATGTTATCATGACGCTTTTGTTATTTCGTTTAACAATTTTGTTTCGTTCTCTTTGCTGATATTGTATTTCTTTTTAATTACCTCTAAATCATACCCATCAATCAATGCCTGAATAGCTGAACTCCATTTCTCAGTCTTTGGATTTAACCAAGGCTTTTCAACTGGAGGATCCTTCTCAGCTGCTTTGTTTCCATCATCATCATCATCAATGTTTAAACCTAATATCCCGGCTAAAGCATAACGCTTGGCGTAAGTGATCGCAGATCCGACTGCTTGGGGATCATTTGGCTTACTTACCGGCATCGTGTATGAATCCATCATATACTCGCCTGATTCTGCATGAATTAGAATAGTACATAATCCATTCACTCCAGTAGGCATCTGAGAATAAACTAATCCAGACTCTGACAATGGCTTACTGATCGCATCCTGAATGTTTGATAAGGAAGCATAGTTTGATTTGAAAAAAGGATTCTTTGCATCCTTTGAGATTTTTGAAACCCTGCCATTGAAATCAATCAATGCTTTTGCAAGGCTGGTTATTGTTTCGGACTTTTCCATAAAATAAAAATGCCTTATACCGGGTTTGGACTGGAAGATCCGCCCCCGAAATAAGGCTTTTAAGATGTTTTTAAATACCGCTTCCAGTCGGTGTATCTAAATTAAAAAATTACTATGATATTAGCAAATAAAACCTCACAAAAATCTCCATCACGAAAAACATTACCAGTAAAATCATGACAAACATAATCGCCCAGAATGTACGATTTTGGTTTGGTTCGGGATCTTCGTGAAAGTGCATCATTTCAAAATCTCCTTTGCTAATCTTAAAGCCGATTCCTGCCCTTCGATGTGAGCAACTCCGCCTGGCTTGACTTTATTAATGCCTTTAGTTTTGTTTACCTGAGCGTGAATGTATTCGGCCCATCGGTTAAATAATTCCGAATCCATAGTGAACTCTTTGTGTTGTGGCATCCCGTTCTGCCACTCTATGCGATAGCCATCTGGCATCACTGATGTTTTAATTGATAAGATTTTCATGGCTTTTCAAATAAGTTGTTAATGCTTGTGATGTCATAATTAGGTAGGTTGCAAAAGTTGCTTAATGCAATTACGCTTCCATATTTCAAATCAATGAATGAGTAACTACTGCTGAGTTCCTGATAAATATTCTTAATAGAACTTGGGTATAAATCAGACTGTTTTTCTAAGGTTGCCTTATGCTCTGGCTTTAGGCGCTCAAATAGATTATTCATGCTCTTCAAATAAATTTAAAAAATCTTGAAATTTGTAAATGTTATAATGAGATTCCATTGATATAACAGTACCATACTTTAAATCAGTAATATAATGATTTTGTTGCAGTTCCAGCTTTATAGCTTCAACTAAATAAGGAAACTCATCTGCCTTATCATCTAAAGTTGAGATGTGTTCCGGCTTTAATCTTTCAAATAGTGTTTTCATTTTTTTGGGTTTAGGTTATTCAAATTCCGCATCTCTGCGGCTTTCATATTTATCATGCTCGTGATTGCTTTCTATTTCAACTGTGCCTTCGCCTTTACATTCATCACAAATCTCAGTATAAATATTGCAAGGCCATAAGCAGTCCTGGCATATACGATTAAAAACTTCAGCATCGCAACATTTGGAAAATTCGATGTGGCCCGATCCGTTGCAATAATCGCAGTCATCAATTCGGATATTCTCGTTTCGAGCAAATTGCGCCTCGTGCAGTTTGTCATAGTATTCATCAAGATTCATTTCAG
>Ga0315903_10005926_pt1 | contig 15776 bp, 10 predicted proteins | sample LakEriMetagenome_7_FD_203524 | JGI IMG/M metagenome (GOLD analysis project Ga0315903, IMG submission 203524) | Freshwater fungal communities from buoy surface, Lake Erie, Ohio, United States - Buoy 2 MA119 | ecosystem: Environmental > Aquatic > Freshwater > Lake | place: USA: Lake Erie, Ohio...
TGCAGTGATGAGATCATCTGCTTCACGGCGTGAGCAGATACCTGCGTTGGCGATGAAACGGTTCAAACGTACAGCCTCACCGGTAGGAAACGCGGTGGAGGCTTCTCCTTTCGGCAAACTCTTTTTAGCAGGACGGTCAGATCTTTCAGGACGCTTGCGGTAAGGTTTGTCTTTGCCGCGATCATCACGGTCGAACCTGCCACGCATCTCTTTGGAGTGATCGCGTTTGGCATATTTCTCACGCTTTTTCTCAAAAGGCTTCTTGTCGCCATAAGGGCGCTTCTCACGTGTGCCGGAGTTGGAATCTTCGGTATTGCGACTTGTGGGACGACTGGGACGATTGGCGGCAGGTCTGCCGCGACCGGTTTGCCGGTCATTGGATGAACCGTAAGATCTGGCAGGTTTGTCGCCGTCATCACGGCTCCTGGCCGGCCTGTCACGATAAGGCTTGTCTTCCGACGATCGGACGGGTCGTTCATCGCGGTCCCTGAAAGGCCTGTCACGATAAGGTTTGTTATCACCTGATGGCCGGGCAGGACGATCGGAGCGTTTTTCTCCGGAAGGGCTGTCGTATTTCTTCCGTGCAGGTTTACGTGATTCAATTTCCTTGTCGGGAAAGTAATCGCCTTTGCGTTTGCGCATAGGAGTCCCATCGGGTTTGTTCCATCCGCTTTTACTTTTACCTTTTCCCTTTTGATCCCTTGGCATGTGATATTGATGATTAGGGCACAAAGGTACTGATTTTTATCGGGTTATGTGCTTAAATGAATAGAAGTCTGTTTCAAGTGGCAGGCAACAGGAATACAGATTCATAATCGCGGCGGAATCGGACAGTGATTACAGATGCTGCCTTGCAGGCAGCTTACAGATAGTATCTGTAATCACAGTCCGAATTGGCGACCTCAACGAATCCGTATTCCCGTTGCCTCCCTTAATCCGCGTTCCATCAACTACTCATAAACGGATAAAAGGCTCCTTCAAGGTGCTCAATTCCCCAAGGATCACCCGCGGCGATGACGGTAATCAGATCATACCGCACTTCCCACGGGATATTCTTCTGCTCCATGTAATGCTCGGTGGCATCATAAATCTTCCGCAATTTGGCATTGCTGATGGTATCATCGGGATCCGCATAGCTGGCGGTGGCGCGGGTTTTCACCTCCACTATCACAAGCAGGTTGTCTTTGAAAGCGATGATGTCAAGCTCCAGGTGCCGGTGTGTCCAGCCCCGTTCAAGTATCAGATAACCGTTCTGAATCAAAAAAGCGGCAGCGAAATCCTCGCCCTGCCTGCCAAGTAGGTTGTGTTGGGCCATGAAAAGAAATTTGAATGGTGAATGAAAATAATCAAAATGAAAAGTCCTCCATTGAGTAATTATAAAACAGAATTATAGAAAATTCGAAATCAGATCAGGAAAAACTGGAAATCAAAATTACAATTTTATCAATCACACCACCAACCTCACCTTCTCCCCCACTTCCAGCTTTACTTTTCTTCCCAGCACCAGTGGTAAATTATGCTCTACATGACCGGCACTGATTCCGAAGCAAACCGGATAGTCGTATTCCTTCACCGCATCCAGAATAATTTCCTCGGCGCTTTTCCCATAGGGTATGGCGTTATCTTTCATGTCGCTCATGCCACCCACGATCAGTGCTTTGAGTGATTTCAGTTTGCCGGTGCGTTTCAGGTTCATCATCATCCGGTCAACGTGATAGAGATACTCATCGAGATCTTCCAGAAAAAGAATTTTACCCTTGGTGAGGAGATCGCTTTCTGTTCCCGCAAGGGCATAAATCAGCGATAAGTTGCCTCCCACCAGTTCGCCGTATACTTTGCCGATACGGTTAAAAATGTGTGCAGTGAATTCATACTTCACTTCGTGTCCTGTAATGATCCGGTGCAAATGCTCAAGCACCGAAGGCGGTGTTTTCGGAAAATTGATGGCCATCGGCGCGTGAAGTGTCTGCACTTTGCAGTGATGGTTCACATGCGAGTGCAACACCGTTACATCACTGAACCCGATGAGCCATTTCGGTGCACGCATGAAACGGGTGAAGTCGAGCTTATCGATAATCCGCACCATACCGTAACCGCCGCGCGCAAAAAGTATGGCCTTCACCGAGGGGTCATCCAGCATCATCTGCAGATCGGCCCACCGTTGCTGGTCGGTACCCGCGAACTGGTGATCTTCGGCATACAGGTACATGCCCTTCACCACCTCAAAACCCCACGACTGCAGTTTGTCGATGGCAGGCAGCATCTCCTCCTCCGATACCTTGCGGGCCGGAGCAACGAGAGCGATCTTATCGCCGGGAAGAAGGGAGGGAGGGGTGGTCATGTGTTAGTCGTAAGTCGTAAGTCGACAGTCGTAAGTCGTAAGTCATAGGTCATAGGTCATAAGTCATAAGTCAAAGGCATAGGCATAGGTCATTAGCTACCGCTACCGCTACCGCTACTGCTGCCACCGCCACCGCCGCTGCCGACTGTTGACTGTTGACTGTCGACTGTCGACTGAAGACTGCGGACTCATGGCTCCCGACTTTTCCCTACCTTTGCACCTCACAAATATAGCTTTTAAATCATCCCGTGAAGCCCGTTTTAGTCACCGCCGCCCTGCCATATGCCAATGGACCCGTTCATATCGGTCACCTGGCCGGATGTTATATCCCTTCCGATGTGTTTGTCCGCTATATGCGGATGATGAAGGAGGACGTGAAATTCATCTGCGGAAGCGACGAACACGGTGTACCCATTACCCTGAAAGCAAAAGCGGAAGGCATTACCCCGCAGCAGGTGGTGGATAAGTACCATGAAATGATGAAGAAGTCGTTTGAGGAATTCGGCATTTCATTCGACATCTACTCCCGCACTTCGAACGCCATTCACCACGAAACGGCGTCTGCATTTTTTAAAACCCTGTACGATAAAGGCGCTTTCACGGAGCAAACCACCCAACAGTATTATGATGAAGAGGCGGGGCAGTTTCTCGCCGACCGCTATATCGAAGGCACTTGTCCGAAGTGTGGCAACGAACGCGCTTACGGCGATCAGTGCGAAAGCTGCGGCACTTCGCTGAGTCCTTCGGAGCTCATCAACCCCAAATCAAAACTCAGCGGCAGCAAGCCCGTGCTTCGCGAAACCAAACACTGGTTCCTGCCTCTGAATGATTACGCTCCATGGCTGAGGGAATGGATCCTGGAGGGACATAAAAACGACTGGAAAGCGAACGTATACGGACAGTGTAAATCGTGGCTCGATACCGGCGACGGACTCCAGCCCCGTGCCATGACCCGCGATCTGGAATGGGGTGTGAAAGTACCGCTGCCCGATGCCGAAGGTAAGGTGTTGTATGTATGGTTCGATGCACCCATCGGCTACATTTCGGCCACCCGCGAGCTGCTGCCCAACGATTGGGAACGCTACTGGAAAAACGATGCGCGGCTGATTCACTTCATCGGCAAAGACAACATCGTATTTCACTGCATCATCTTCCCGGCCATTCTCAAAGCGCACGGCGATTATGTGATGCCCGAAAACGTTCCGGCCAACGAGTTCCTCAACCTTGAGGGCGATAAAATTTCCACCTCCCGCAACTGGGCGGTGTGGCTGCATGAGTACCTGTTGGAATTTCCGGGCAAGCAGGATGTGCTTCGTTATGTGCTCATCGCCACAGCGCCGGAAACCAAAGACAACGACTTCACCTGGAAAGATTTTCAGGCACGCAATAACAACGAGCTGGTGGCCATTCTCGGCAACTTCATCAACCGTACGCTCGTACTCACCGGCAATTACTTCGAAGGAAAAGTCCCCGCAAAGGGAACACTCACCGACGCCGACAAGGACGTGATCGCATTTTTACAGTCATCGAAACAGGCTATCGGCGAAAGCCTGGCGAAGTACCGTTTCCGGGAAGCGCTTGCCGCGATGATGGATGTGGCCAGGGCCGGCAACAAATACCTCGCCGACCATGAGCCTTGGAAACTCATCAAAACCGACCGCGACCGCACCGCCACCATTCTTCATGTCGCGCTCGAAATATCAGCCACCCTTTCGGTGATCATGGAACCATTCCTGCCCCATTCGGCTGAACGGTTAAGGAACATGCTGAATATTTCCCTGATGGGATGGAAGGATGATTTTGCGGGTAAGATGATGGAGGAAGGACATACTCTTGGCAAAGCCGAACTGCTGTTTGAAAAAGTGGAAGATGAAGCCATCGCAAAGCAGGTGGAAAAACTTCACTCATCAAAACCTGCATCAGCACCGCCCCCTGACTCCCCTGACGCTTCGATAAACTCAGCGCATCGCCCTCTCGACCCTTTCAAACCCCACACCACCTACGACGACTTCACCAAAATGGACATCCGCATCGGAACTATCCTGGAAGCGGAGCGTGTACCGAAAACAGATAAGCTCTTGAAACTGCTCATCGATACCGGCCTCGACAGAAGAACCGTCGTTTCAGGCATCGCGGCCGATTTCAAACCTGAAGATATCATCGGACAACAGGTCACTCTGCTGGCCAACCTCGAGCCCAGGAAAATCAAAGGCATCGAATCGAACGGCATGATTCTCATGACCGAAGATGCCGATGGAAAGCTCGTTTTTGTGGCTCCGGCGAAGGGGACACCGAACGGGAAGGTGGTGAGGTGAAGGCGAAAGTCAACAGTCAACAGTCGACAGTCAACAGTCGTTAGTCGTTAGTCGTTAGTCATTAGTCGTTAGTCATTGGCGACGCCCTGAGTAAGGTTTTGATGAGCGGTGAAGCGAATCAGAACCGCATCGAAGGGTCATTAGTTAAGGGCCACCACCGCTACTGCCCCTGCCACCGCTACTGCCACCGCTACAGCCGACTTACGACTGTCGACTGTTGACTGTCGACTTACGACCATCGACTGCCAACTTCCTTATCTTTACCTTAATTAAACCTTATCCTTTCCCCGCAGTCAAACTGCCCGTAAAACCCAAAAACACCTTATGAATCAACGTATACTGCTGGTGATCACAACGGTAATCGCCTTAAGCAGCCTGTCGGGATTACAGGCACAGAATCTGCCCCATCACATGAGCATCACCCCCGACGGCAGAATGCTGCTGACTGGCACCAATCCCAACAACACCTATTACGATCAGAGTCTGGTGAGGCCTATATACCTGACCTTTTCAAGTCCCAATTTTTGGAACCAACTCCTGACCAACTATTCAACCAAAACGTACCTCCCCGCCGATCTGCAGATTGACGGGAATTTTTATGACAGCGTGGGGGTGCGCTTTCGCGGGAACACCTCTTTTAACACAGGCGCTTCGCAGAAAAAATCATTCAAGATTTCGCTGGATGAATGGATACCCGGACAGGAATACACCAAATACAATGTTTTCAAACTGAACAATGCTGCCGGTGATGCTTCGATGATGCGTGAGGTGTTTTACACCACCATGATCAAGCGGCATGTACCCACGGCGCAGTCCAATTTTGTGAAGCTTTACCTCAACGGTGCCAATTGGGGACTCTACTCCAACATTCAGCAACTCAATAAAGATTTTCTGGAAGAGTGGTATCTCTCCAACGACGGCATCTGGTGGCGTGCCGATAAGCCCACCGGAAGCGGTGGCCCTCCCGGTGGCGGTTGGGGCGACGGAACCGCCGCGATCAATTATCTCGGTAACGATACTTCCACTTACAAGCAGTATTATACCCTGAAAGATGTGGGCAACTTCCCTACTCCCTGGGATTATCTCGTGCGACTTGCTCAGAAACTGAACACCACGCCTGTTGCTGCTCTTGAAGATACCCTGGCCAATTACATGGATATCGACAGAACACTCTGGTTCCTCGCCTCTGAAATCGCCTGGACTGATGACGACAGTTATGTGTACAAGGGCAAAATGGATTACTATATCTATTATGATGAGAACACCGGTTTGATGGCACCTCATGAGTATGACGGCAACAGTTCGCTTCGTTCAAATTTTGCCACTACCTGGGGCGTGTTCCATAACTCAACTAATGTGAACTACCCCTTAATGAATAAGCTTTTCCAGGTTCCCTCATTGCGTCAGCGTTATCTCGCCCACATGCGAACCATTATCGCCGAACAATTCGACTCCTCCATCACCAATCCGATATTCAATAATTTCAGGGCACTCATTGATACCATTGTTCAGAATGATCCCAAAAAGCTGTACACTTATACCCAGTACAATAATGAAATAACCGTACTGCGCAACTTCATCAACACGAGAAGAAATTATCTGAACAGCAACACCGAAATACAACAGATAGCACCTAACATTACAGAAGCTCCCTACTACTTTAACGGAGTGCAGTATCTGCAACCCACCGATATGCAGCCGGTGACAGTACGCGCAACCGTTACCTCAACCGCAGGTATTGATAATGTACAATTGTACTACTCGAATAATATTGTCGGTCGCTTTTTGAAAACCCAGATGTTTGATGACGGACTGCATGACGACAGTCTGGCGAACGACGGCATCTTCGGAGGCACCATTCCCGGTTACGCCGCAGGAACCTGGGTGCGTTATTACATTCAGGCTGCTTCAGCCAACACAGCAAAAAGTGTTCGCTATCTGCCGGCCGGTGCCGAGCATGATGTATTCATTTACACGGTAGCGCCTCAGTCGGTTGCCAATGCCCCTGTTGTGATCAATGAAGTCATGGCCTCCAATTCAACAACGGTCACCGACAACTTCGGAGAGTACGACGACTGGATCGAACTCTACAACAAAACCACTCAGCCTGTGGAACTGACCGGATATTTTCTGACCGACAATCCTGTCAATCTTAACAAATGGGAGTTTCCTGCAGGAACCATTCTTCAGCCTGATGACTATCTGATTATCTGGGCTGATGAAGACAGCAGTCAGGGACCGTACCATGCCAACTTCAAACTTTCGGCCACGGCTGAAATGCTTTACCTGCTGAGTCCTGCGCTTGAAATCGTGGATTCCCTCAGCTGGGGTCAGCAAACCACTGATATGGGTTACGCCCGGGTGCCGAATGGTACCGGAAACTTCTTAATACAGGCTCCCACGTTCTCCGCCAATAACGATCCTACAGGTATCAACGACCCGGCTCCTGCACCGGTGGCCATGTCGGTGTATCCTAACCCGGCTTACGGTCAGGTGCAGATACAGTTATCGGACCCAGAGCAGCGTGACCTGGAAATATTCAACACTATGGGGCAATCGATGGCGAAATACGCGTATTCACCCTACTTTAACCTGAGCACCGAAACCTGGCCGGCCGGCATTTATTATGTCCGCTGTGGCGAGATGACCAAAAGGTTGGTGGTGAGGTAATGTAAAATTCATTACAGACCCAAATACAAAAGCCCCGCATGGATGCGGGGTTTTTGTATTTTCAGCGACGACACATGAATTGAAATCCGCAATATACTCATTTGATATTAAGCCACTTAATCGGTCGTTGCAGGTGACTAAGCCGTTTTAAAAAGCGGAAAAAATCACTACTTTTGCACCCCGCTCCAATTAAGCGATCCGGCCTCGTAGTTCAATGGATAGAATAGAAGTTTCCTAAACTTTAGATACAGGTTCGATTCCTGTCGAGGCTACATCTTAAAATGATAAATCCCGGTGTTTTCAGCATCCGGGATTTTACGTTTCATGGGCAGCCAATTGCCATGTCAATTCATTAGAAACGAATTGAAGTTTTTGCAGACAGTTTCAATCCACATTCACAAGATCAGCAATCTGTTCAAATGCATCCTCAGATTTTAAAACATATTTTTCTGCGCCATGCTGAAGAGATTGAGAGACCAATTGTAATTGATCACGGCCTGATAACATGATGATCCGGATTTTCGGATAATTGACCTTGATGAATTGCAGAATTTCTATCCCGTCGGCAGCATCTTTATGCACTGAATTCAAAATATAATCCAGGATAATGATATCAGGGTATTCGCTCATGCGTGCCAGGCATTCCTCTCCGGTGCCAATCATGGTAACATGGTGTGACCAGTGATCAACGAGATAATCCTTGAGCAATTCCGAAATCATGGGATCATCATCAACAATAAAAATATTCTTAGGTTGTACTCCTTGCATGGTTGGCAGATTTTGTGTTAAGTGTAGATAATTATTCTAATAGATGAATTTTTATGTCTTGTACAAATATTCGCAAAAATTCAGACATTTCAATATTATTAAATACATCCAATGTTAATAGTATTCCACAGAATATATTTGGTTTGATTAAATACGATAATTACATAAAGTACAATATTGACAACAATAGAAAAACCCGATTGGTTTCAGGCAATACTCCAAAAAATGTCAGACGATTTGGTTCTTGGTGGCTGTTCCGAAGGCTATAAATACCAGGCTTTTCGCTTGAAGCAGTGGCCAGTATGGATATATCCGATCGTAATGTTTTGAACCTGATACGTCCGGGCCCCATTCCTGACCTCTGATTTGCTTAGTTTTCAAAACTTTTTCATCCTGATAGAATCATAACATTCCACAAGATGCGTTGACAAAAAATCCGCATTAATTAACCCATCTGACTATATTTGATGATTCTAATTTCGGGCTTAAAGGCTCATTACTTTTAAGATCCGTCGGAAGAAACCTCAAAAGACCTATTTTAGATTGAAAATCAGTACATTGGACAATATTATTGCCGGCCTTGAACGGGATCAGACTGATTTTTTATACTTAGTTTATTAATAATACTGCTGGTATTAAATGGAATTGTTTAAAAAACTCTATCGCAATATATATTACCAGACTTCCCTGCGAAGTCTGGAAAAGCGGAATTCCAGAAGTAATCACATCAGCAAGGAGGCAACCATTGCCATTTTTTCAAGTCCACGAGGTGGTTCCACCTGGCTGGCAGAGTTAATGAATCAGGCAATAGAGAGGTCATCACTGATCCTGGAGCCTCTTTATCGTGGGGTATATCAAACCAACGGTTTAATGCCAACCGAATGTAAGGCAGGATTGCCAACCCATGAACTCGGATACTGGTACTACCAGCCGATAAATGATCACGAACAATGGCCTGAATCCAAATTGTTTTTCAAAAAATTGCTGAACCGGGAATATCTGCCCTTGAGCATTACTTATGAGAACAAGTTTTCAGACATTCCAAAATCTGATTATTTCATCTTCAAGTTTTGCTACGGTCATTTGCTGATGCCGTGGCTGATGAACAATTTCGATTTTACCGGAATTTTTCTGGTCAGACATCCCGGTGCAGTAATTTCCTCTCAACTGAATCACATCAACTGGAGCCACATTAAAAACAAAAAAGAATACAGATTCAACCTGCCAGTTTTCAGAAACTCCGGCTATTTCGAACAATTCCGTCCAATATTAGATCAGATATCCACACCTGAAGAAAATCTGGCTGCCATTTGGGCCATGACCAATAATTATATCATCCATCATCGCGACAACAACCAAAAATGGAAAACCGTTGCTTATGAGGAGTTGTTTTTAAATCCAAAGGAAACGCTGACTGACCTTTTTCAATTCACCGGACATCCGTTCCCGGAAAAAGTGCTGGAGAAAGTTAAAATACCAAGCAAAACCACCAGTTCCACTTTTCTGGAAAACAATAAGCAACTTGGCAGCTGGAGAAAACAATTATCCGACGAACAGCAGTCAAGAATCGCTGATATCCTGACAAAGTTTAAAGTCGATTACTATTCAATGGATCATGATTTGCCTGACCTTGAAATTGTAAAATCCCTCATCAGACATTAACCTTCTTAAAAATAAAAAACCAAACCTGATTTGTTTTTGTTTGGTTATTGTTATCAGGCATCCAGACTCCGCCCAATAGTTTGATAATCTGATACTTAAAATACTAAAATATTAATTAATTTCGCATTCTGTAAATTCATTATGGAAATCGCCATCAATACTGCTGCTATCGTCGTCACCTTTTTCTTCATGGAATTTGTGGCCTGGTTTACACACAAGTATGTCATGCACGGATTATTATGGATCCTGCACCGCGACCACCATCAGGGCCACATCGGGTTCTTTGAAAAAAATGATGCCTTCTTTTTAATCTTTGCCATTCCAAGCATGTTACTGATGTTCTTTGGTGTACTTGCCGGAGGTGATATCAAACTGTATATCGGTATCGGAATTGCTGTTTACGGGTTTTGCTACTTCATGGTGCACGATATCTTCATTCACCAGCGATTTAAAATCTTCCGCAACAGCAACAACTGGTATCTCAGAGCCATCAGACGCGCCCACAAAATGCATCACAAGCATCTCGGCAAAGAACACGGTGAGTGCTTCGGAATGCTGCTTGTTCCTTTGAAATATTTCAAAGAGGAGAAAAAACAATAACCGCTTCGATTTTTTGCGGAAATTAATCAGGTCTGGAATAACCACACCTGCCATTGTAAGTCTGTTTTAATATTACATTTTTAATCAGCCTGCCGTTTATGCTGAAAAACAAATCTTTTTGGGTGATCGCCATCACAGTGATTCTGCTGGTAGCCTTAAAACTCCTCTTCTTCCCCAATCAGTCTCAGCAACCCGGAGGCAATCAACCCGGTAAAGGTGGTCCTCAAAAACCGGTCGTGGTGGATGGTATCATTGTAACAGGCAGCTCACTGGAAGAAAACATTTCAGCCATCGGAACTCTTTTGGCAAACGAAGAAGCCGAACTGAGGGCAGAAATTCAGGGAAGAATTGCTGAAATCAACTTTACAGAAGGCACCGCGGTTTCAAAGGGCGCCCTGCTGATCAAACTGAACGATGCTGATCTCAAAGCTCAGCTGGTGAAACTCGAAGCCAACCTGAAACTACAGAAAGAAAACGCGGTAAGACAAAAAAAACTCTTCGAAATGAACGGTGTCAGCCGTCAGCAGTTTGATGAAGCCCAGACACTCGTTTCCTCCACTGAGGCAGATATATCATTTACCAAAGCTCAAATTGAAAAGACCGAAATCAGGGCTCCCTTTTCAGGGATAGTCGGCTTGCGAAGCATCAGTGTCGGTCGTGTGGTGGGACCCGGAGATGTTATTGCCACGCTGCAGCAGACAGATCCTGTGAAACTTGATTTCTCAGTTCCTGAAAAATATGCTGCGATGGTTTCCAAAGGCAACGAAGTGCAATTCACGATCGACGGAAACACCACCATTCAGAATGCAAAAATTTACGCGATGGAGCCTAAGGTAGATCCTCAGACCCGTACCGTCAGGGTTCGGGCCATAGGAGCCAATCCTGATGGCAAACTGATTCCCGGCTCCTTTGCCAGGGTCATGTTCAGTATCTCAAAATCAAACAACGCTTTCCTGGTACCAACCCAAAGCGTAATACCGGTACTGAAAGGCAAGAAGGTAATGATTGTACGTAACGGAATGGCGGTTTCTCAAATGGTAACCACCGGACTTCGGCAGGAAAAAGAAATTGAAATACTCGACGGACTAAAATCAGGCGACACCGTACTGACCACCGGACTGATGCAAGCCCGCGACAGCATGATGGTCGATGTGAAAGTATTTCAATAATAAAAGTTTGAGCACTGAACATGATACAGGCCCCCCAATGACCAATGACCCTTCGATGCGGTTCTGATTCGCTCAACCGCTCATCAAAACCTTACTCAGGGCATCGCTAATGACTAATGACTATCTACTTACGACTTACGACTCCCCCCGAATTCATTCTTTAATATAAATTTCTAACCCTTGTCTCTCTCCTCCCTCAGCATCAACCGACCGGTACTGGCGATTGTCATGTCGCTTCTGATCGTCATTTTCGGTCTGATCGGGTTCAACGAGCTTGGGGTTCGTGAATTTCCTTCCGTTGATCCTCCTGTGATCACGGTCAGAACCAATTATCCCGGAGCCAATGCTGATGTGATTGAATCACAAATAACCGAACCGCTTGAAAAATCGATAAACGGAATCGCAGGCATCCGTTCCATTTCCTCGGCATCCAACCAGGGATCAAGTATTATAACCGTTGAATTCAATCTTGAAACTGACCTGGAGGCAGCAGCCAATGATGTCAGGGATAAGGTATCACAGGCAATCCGTAGCTTGCCTCAGGATATTGACGGACTACCTACTGTAACTAAATCGGATGCTAATTCAGATGCCATCATTTCACTGACCGTTCAGAATAACAATCTGAATCATCTTGAACTTACTGCTTTCGCAGAGAATGTCATTGCAGAAAGATTGCAAACCATTCCGGGAGTCAGTTCCGTGCAGATTTGGGGACAAAAGCGTTACGCGATGCGCATCTGGATGGATCCTTCCAGACTTTCTGCATACAGCCTCACACCGTTAGATGTTTACACGGCGCTTCAAAGAGAAAACATTGACCTTCCTACCGGTAAAATTGCCGGCGACAATACCGAACTGACTGTCAAAACAGCAGGACGTTTCACCACCGAAGAGGAGTTTAACAACATGATCATTAAAACCGACAATGATCGTGTTATCCGCCTGCAGGATGTTGGTTCTGCCATGATTGGCCCGGAAAACGAAGAAACCATATTGCGCCAGTCGGGAATCCCGATGGTGGCCGTTGCACTGATACCGCTGCCGGGTGCCAACTATCTGGATATTGCCGATGAATTTTATAAGCGTGTGGATCAGCTGAAAAATGAGGTGCCTGCTGATTTTAAACTTGACATCGCTCTTGATACCACCCGCTTTGTAGAACAGTCCGTCACCGAAGTTCAGGAAACACTGGTAATCGCCATCGTGCTGGTCATACTCATCATCTTCCTGTTTTTCCGTGACTGGGTCATCGCCTTCAGGCCTTTAGTTGATATTCCCGTATCGCTTATTGGCACCTTCTTCATCATGTATCTTTTGGGATTTTCAATTAACGTACTGACGTTGCTTGCCATTGTACTGGCCACCGGACTGGTGGTGGACGACGGCATCGTTGTTACGGAAAATATCTATAAAAAAGTAGAGAAGGGCATGAATCCGTTCAGAGCTGCCCACGAAGGTTCGAACGAAATTTTCTTTGCCGTAGTAGCTACATCCATCACACTGGCAGTGGTGTTTCTTCCTGTTATTTTTATGGAAGGATTTGTGGGCGCCTTGTTCAGGGAATTCGGAGTTGTGCTGGCCAGCGCGGTACTGATATCAGCCTTTGTTTCTTTATCGCTGACGCCGATGCTGAATGCCAGACTGCTTAGAAAAAATCAGAAGCATACCAGATTCTATGAGCAAACAGAACCTTTCTTTGTCAGGATGACAGAGAGCTACGGCAGGTCGCTGAAAAACTTCATGAAGAACAGAAGATGGTCGGTTGCCATCATTGCCGGTTGCTTTCTGATGATTTACGGATTCTTTACTACTTTGCAGTCAGAACTGGCTCCTCTCGACGACCGTTCGTACCTCAGGTTATCTGTCACCGCACCTGAAGGATCGTCTTATGAATACACCGACAGGTTCATGATGAAGATTGTTGACCTCATCAACGATTCGGTTCCTGAGAAGAAAGTTCTGCTGACGGTGACTGCTCCCGGATTTACCGGTTCAGGCGCTGTAAACACCGGATTTTCACGTATTGCACTTCACGAACCGGATGAACGTGAAAGATCGCAACAGGAACTGGCAGATTATTTATCCGCAAAGTTCAGAGCCATGCCTGACGCCAGAACTTTTGTGATTCAGGAACAAACGATCTCGGCAGGCGGGCACGCCCGAGGTGGTCAACCGGTTCAGTATGTTTTGCAGGCTCCGAGCTTTGAAATGCTTAAAGTCAAACTTCCTCAATTCCTCGAGGAAGCATCCAAAAATCCTGTGCTGACCAATGTGGATGCCAATCTGAAATTCAACAAGCCCGAACTCTCCATCACCATCGATCGCGACAAAGCGGGTAACCTGGGAGTATCAACTGCTGATATAGCACAAACGTTGCAGATGGCCTTTTCCGGTCAACGCTTCAGTTATTTTACCATGGATGGGAAGCAGTATCAGGTCATAGGACAGGTAGATCGCGAAAACAGGGACGAAACACTTGACCTCAGATCCATTTTCGTCAGAAACAACAAAGGTGAATTGGTACAGATGGACAACCTGGTAAGGATTGAAGAAGCCAGCAATCCACCTCAGCTTTATCACTATAACCGATACATGTCCGCTACAGTATCCGCCGGACTCGCTCCCGGTAAAACAGTTGGTGATGGAATAAAGGCAATGGATGAAATCGCCGAGAAAGTTCTGGACGAATCTTTTTCCACTTCCCTATCAGGACCTTCCCGTGACTTTGCAGAAAGCTCCTCCAATCTCTTGTTTGCATTTCTGCTGGCATTACTGCTGGTCTATCTCATTCTCGCAGCTCAGTTCGAAAGCTTCATCGATCCGTTGATTATCATGATAACAGTTCCACTGGCATTCGCCGGAGCATTGTTTTCTCTCTGGTACTTCAATCAGACATTGAATATCTTCAGTCAGATCGGGATGATCATGCTCATCGGACTCGTAACCAAAAACGGAATCCTCATCGTTGAGTTCGCCAATCAGCTTCGGGAAAAAGGAATACCGAAACTACAGGCCATACAGGAAGCTTCCGAAGCCCGCCTGCGACCAATTCTCATGACCACACTGGCGACCGCACTTGGAGCACTTCCCATTGCACTGGCACTGGGTGCAGGTGCTGAAAGCAGGATGTCGATGGGTATCGTGGTAATCGGTGGAGTACTGTTCAGTCTGGTACTGACCCTTTATGTAATCCCTGTTATGTATTCTTATCTTTCACGGAAAAAAGACATTTCTGAATCGCCTGAAGCATGAAAAAAATATTGACTGCCGCCGTTATTTTTATTCTTGCAGTAAACGTTTCCGCTGCACAGGAATGGCTGACGCTTTCCAGAGCAATGGAAGAAACCCTGAAAAACAATTTCTTCATCAATATTGCGCGTAATGACTCTGCTGTTGCCCGCAACGACAATTCCTGGGGCAATGCCGGAGCTTTGCCTGCTGTGGACGTTTCCGCAGGATTCAACACGGCAGTCAACAACACAGAACAACGGTTCAACAACGGAAATGTGATCAATCAGGATGGAGCATCTACCGACAATCTCAATGCCACCGTCCGGCTCAACTGGACACTTTTCGACGGCATGAGAATGTTTGCAGCCAAGTCAAGACTGGAGGCCAATGAAGAAATGTTCTCTTTCCGTCTCAAGGCTGAAATTGAAAATAAGTTGTCTGAACTCATAACCGCTTACTTCAATGTTGTTCGCCTGCAACAGTCGCTGAAAGTAATAGAAGAAACCATTCGGATCAATGACGAAAGAGTTGAAATAGCCAAAGTGCGTTTTGAAACAGGTGCTTCATCAAAACTTGATTTTCTTCAGGCTAAAGTCGACAGGGATGCCAGAATGTCGGAAATGCTGCGTTTGAGAAATGAACTTCAGAATGCGGTAGCAACAGTAAACCTGCTTTCCGGTTTCACCGAGTTCAGAGAATTCTACGCCAGTGACTCCATCACTTTTCAATATCAGCCACAGCTGAATGAAATTTACAGTTCCTTCCCGTCGCGCAATGCGGAAATGTTAACAGCCGGATCCAATGTCAGAATCCGGGAAAAACTCGTAGATGAGTACAGGGCCTGGCGTTATCCATGGTTAACTGCCAACGTCGGCTACAGTTATTCACGGAACGAAAATGAAGCAGGCTTTTCCCTATTCAGCCAAAATCAGGGTATGTTGGCCGGTCTGACACTTTCGTGGAATCTTTTTAACGGCTTCAACACCGGCAGGCAGATTAAAAATGCACTCATTCAAA
>Ga0315903_10005927_pt1 | contig 15775 bp, 13 predicted proteins | sample LakEriMetagenome_7_FD_203524 | JGI IMG/M metagenome (GOLD analysis project Ga0315903, IMG submission 203524) | Freshwater fungal communities from buoy surface, Lake Erie, Ohio, United States - Buoy 2 MA119 | ecosystem: Environmental > Aquatic > Freshwater > Lake | place: USA: Lake Erie, Ohio...
GTGTCAGTCGGCATATTTTGGAAACATTGAAATCCATGACCACCATTCGCGTGAAAGAAAACGAGCCGTTTGACGTAGCACTTCGCCGCTTCAAACGCACCATTGAAAAACTCGGTCTGTTGACCGATCTGCGTGCCCGTGAGTTTTATGAAAAGCCCACCACAGAACGCAAGCGCAAAAAAGCGGCTGCTGTCAAGCGCCATTACAAGCGCGTGCGCAGCATGCAATTACCCAAGAAGATGTACTAATCTGCTTCGGCAGAAAGTTCACTTCGTTCAAAGATTCGCCTGAATTTTTGAATCTGCGAAGCCCTCTGGGGTCTAGCAAAGCCCGCTGGAGGACGCTCAAGCGGGCTTTTTTAATTCAAGCCAGCGTTCATCCACTTTAGGAAACACAATGAGCCTCAAAGACCAAATCACTGAAGACATGAAAACCGCCATGCGCGCCAAAGACACTGCACGTTTGGGCACCATCCGTTTACTGTTATCGGCCATGAAGCAAAGGGAAGTAGACGATCGCGTGGTGTTGGACGACGCTGCTGTGGTGGCCATCGTCGACAAGTTGGTGAAGCAACGCAAAGACTCGATTGCAGCCTTTGAGCTGGCGGCCCGTCAAGATTTGGTCGACATTGAAAAGGCAGAGATGGTGGTGTTGCAAGCCTACTTGCCAGCCCGCATGTCGGCAGAGGAAGTCACAACTGCCGTTCAAGCCATCGTTGCTTCCTTGGGCGCCTCAGGCCCTGGTGACATGGGCAAAGTGATGGGTGCTGTGAAAACTCAATTGGCTGGCAAAGCCGATATGGGACAAGTGTCGGCAGCAGTCAAAGCCGCTCTCGCAGGGTAATTTAATTGGGGTCAGAGCCTGCAATCTTCATGCGATTGATCAATACCGAGCCAATGGTTTTGGCGCCATAGTTGTAGGCATCTGCACCAACAGCTTCAATGCCTTTGAACATGGTTTTTAAATTGCCTGCGATCGTGATTTCGTGCACAGGAAAAGCGATTTCGCCGTTCTCAACCCAGAAGCCTGATGCACCGCGTGAGTAGTCGCCAGTGACGTAATTCACGCCCTGCCCCATAAGCTCAATCACAAACAAACCGGTGCCCAACTTTTGCAGCATGACTTGGAGGTCATCGTCTGCACGCGTCAATTTTGATGACATGATCAAATTGTGCGAACCGCCCGCATTGCCCGTGGTTTTCATGCCTAATTTGCGTGCCGAATAACTGCTCAAGAAATAGCCTTCGACGCGACCGCCCGACACCACTTTCCGTTTCATTCCGCGCACGCCTTCGTCGTCAAAAGGCGAGCTGCCTTTGCCACGCAATACATGAGGGTCTTCCGAAATGTCAATGTGTCTGGGAAAGACTTGCTTGCCCATTGAGTCCAACAAGAAACTGCTCTTGCGGTACAAAGATCCGCCACTCACAGCCTGCACGAATCCCCCTAACAAACCAGCCGCCACAGGCGATTCAAACAAAACAGGGCACTCTGTCGTGGGTATTTTGCGGCTGCCCAAACGACTTAACGCGCGCTCTGCGGCATACCGTCCCACCGCTTCAGGCGAGGCCATTTGGTCGGCAGCGCGCATGGAGGTATACCAAGCGTCACGCTGCATTTCTGCGTTCTTACCGGGCAAGGAAGCAATGGGTGCCACCGACATGCTGTGTCTGGAACTGGCATAACCACCCCGGAAACCGTGAGTGTGTGCGCTGAAGAAATGACTCTGCTGCGCAGACACCCCAGCGCCTTCACTGTTGGTAATGCGTCGACTGGTTTTAAGCGCTGCCGCTTCGCAAGCCAAGGCCAACTTGGCAGCCTCTTCGCTGTTGATCGACCAAGGATGAAACAAGTCCAATTCAGGCTGAACTCTGGCAATGTCATCTTCATCAGGCAAGCCTGCAGTCGGATCTTCAGCGGTGAAACGCGCAATATCGAAGGCAGCTTGAACGGTTTGCTGAATGGCAGCCTCAGAAAAGTCGGACGTACTGGCGTTACCGCGTCTGTGACCCACATACACCGTGACGCCCAAGGACTTGTCCCGATTGCGCTCCACTGTTTCTAACTCACCCTTGCGCACACTCACGCTCAGCCCACATCCCTCAGAAGCTTCAGCGCCGGCATCGGTAGCACCAATCTTTTTGGCATGTTTCAAGGCAGAATCAACCAAGCCTTCAAAAAAGTTACGGCTGTAGCTGAAACCGTCATGCGCGTGGTGGGACTTGGAAGGGGCCTTGTCAGTCTGAGGCTTGGTTTTTTTGTTCATTTGCGTCAAATTCGTCAAAACAGTCGATTATTTAAAATTCACAGTGACGGCTATGATACTTGCCGTCCCGCTGAAAAGGCTTAAGAGCTCACATGTCCCGTAAATTCAAAAAAGGTTATTTCGTTCAAGGTCAATTTGTTGCCGAAGGCAGCGAACTCGACCTCGAACTCAAACGCGAGCTGAAAGGGGGCGATGAACCCAGCCGCACTGACCTGAAAAAAGAGAGCGATGAGCTGCAGAAACTGGGTGAGAGTCTATTGGATTTACGCCCCGATCTGATGGCCAAAGCCGACCTACCCGAAAAACTCATCGATGCCGTAGCAGACGCGAAACGCATTACCAACTTTGAAGGCAAGCGCCGTCAGATGCAATTCATTGGCAAGCTCATGCGCAAACTCGACGACGACGTCATTGAAAGCATCAAGGCAGCCCTGCTAGAACAAAACCAAGGGTCGGCACAGGAAACATTGCAACTGCATTTGGCTGAGCAATGGCGCGACCGCCTAATTAGTGATGACGATGCATGTGGTGAATGGCTAAAAAACTTTCCAGATACCGATAGCCAACAATTGCGCGCCCTGATTCGGCAAGCACGCAAAGATGCCCCCGCCATTTCTGCTGCCAGCGTCTCTCAAGGTTTAGCGCCACGACAAAGTCGCGCTTACCGCGAAATATTTCAGTTGGTTCGCGCAGAACTGAGCCGTGCCTCACAAGACAACTCTTCCGGCCAAACCAACGACCAAGATCACTGAGCATTGAACATGACGCCATCACAAGACACATCAAGCACAGAGCACGATCCCGTCAAAATTGGCATCGTCTCCATCAGCGACCGTGCCAGTACGGGTGTCTACGAAGACAAAGGACTGCCTGCACTTCAAACATGGCTTGGCCATGCCTTGAAAAACCCATTGCAATTCGAGCCTCGACTTATTCCCGACGAAAAAGAGCGCATCAGCGCCACGCTGATTGAATTGGTGGAGGCTGGCTGCAGTTTGGTACTCACGACAGGCGGCACAGGCCCAGCCATTCGAGATGTCACCCCAGAAGCAACCTTGGCTGTAGCCGACAAAGAGATGCCTGGCTTTGGCGAACAAATGCGTCAGATCAGTTTGAAATTTGTGCCCACCGCCATCCTCTCAAGGCAAGTGGCCGTCATTCGGGGCCAGAGTTTGATCATCAATCTTCCTGGTCAACCCAAATCGATTGCAGAAACATTAGAAGGTTTGAAAGACAGCCAAGGGCAAAGCTTGGTGCATGGCATTTTTGCGGCCGTACCCTACTGCATTGATTTGATTGGAGGCCCTTATCTGGAAACACACGATGAAGTGTGCAAAGCCTTCAGACCCAAAACTGCCATCCGGCCAGCCAAGCCCTGAGCCTTACTTGTCCAGCAACTGATTGAGTTTTTCAGCTTCAAAGGTTTCGCGCTTGGCAGCATCATTTGGCATTTGAATCGCTTCTGTATGGCCAGCATTTGAATTCATTGATTCAAGCGCTTGCCAAAGCATGGCAATTTGATGTTCTTGACTGGCGGCGTTGTCAATCAATCCGCGCATCGCTTGCGACAAAGGATCGTCGTTTTGTGTCACGCCATAAGCAGAAAAACCCATCTTGGAAGCAGTTGCTTCGCGCTGTACATCGGCATCTTCCTGAATGATGCGTGCAGGATTACCCACTGCCGTAGCGCCTACTGGCACCGGCTTGGTGACCACCGCGTTGGAACCCACTTTGGCGCCATCACCCACAATGAAGCCACCCAACACTTTGGCGCCAGCGCCAATGACCACATCTTTGCCCAAGGTAGGATGCCGCTTTGCACCTTTGTACAAAGATGTACCGCCCAGAGTGACCCCGTGGTAGATGGTGCAGCCGTCACCAATTTCGGCTGTTTCACCAATCACAATGCCCATGCCATGGTCGAAAAATACCCGCTCTCCTAATTTGGCACCTGGGTGAATTTCAATGCCAGTGACCCAACGTGAAAAATTGGAAATGAACCGACCCAACCACTTGAATCCGCTTTGCCAGCAGGCATGGGCCCAACGGTGCAGTACCACTGCATGAAGTCCTGGATAACAGGTCAGCACTTCCCAAGCTGTGCGAGCAGCAGGATCGCGGTCAAGAATGCATTGAATGTCGGAACGGATGCGTGAGAACATAATCGGTTGGTTTTACCAAGTCTACCTTTTTGATTGAGCTGTTTCGATCATGGCTTTAGCAACACCTCTGAGAATATGGATTTCTTCTGGTGTGAGATCGGCTCGATTGAACAGTTGATTCAAACGGGGCATAAGCTTTTTGGGCGCCAAAGGATCAAGGAAACCAATCTCCACCAAGGCCTTCTCCAGATGAGTGAGCAATCCAGCAACTTGAGCCGCATCGGCCAAAGGGGCATCTGCCACATGGGGTGACACTGGGAAACCACCCAAGGCCAAACGCCATTCATAGGCCACCAATTGAATGGCTGCAGCCAAATTCAAAGAGCCAAACTGCGGATTGGTGGGAATCGACAAGGCCACATGACACTTGTAGACATCCTCGTTTTTCATCCCAAATCGTTCAGAGCCAAACAAAAATCCAATGGAAGAAATGGCCTCTTTCGGCTGAGGCTCTTCGGCTTTGACAGCTGGCATTTGAGTTTGCACAAGACTCCGCCCCGTTAGCATTTCAAAGTGTTCTCGAGGTGATCGCGTGGGGGGACCAAAATCTCGAGGCGTCATGGCTGTGGCACACAGATAAGAGATGCCATCACACGCCTCCTCCAGGGTATCCACAATGCGGGTTTGTTCAAGCACATCGTTGGCACCACTGGCCCTTTGGATGGTTTCTTCCTTGCGCAAAATATTGGCGTAGCGTGGTGCCACCAATATCATTTCATCGAATCCCATGACCTTCAAGGCACGGGCGGCCGCCCCCACATTGCCTGGGTGGCTGGTTTCAATCAAGATAAATCGAGTTCGCATCATGCCTATTGTCCCAGTTCCAAGTGCTCAAAATGAGCAAAACGAACTACGGTCTGTGCCGAGTGTCAAATTTCATGGGAAAATGCGCCATTCACCTCTGTCATCGCACAGAGGATCTCCGGTTTTGTTCTTAAAAATTCATGTCGACCAATCTCCACCCCATGCTCAACGTAGCCGTCAAGGCTGCCCGCGCCGCCGGCGCCATCATCAACCGCGCCGCTTTGGATGTGGAGGCCGTTCGAATTTCGCAAAAACAAGTGAATGACTTCGTGACCGAAGTCGATTTGGCCAGCGAAAACACCATCATCGAAACATTGCTCACTGCTTATCCGCATCATGGCATTTTGGCCGAAGAGTCTGGCAAAACGCATGGCAACCCCGACGCTGACCATGTTTGGATCATCGACCCGCTCGATGGCACCACCAATTTCATTCACGGCTTTCCTGTTTACTGCGTCAGCATCGCGCTGGCCATCAACGGCAAAGTTGAGCAGGCCGTGGTGTACGACCCCTCACGCAACGATTTGTTCACAGCCACCAAAGGCCGCGGCGCCTATATGAACGACCGCCGCTTGCGCACCAGCAAGCGAACGCAAATGCACGAGTGCCTGATTTCCACAGGTTTCCCTTTTAGACCAGGCGACAACTTCAACCAATACCTGCGCATGATGGGCGAGGTGATGCAGCGCACAGAAGGCCTGCGCAGACCAGGTGCTGCTGCATTGGACTTGGCTTATGTGGCAGCAGGCTTCACAGACGCCTTCTTCGAAACAGGTCTTCAGCCTTGGGATGTCGCTGCGGGCGCCTTGCTGGTCACAGAAGCAGGTGGTTTGGTAGGCAATTTCACAGGCGACGCCGACTTCTTAGAACAAAAAGAATGCTTGGCTGGCACGCCCAAAATTTATGGACAGCTGGTGCCTATCCTTAGCAAGTACAGCAAATTCGCCAGCGCTGGCGAAAAAGCGGCCATGCGTGCGGCCGACATCAAGGATGCGGAAGCACGTCAAACGTCAACTGACAGCTCGCTTTAAGCCATGAACGACGCGCTCGACTTGAGTGCCCACACTCCCATGATGCAGCAGTATCTGCGCATCAAGGCGGATTTTCCTGACACCCTGGTTTTTTACCGGATGGGTGACTTTTACGAAATGTTCTTCGAAGACGCTGAGCGCGCTGCGGGCCTGATGGACATCACCCTGACGCACCGAGGTCAAACAGCAGGCAAGCCAATTGCCATGGCCGGTGTACCGTTCCATTCCGTCGAAAACTATTTGGCCAAACTCATCAAGCTGGGTGAGTCGGTGGCCATCTGCGAGCAAGTGGGCGATGTGGCCACCAGCAAGGGGCCTGTAGAGCGCAAGGTGGTACGAGTTGTCACACCCGGAACGCTCACAGACACTGAATTGCTGTCTGACAAAAGCGAAGCCATTTTGTTGTCATTGCACATTGCGCCCCGCAATGCGTGCGGCATGGCTTGGCTGAGTGTCACGCAAGGCATCTTGCATTTGACTGAATGCACGCACGATGAATTGGCCGATTGGCTTGAGAGAATTGCACCCAGCGAGTTGTTGGTCAGCGCCAGTATCACACCCAAATGGGAACAACAACTTCAGTCAATGCGCCTGGGTCAACGCGGCTCGGCTTTGTCACTCACCCTGCGGCCCGACTTTCAATACGAAGCTGGCTTAGGTCACAGCAAGCTGATCAAGCAGCTCAATGTGGCCAGCCTGGCCGCATGGGATGCTGACAAACTCAGTCATGCACATGCTGCGGCAGGTGCTTTGCTCACCTATGCAGAGCATACGCAAGGTAGATCACTGCCTCATGTGTTGCAACTTAAAGTGCAAAAGTCCAACGACCTCATTGACTTGCCCACCAGCACGCGCCGCAACTTAGAACTCACTCAAACTTTGCGAGGCGAAGACTCGCCTACCCTCTTCTCTTTACTAGACACTTGCATGACAGGCATGGGCAGCCGTCAACTCAAGCAATGGCTTCTCAATCCGCCGCGCGATAGACAAGTTGCGGTAGAGCGTTTGGCAGCCCTTGAACAATTGAACGACATGAGCGCAGCAGCCCAAAGCGGCGCAACCATCTGGTCTAGATTGCGTGAACAACTTAAAGGCGCCAGCGATGTGGAGCGTATTACAGCGCGCATTGCACTGAAGCAGGTACGACCGCGTGAATTGGTGGCCCTTAAAAATGCACTCATCCGCTCTGCATCTTTGGCCCTTCACCTGCAAGTTACTTTGGGCCACCTGTCACCTACCAAGTTATTGCACGACATCCATTTCGATTTACAGCCACCTGCTGGCTTAACTGACATTCTCCAACAAGCCATCTTGGAAGAACCCTCCAATTTAATTCGCGATGGCGGCGTGATGGCCCATGGCCTTGATTCAGAACTGGACGAACTGCGTGCCATCCAAACCAATTGCGATGAGTTTCTGCTTGACCTGGAAACACGAGAAAAAGCACGTACCGGCATTGCCAATTTGCGTGTTCAGTTCAATAAGGTACACGGCTTCTACATTGAAGTGACTCAAGGTCAAATTGACAAAGTACCTGACGACTACCGCCGTCGTCAAACCTTGAAAAATGCCGAGCGTTTTATCACCCCCGAGCTCAAAGCCTTTGAAGACAAGGCCTTGTCTGCCCAAGAACGTGCATTGGCTCGCGAAAAATACTTGTACGAACTTTTGCTCGACCAACTGCAAACCCATATTCTGCCGCTCACCCAATTGGCGCAAGCCATGGCAACATTGGATGTCCTGTGCACACTCACAGAGAGAGCCACCACATTGAATTGGTGCGCGCCTCAATTTACCAAAGAGCCCTGCATTGAAATTCGGCAAGGTCGCCACCCTGTGGTAGAAGCACGCCTGGCTGAAACTTCAGGCGGTAGCTTCATTGCCAACGACTGTTTGATGAACAGCAAGCAACGCCTGCAAATCATCACGGGCCCCAACATGGGCGGCAAGTCCACGTACATGCGCCAGGTGGCATTGATTGTGCTTTTAGCCAGTATTGGCAGCCATGTGCCCGCCAGCAGCTGCAGGCTAGGCCCGATTGACGCCATTCATACTCGCATCGGCGCTGCCGATGACTTAGCCAATGCCCAATCAACCTTCATGCTAGAGATGACCGAAGCCGCTCAAATTTTGCACAGTGCGACGCCTTTGTCCTTGGTTCTAATGGACGAAATTGGACGAGGCACCTCCACCTTTGATGGCTTGGCTTTGGCCAGTGGCATTGCCACGCATTTGCACGACAAGACGCAAGCCTTCTCGCTGTTTGCCACACATTACTTTGAGCTCACCGAGTTTCCTGCTAAGCACCACGCCGCTTTGAACATGCACGTGGGCGCCACAGAATCTGGCAATGAGATTGTCTTTTTGCATGAACTCCAAGCCGGCCCTGCAAGCAAGAGTTATGGCGTTCAAGTAGCCAGATTGGCTGGCATGCCAACATCTGTTTTGAACCATGCACGTCAAACTTTGACGGCATTGGAAGCCAGTGCTAACGAAAACCGCGTTCAAGTCGACCTCTTTGCTCCACCGCCTGAGTCAGAGCAAGCCGGCCCTTCCGCCTTAGAAGCCGCTTTGAATCAAATCGATCCTGATGCGCTTAGCCCTCGCGAAGCCTTGGAAGCTCTTTACAGTTTGCGGCGTGTCTTAAAGCGTTCAGAAAATTGATCCAATGAACAGTATCATTTTTTCACACGGCAATGGTTTTCCAGCCAGCACTTACCGCAGTTTCACAAACGATTTATGCCGAAGAGGTTTCAAAGTTTCTGCAATTGAAAAGTTTGGCCATGACCCTCGTTTTCCTGTCACTAGCAATTGGCCTTACTTGGTCCAAGAACTGGCAGATTTTGCAAAGAAAGCCGCTGATCAAACAGGTCACAAGCCTTACCTCATTGGACATTCTCTAGGCGGTCTTCTCAGTTTGATGTGCGCCTCTAAGCACCCTCACCTCACAGCGGGTGTGATCTTGCTTGACTCACCCGTGGTGGGGGGCTGGAAAGCCAGTGCGCTTAATTTGGCCAAGACAACCAACTGGATTGGCTCCGTCAGTCCAGGCCGAATCAGCAAATCACGAAGGCAACACTGGCCCAACATTGAAGCTGTCGTCGAACATTTCCAACATAAGCGCGCCTTTGCACACTGGCATCCCGATGCGCTGAAAGACTACGCAGAATTTGGCACTCGCATCGAAAATGGCGAACGTGTTTTAAGCTTTGACCGCGACGTTGAAACGGCCATTTACAACACCTTGCCACATAACTTGTCGTCGATGCTAAAGCGACAACCCCTCAAATGCAACGTGGCTTTCATTGGCGGCACCCACTCTCGAGAAATGCGCCTGGTGGGCTCGGAGTTAACCGACAAGGTCTCCAAAGGCAGGGTGATGTGGCTAGATGGCTCACACTTGTTTCCCATGGAAAAACCGGTGGCGACAGCCGCTGCCGTAGAAGCTGCCTTGCGAAACATAGGCGCGCTTTAAAAGCTTTGATTGGGCTATTGAGGCGCCCAGTCGACCAAGCCTGTCCACGCTGTGGCAAGTACCACCAAGCCAAAAGCAATGCGGTACCAAGCGAAGATTTCAAAGCTGTGGCTGGCGATGTACTTCAATAGCCATCTCACACAAATCCAAGCGCTGAAGAAGGAAACTACCAAGCCTGTCGCAAACATGGGAATGTCTTCCACAGACAACAGCGCGCGTTCTTTGTAGAGGCTATAGACACCAGCACCCATGAGTGTAGGAATGGCCAAGAAGAATGAGAAATCAGTAGCTGCTTTGCGCGACAACCCCAATAACATGCCGCCAATGATGGTGGCACCACTGCGACTGGTTCCTGGGATCATGGCAAAGCACTGAACCAGGCCGACCATCAAAGCATCTCGCCCCCTCATGTCTTCGACGGTGCGAATTCGGACACTTGAGGGGGGTCGTCTTTCGGCCCACAAAATAATGAAGCCACCCACAATGAATGTGGTGGCTACGACCCAAGGCGTGAACAAATGTTCTTTGATCAATTGACCGAAGAGCAAACCCAAGACAACAGCGGGTAGAAATCCAATGAACACATTGAGCACAAAGCGTTGCGCTTCGACTTGGTATCTAAAGGCTTTGGCAGTTGCTCGAATTTTTTCCCAATAGACCAAGATGACGGCAAAGATGGCGCCTGTTTGAATGGCAATGTCAAAAACCTTGGCTTTATCATCGTCAAAACCAAGCAAAGCACCCGCCAAAATCAAATGGCCCGTCGATGAAATGGGCAAAAATTCGGTCAAGCCTTCCACCACTCCCATGACAGCGGCTTTGGCGAGCAACATTAAATCCACCAGTACTCCTTAGTTACCCCGCAATTATCACCGCAGAGAAGGCTCACATGGCACCGTCTGGCTCTAAAATCCTGCCATGAGCACAGCCAACGACAAAGTCAAACCGACAGACATCCCACAGGACGCCCACAAGGTGAGTAATTTTTTGCGTCAGATCATTGAGTCCGATCTGACCCAAGGAACTTACGCGCAACGCAAATGGGCGGGGTCTCCTGGCGATGCTTCGCATCACGCCAAAGGCACTCCCGACCCTGCCAAAATTCGCACACGGTTCCCCCCTGAGCCCAACGGCTATTTGCACGTTGGGCATGCCAAAAGCATTTGCTTGAATTTTGGCTTGGCGCGCGACTATGGGGGTGTCTGCCACATGCGCTTTGACGACACCAACCCAGAAAAAGAAGATACCGAATACGTCAACTCTATTTTGGACGCTGTGAAGTGGTTGGGCTTCAATTGGGATGCCCACGGCACGACCCATTTGTACCAAGCCAGCGATTATTTTGACTTCATGTACCGTGCAGCCGAATTTCTCATTCAAGCTGGCTTGGCTTACGTGGACGAACAATCAGCCGATGACATGCGCGCCAACCGTGGCGACTTCAACACACCCGGCAAAGACAGTCCTTTCCGTTTGCGCACCCGTGAAGAAAATTTAAATCGCTTTCGCGAAATGCGCGATGGCCAACTTGATGATGGCGCAGCCGTTCTGCGTGCCAAAATTGACATGGCATCGCCCAACATCAACCTGCGCGACCCTGCTATCTACCGCATTCGAAGAGCCACGCACCACAATACAGGGGACACATGGTGCATTTACCCGATGTACACCTTTGCGCACCCCATTGAAGACGCACTGGAGCAAATCACGCACAGTATTTGTACGCTTGAGTTTGAAGATCAGCGTCCTTTCTACGATTGGCTTTTAACGCGGCTGAGCGAAAATCAGACACAAGCAGACGGCTCGCCATTACCAGCGCTTCTTGCAAGTCCCAACCCAAAACAATACGAATTTGCCAGACTCAACTTGACCTACGTGATCACCAGCAAACGCAAGCTGGCCCAATTGGTCACTGAGCACAAAGTCAGTGGTTGGGATGACCCCCGTATGCCCACCATTGTGGGACTACGCCGCCGAGGCTACACACCCGAGAGTTTGCAGCTTTTTGCAGAGCGCATTGGCGTCACCAAAAGTGATTCATGGATTGACTACAGCACCCTAGAGGGTTGCTTGCGCGATGACTTAGACCCCAAGGCTGCGCGAGCCATGGCCGTGCTCGAACCCCTTCAACTCACCATCACCAATTGGGATGAATTGATGGGCGCAGGCACACTCGAACCTTGCCACGCACCTGTGCACCCTCACCATCCAGAATTAGGCCAACGGCATTTTCAATTTGGAAAATCACTTTGGATTGAGCGCAGCGACTACGAAGACAACCCACCCAAGGGCTTCTTTCGCTTGTTCCCTGGCAACAAAGTTCGTCTCAAATATGGCTATGTCATTGAATGCACAGGCGCCAACAAAGACGTCCATGGCAAGGTGATCGAGGTGCTTGCGAAACTGATACCCGACACCAAAAGCGGCACTCCAGGCTCTGACAGCGTGAAGGTTAAGGGGGTGATGACCTGGGTGTCACAAAACGACGCTGTGGCCGCTGAAGTTCGCTTGTACGACCGCTTGTTCACAGAAGCCCATCCCGATGCGGGCGGCAAAGACTTTTTGGCCAGCTTTAACGCTGGAAGCCTGAAAGTGACAACGGCTTATGTCGAGCCTTCTTTGGCTCAAAGTGCACCCGATGCCAAATTTCAATTTGAAAGGCACGGCTACTTTGTTGCAGATCGCACAGACCACGCTGTCAATAAACTGGTCTTTAATCGCTGTACAGGGCTGAAAGATACCTGGAGCAAGTGAAATCAAAAAAGGCGCATCTCTTGAAAGTGAGTGCGCCTTTGTTGCGAGAGTGTTAAGCACCGAGGCTGGCTGAATACAAACCAAGGGTACATAGAAAACCAATGAACCAAGCCAGTGAGCGAAGCTTGTCTTTGTCCATCACGTAGCAAGCAATGTAGGCCACTCGAGCCACAATGAAAACACCGGCATACACATCGATGCGAGCCTGCGGAACTTGCGCATGCATGGCCACCAAAATGCCAATGGCATAAAACGGAAAGGCCTCAAAACAATTGCCTTGGGCTGCATTGGCCCTGGCTCGGTAGCCCGTTTGTTGTGCCAACCACTCGCGCGGATTGTGATTGTCGTAATTCTTCTTACCAGCCTTTGCAATACCGGCACACACGATGGGCATCAAGCCTGCCACCAACAAAGAGGCAATTGCTACATTCATATTGAGATCTCTTTCTGCAAATAACTCTGCCAATCCGTGCTATCTTAACCTTGAATAAAGTTAAACACTATAGGCATGAAGGCATAAACTCTCACTTTGGCACAATACCCAGCCTGGTCACTTAGAATTTGTTTTTAATCGGTTCCGTACAGGAAATCTTCATGTCTTTTCATACCATTCGCGCTTACCTGCTGGTCCTGGCTTCGGCCCTGCTTTTGGCAGCCTGTGGCGGTAACTCCACCTCTTCAACGCCGCCCCCACCAGCCGGCGGTTTGAATTTAGTTGCCGGAGACAGTCAAGTGACTGTAAGTTGGAAAGAAACGCCTGGGGTTGAGTACTGGATTTTTGCGGCGCCCAATAACCCCAACCTGAGTTTGAGCAACTGGCTGGCCACTTCGGGCTCAACATACCGTCTTAAAGTGACTTCCCCTTTTGTGGTAAGTGGCCTTGTTAATGGTACGCCCTATTCATTCTTCATGACGGGCAGAATCAACAACGGCCCTGGTGGAGAGGCAACACCCTCCGTCTCAGCAACGCCTCGCTTCGCAGGCTCTGAGTGGACATCATCAAGCACATTGAACACTGGCACGTTTTCAGGGCTGACTTATGGCAGCTACGTGGACATCGCTACGAATACAGTTCAGAACTCGTATTTGTCAGTTGGCAATAGCGGCACAATTTACCGAAGTGCAGACTTAAACACTTGGACGGCCACCACGCCTATTGTCAACGTTAACCTTCATGCAGTTGCATATAAGTTGGCTAAATTTATTGCAGTCGGCGCAGAAGGTACCATCTTGTACAGCGCCGATTCAAAAACTTGGAAGCAGGCCACCAAAATAACGCCTCATAACTTAAACGCTATTTCTACCAACGGCAGTTTATCAATTGCAGTGGGCGACAACGGCGCTATTGTGACAAGCAAGGATGAAATCACTTGGACAATGGCGACCAGCGCCCCAAGTTCAGCCAACTTGTATGGCATCACTTATACCAGCGCAGGCAATTGGGTTGCCGTCGGTTCAAGCGGCACCATCCTGACCAGCAGCGATGGCTTGACGTGGACAACTCAAAAATCAGGCAGCTCAGCCGATCTCAAAGGAGTCGGCTCCATAACAAGCCTCACCAACAATTTAACCAGCCATCAATTCATTGTTGTAGGGGCTAACGGCACCATTTTGAGCAGCCCTGATGCCATCTCTTGGACAGCACAGAATGCCAATACCAAGGCCAATTTCAATGCACTTTCTGCCACCAATCAGTTCTTGGCCATAGGTTCTGGTGGCACTGTTGTGAGCAGCCTAGATGGCATCACTTGGAAGTCTCAGGCCAGCCAATCCACGGCCAATCTCACCAGTTTGTTAAGCGCTCAAAACATGTACATCGCAGTGAACAGCGCGGGTGGCATCATTTACTCAAAATAAAACAGAATGCAAGAGTTGCATTTCTTGATTCAAAAAAGACCTTCAATGAAGGTCTTTTTTTCAGTGCTTAGCCTTCAATGTGAAGTTCTTGAATTTTTCGAGTGATGGTGTTTCGACCAATGCCCAACTTGACCGCCGCTTGGATGCGTCGACCGCGGGTGGTCGCCAGTGCTGCTTGAATGAGCAAAGATTCAAATCTTCGGGTCAAAACGTCCCAAACGTCTTGGCGATCGGTTCCTAGCAGCTGTAAAGCTTCCACCTCTAATGCGCTCTCCCAACCTGCATGGACGCCTAAGTTAACCAAAGCGGCAGATGCGGCATTTGCGGCTGTAACAGGTACGCTCTCTCTCAATGGAACCACTTCCCCCTCTGGCATTGCACTTTGAGGCTTTGTATTCACAGCATGATGGGGCGACAGAACTTCCGGAGGCAGATCTTTGGCCTCAATCATTTGGGCTGGCGCCATCACCGTGAGCCAATGGCAAATGTTTTCCAATTGGCGGACGTTACCGGGGAAATTAAATTGCCCCAAAATTTCAAGGGCTGGCTCTGAAATTCGCTTGGGCTCAACACCCAATTGCTGTGCGCTTTGCAATAAGAAGTGCTTTGTCAAAACTTGAACGTCTTCTCGACGCTCGCGCAGGGCCGGCAAGCGCAATCGAATCACGTTCAGGCGGTGAAATAAGTCTTCCCGAAAAACGCCTTCTTTAACTCGCTGCTCTAAATCTTGGTGCGTGGCAGCAATAACTCGCACGTTGGCTTTCACCGCACTGTGCCCGCCCACTCTGTAAAAGTGTCCATCAGACAAAACACGCAACAAACGTGTTTGAAGATCAAAAGGCATGTCGCCAATTTCATCCAAAAACAGGGTGCCACCTTCGGCTTGTTCGAACCTACCACGCCGTGATGTTTGAGCGCCTGTAAAGGCACCTCGTTCATGACCAAAGAGTTCACTTTCTAAAAGGTCTTTTGGAATAGCCGCCGTATTGATCGCCACAAAAGGGCCATTGGCTCTTGGCGAATGCTTGTGCAAAGCACGCGCAACCAACTCTTTGCCAGAGCCAGACTCACCTGTGATCATGACCGTCACATTGCTTTGCGACAGACGACCGATGGCCCTGAAAACATCCTGCATGGCGGGCGCTTGACCAAGCATCTCTGGCGTCGCCGCCATGAGCTCCTCGGCCACTTCCTCGCGCTGACTTTCTTCCAAAGCGCGTCGAATAAGCTCAATGGCCTTGGGCAAGTCAAAAGGTTTGGGCAGGTATTCAAAAGCGCCATTTTGAAAAGCTGAAACGGCACTGTCCAAATCAGAAAAGGCCGTCATGATGATGACTGGCAAAGCAGGCAGCTGCTGCTTAACTTGCGTCAACAAATCCAAGCCCGATCCACCTGGCATGCGGATGTCACTGACCAAGACTTGAGG